>Ga0315554_1000931_pt1 | contig 17314 bp, 16 predicted proteins | sample SalMarSW160370MG_FD_202114 | JGI IMG/M metagenome (GOLD analysis project Ga0315554, IMG submission 202114) | Salt marsh sediment microbial communities from the Plum Island Ecosystem LTER, Massachusetts, United States - Salt Marsh Sediment SW1603-70 ... | reverse complement strand
CCACCCTCCCGCCCTACAGAAGTGATACTTCTCTCATTTGGATGGGGGAAAGGGGGGACACCACCCCGATGGGGGGTTAATCTCTCTCCTATGGGGGGTGGGGTAAGGAAGGAAGTATAAGAGGGGCGAAGCCCGTTTTGGGTGGGTGGGTATGGGAAGTAATAGAACCGTTAAAAGTGAGTGGGGTAAAGATGAAATTGGGGTGGGGTAGGTGCTATAATCATTGGCAAATGACTCTGCGAAACTTTATTAAAATCACCGCTTTTATCCTTATCGCCGTGGGCACGGCGGGGCTTTTGCTCAATGAGTTTGTCTTTGAACACTCCTCAACGTGCACCATCATCTTTGCCGTGGTGGACTTTGTCGGGCTGGTCAACCTGGCTTTTGCTTTCTGGGGGATGAGGGGGGATTAGGCGAAAATGCCTCCGGAAATCAAGACCATCAGGCTGCCGCTGCCCCTGCGTTTCGGTTCGGTTAACTGCTACCTGATAAAGACAGATAGCGGCGCTATCCTCATCGACACGGGGTGTTCCAACAGCCGCACCGAGCTGGGGAGAGAGCTTTTGGGCGCGGGCTGTGAGCCGGGCGGATTAAAGCTTATCGTTTTGACGCACGGGGACTTCGACCACAGCGGCAACGCCGCTTACCTCAGAAAAGAGTTCGGCGCCAGGATAGCCATGCACCGCCAAGATTCGGGGATGGTGGAGCGGGGCGACATCTTCGGGGGGAGGGAAAAGGGGCCTTTTATCTTTAAGCTGTTAGCCCCGGTGCTTTTAAGGTTCGGCAGGTCAAAGAGATTCAGGCCCGATTTGTACCTTGAGGACGGCGACGACCTGGCTGAATACGGCCTGGAGGCCAGAGTGCTCCATATCCCGGGGCATTCCAGGGGTTCGATAGCAGTCCTGACGGCGGGCGGCCAGCTTTTCAGCGGCGACCTGGTGGTTAAGAAGAACAGGCCGGTGCGAAATTCCCTTATCGACGATCCCGCCGCGGCCAGTGCCAGCATCGCCAGGCTGAAAAGCCTGAAGATAAACACCGTTTATCCGGGGCACGGCAAGCCCTTCCCGGCGAAGTTGATGCCTTAAAGGGGGAGTTAGCCCCTTTTTTAAATAGTCGTTTTGCTTCCCACCCTCCCGCCCTACAGAAGTGATACTTCTATTAGTTTCTTTAGGGGAGAAGGGGAGGTCCAGCCCGATTTTTAGAGTGCGTTTTGCGTCCCACCCACCCTCCCATAGAAGTTTCGCTTCTCTCATTTGGGGGGGGAAAAGGGGGGGACACCACCCCGATGGGGGGTTAATCACTCTCCTTTAGGGGGGTGGGGTTGAAGAGATGGAAAGAGGCGGAGCCTTTTTGGGTGGGTGGGTATGGGAAGTAAGAGAACCGTTAAAAGGGGCGGGTAAAGATGAAATTGGGGTGGTGGGGTGGATAATTATAGCCCGACTTGATTTAACCTTAATTTTTGAAGTAGAATTAAGCGTTCTAAAGGGCCACTAGCTCAGTTGGTTAGAGCACAGTCCTGATAAGACTGGGGTCTCTGGTTCGAGTCCAGAGTGGCCCACCATCTCCACCAGCTCTCAGGTGGAGTTCCTTTTCCCCAGATAGAGTTCCTTACTTATTGACGATATGCTATAACGTGCTATAATGCCAACTTAAGAAAGGGCCGCTAATATGCTTGCCGTTGAAGTCAGCCATATAGTAAAGTCCTTCGCCGATAAGGTCGCCGTTGACGACCTGTCCTTCTCCGTTGCCCCGGGCGAGATGTTCGGCCTCATCGGCCCTAACGGCGCCGGCAAGACCACCACCATCAGGATGATGATGGACATCATCAAGCCGGACTCGGGCGAGGTGACCATCTTCGATGCGAAGCTGGGTGAAGCCACCAAGAACCGGCTGGGCTACCTGCCCGAGGAAAGAGGGCTGTATAAAAAGCTGAGTGTCATCGAATCTATAATCTACCTGGCCTCGCTCAAGGGTATGGACAGGAAGTCAGTCGAAGAAAAGGCTGATGAGCTGCTCAATCAAACCGGCATGCTGGCCAGCAAAAACAAGAAAATTGAGGAACTGAGCAAGGGCATGGGGCAGATTATCCAGTTCATCGTTACCATCATCCATGACCCGCAGCTGGTTATCCTGGACGAACCCTTCGCCGGTCTAGACCCGGTCAACACCGAGCTATTAAAAGGGATGTTCGCCGGCCTGAGGAACCGGGGTAAAGCCGTAATCCTGAGCACACACCAGATGAACCAGGTAGAAGAACTCTGCGACCGTATCCTGATGATTGACAACGGACGCACCGTCCTCTACGGGAACCTGAGTGAAATCAAGGCAAGATATAGAGGTAATTCGGTCCTGCTGGATTTTAAAGGGGAGCTGGGAGAAGTGCCGGGGGTTACCGCTAAGCGCCCTGGCAAAGGCTACACCGAGCTGATTCTGGACGGCCAGACAACCCCCCAGCAGGTTCTGGCCCATCTGGTTAGCCGCGGCCTGGCAATCAACCGCTTTGAAGTAGCCACTCCTTCACTTAATGAGATATTCCTGAAGGAGGCAGGCAGAAAATCATGAATAAGACACTGCTTATATTCCGGCACGAATTCCTGAACACGATAAAGAGGACCGGGTTTATTGTCCTGCTTCTCGCCCTGCCGGTACTGGCTCTCCTGGGTATAGGAATTTTAAATATCACGTCAGGTATTGCCAAGCCCCCGGTGGAAGTAAACAAGATTGGATATATTGATGAAGCTGGTGGGTTCGACCAGTTCACCACCCAGGGGAACATAGAGCTGGTCCTCTTCGATACCACGGAAGCCGCCACCCAGGCTTTGATAAAAAAGGATATTGGCGGATACTTCGTCATTCCGCCGGATTACATCTCGGAGGGAATAATCAAGCGTTATATTATACAGAGAGAGGTTACGCCGCCCGATGCCACTATATCCGCAATCGAGAATTTTATCTCCAGTAATTTATTGGCGGGGAAGGTACCAGCAGACACCATCACCCGGATTGAAGCACCCTTGAACCTGGTCACTATCACGCTTACCTCAACCGGTGAAGTAGCTCCGGAGCAGGGTGGACTTACCAATCTTATTATCCCCGGGGTTTTTGGCCTTCTACTGGCGCTCTCTCTCACTTTCTCTTCCTCTTATGTACTGCAAGGACTTGGCGAGGAGAAAGAGAATCGCCTAATGGAGATTTTATTATCCTCGGTTTCCACAAGGCAGTTGATAATCGGCAAAGTCCTGGGTATTGGTACTGCCGGGTTAGCTCAGATAGTCGTCTGGGTAATTACAATTCCACTCCTGCTGAATCTAGCCTCCTCGTCTATAGGGGGTTTTATCAGTACGATACAAATACCATCAAATTTTCTTGTTCTGGGTGTAGCCTATTTCATCCTGGGCTACTTATTGTTCGCCGTGCTTTCGGCTGGCGTCGCTGCCATCAGTACCACGGTTAGAGAAGCGCAGGGACTAGCCGCTATATTTACACTTTTTGCAGTTGCCCCATTCTGGTTCTACTCTCTAATCATGCTGTTCCCAAACAGCCCGGTTTGGGTTGTTTTCAGTATTTTCCCCTTCTCTGCCCCTGTGTTGGTAATGTTGCGGCTTGGCATGACAGGTGTCCCGGCATGGCAATTGGCCGTAAGCATAGCTGTGCTGGTTTTATCCATCGCAGGAGGACTGTTATTGGCAGCCAAGCTTCTGAGGACCTATATATTGATGTATGGTAAAAGACCCAACTGGGGAGAAATTATCCGGAACCTCAGGAGCGGATAGTCTGCCCATAGTAACAGTACCGCCCGCCACATGGTACGGCAGGTAGAACCCCGGTCAAGAAGCCCCTTGGCACCTGCCGGCTTCCTCGATGATTACCATTCCCGCCCCTTTTCTTCCCACGGCTTTGGCAGGCCGAAGTCTTCGGCAATCACCTTGTAAGCGTTATACCCGCAGGCGCAACGCACCCCACTTCCAGGATGAGTGTTGGCTGAGCAGATGTAGAGGTTCTTTACCGGCAGCCGGTACTGGGCAAACTCGGGGATGGGCCTGAACCTGCCGAGTTGGAAGGGTTGTTGTGCGCCCACCCCGGCATCCCCGTTGATCATGTCTATATTTCGGTGTGATGTCTCCCAGGGAGTATCAACGTAGACATCAATGACATTATCCCAGTTCATATTGGGTGCGTATATCGGCCATTGCTCAAAGAGAACATCAAAGATGCGCCGCCGCAGCACGCGCCACTCTTTCTCGGTTCGGCTGCGGAATGGAGCACAATACTGCTCTATGACAACCAGGTGCTTGCCCTCCGGAGTTCGACTTGGGTCCCAGATATCATCACAACCGCTGAACCAGCACAACTTATTGGGTATACCGTAGACATAGGTCTCGGGTTTCCACATTTCGGCGAGGTAGAAGGGGTCTTTGGGGCCTTGAAATGTCCTCGGCAGGGTATTACAATCCGGATTGAAGCTGGCCGCTTTATATTTGGGCAACTCGTGCAGGGCTACATACGCCCAGTAGCTTTGCATCCCGGAGTATCTGATTGTCTTTACCTTACGGGCTACCGCCGGGCTTACATAGTCCTCACCAACAAATCTAAATATAGCCTGGTTAGCGTCCACGTTACAGGCGACTAACTTTCTGGCTCTTACCTCGCTGCCGTCAACCAGTTTAACCCCTTTGGCCTGCCCATTTTCAATGATAACTTTATCAACCTCACTCAAGACGAAGAATTTTCCACCTAAATCAACCAGGGCTCTCTGCAGAGCGTGAGCAAAGGTATGCGTACCACCTCTAAGGAAGGCCGGTACAGCTAACGAGAGAGAAATTGTTATTGAGTGGACCAGGTTATATAATCCCAGCGGGGTATCGGGCCAGACTCCAGTGCTGGTCTGTACCGCCCGCATGAAATAGCACTGCATCGCCTCGCTTTCGTAGAGCTCGGAGCCCAGGTCCGCTGACGACATCAGAGGCCACCTGGGGTCGACTCCGTACTTGGGGTCGTCCAGGAGCTCTTCCAGGGTATCCTTTTTCCCCCAAGGGGCCGGCGGGTTAAACATGTACCGGCGGTAAGCACGCCCCCAGCTTCGCTTGTATCTCTCTATGAAGTTAGCGGCAGTTTCAGCGTCCCTCTCCGAGAATCGGGCAATCTCTTTAAGCGTTTTATCGACATTCTCCTGGCTGAACTCGGTGGTGACGGGGTCTTCGCTGACGACCGGATTTGCCGGATAGGTTACCAGACAGGTCTCATCGTCGAATACCATCCCCTGACCATTTTGAGGAAATACATGTTTCACGCCGAAGTCCTTTAGATGGAAGTCCTCAAATACCGGTGCCAGGTAGACCCGGGTGTTTGTGGAACAGGTATTAGCCAGAAATCCAGGAAGAGGTACTTCATCGCCGCAGCAGCCTCCGCCGATTTCCATCTGCCTTTCCAGTACGGCTACCTCCATGCCGGCTCTCTGCAGGTATAGGCCAAGGATAAGGCCGTTGTGCCCGCCTCCGATTATTATTGCGTCATACGTTGCATCCGCCATGATACCCTCCTTAACTTCTATCGCCCTTTTTTGATGTCTATCTTCCCATACCCTCCCGCCCAAAAGGGTTTTTTGCCCCAAAAAATCTTTGATTTTTCGGGGGCCCCGTTTTTACCCTCTTAGACTCTCTTTTCCCGCCCCCCCCGTTGGGGTGGTTTTTTCTTCCCCCTTGTTTAAGGAGTTGATAGAGGTCTAACCTCTATAGGGTGGGAGGGTGGGAAGAATAACTTTCTCTAAGCCTCCCGGAACTTGCCGCTAAAGAAGCCCGGCTTCTCTGGCTACTCTTACACAATCCGGCTCCGGCCACCATTTCTCAATCCCGAGGTCCTCGGCTATCTTCTCGGTGGCGCAGTAGCCGGGGCCAAAGGTTATCATTCCGCCGGAGTGAGTGCAGGCACCGCACATATACAGCCTGTTTATCGGCGAGGAGTGCTGGCAGCAGTACTCGTTGGGCCTGAAGTAGCCCATCTGAAGCGGAAGGTAAGCCCCCTGCTTGAAGCAGCCCTGCTTCATATCGGGGAATTTGTTTTCAATGTCAAGCGGGGTACTGATATAGTCCCAGATTATGTTTTCCTCAATTATATTTGGCGCATATTTACTCAAAGTGCTCTTGCACCGCTCAACATGCTGCCGCCTCACCCGGTACCAGGCTTCAGGGCCGCCGTTGCTCAGATTATAGGGCGCTTCCTGGGAGATAAGCCCTATGTGCCTTCCGGATGGGGCACGTAAGGGGTCATGCACTGACGGGAAACAGCAATTGAACCCGCCTTCCACCAGCTCTCCCCTTTTTATGGCTTCGAAATGGTTGACCAGGTCTTCTTCACCTTCGTAACCGAGGATATAAATAAGGGCATTATTGAGTTCTGGGTCTGATTCGGCTACTTTAAACCTCGGTGCTTCATCCATTGCCAGGTGTACCGTGAACAGGCTCCAATCGCTGTACTGCCATTCATTAGTTCTGGTAGCCAGTTCTTCCTCGAGGTGCTGCTCGCCGACCAGTTCCAGGAAGGTTTGCTGGGGGTTGAGCGAACTGCAGACGAATTTACCGGCTTCGATGAATTCGCCATCGACCATCTCCACCCCTTTTGCCTCGCCATCATCTACTACGATTCTCTTTACATCGGTACTGGCCAGAATCATCCCTCCATTCTCATAGATAACCTTGCTCATGAGGTGAGCCAGATGGTGTGAGCCGCCCTGGCAGAGGCGATAATGCCAGCCGCGGTTTATCATTAACGGCACCAGATAGCCTAGTCCCTCAAGGTCGTAGTCCAGGCCCCACATCGTGGCCAGGTAGAGGAACAGGGCTCTGACCCTTTCGTTTTCAAACCAGCCGTCGACTATCTGCCTGGGGGTAAAGCCGGTGAGTTCGTCATCCCGGCGGGTGATTTCGTTGGCCTCGAGCCTGGCTGACTGGTCCAGACTGGCCATCGGGTTTACGTAGCTGGCCGGGGCCAGGAAAAGGTCCATCGCCTGCTGAGACCACCTGGCAAAGTCCCTGAAGGCTTCGGCGTCCTTGGCCGAGAATTGCTTGATTGACTGATAAGAGCGCTCCGGGTCTTTATATAAAGCCAGGTATTTCCCGTCAGAGAAGGGCATTACTACCTGAATGTCGGGGTAAATCCACTTCAGGTCATACTCGTCTTCAAGTTTAAAGTCCTTAAGGGGTGGGGCATAATCCACCATCATGTGATATATAGCGTGAGTGTCGTGGAGAAAACCGGGAGTGGTCACCTGCTCGGTAGCCAGTCCTCCCCCCATCTCATAGCGCTTGTCCAGTAAAAGAACCTTGAGTCCCGCCTTGGCCAGATAAGCTCCAACGGTCAGGCCATTGGGGCCCGCCCCTATGATTATGCCGTCATACTTTTTCACATTGCCTCCTCTTTACTTAGGCGTTACTGGTGTTGCCAAACCCTCAGCTTTCTTCCATGCTTTCGATGATTATCTCAGCGGCAAGTCTGGCTCCCGTGCCGGTTACCAGAGAGCACCTCTCATAACCTTTGGCCTGTTTGAAATCATCGCTGTTTGCCCAGGGATTTATATAGTGACCGAAAACAATTGCCTGTACATCCTGGCAGCTAGTGGCGCCTATTTTCTCCTCGAAGCGCTCTAAAAACTGGCGGGTTGCGGTCATGGCGGCACGGTTGGTCTGATAGTTAAGCAGGTCGTCACCGCCGAAATAGAGTCCGAGGGCAATTAAAGCCCCGGATACCGCCCCGCAGGTTCGTCCGGTTAGACCGAGGCCGGGAAAGGGTGATAAAGCCTTGATAACCTCCATATTGCCCAGCCCGAACTCCTCCATCACCGGAAGAGCGGCACCCTTGGCACAGCTGTGGGACAGGAATTCACACTCCTCGCCCCTTTGCTGAGCCCGCTTGAGGATTTTTTCCTTATTGGCGATAATCTCCTCCCGGTTGAGCTTCTTCCCGGGGATGCCTTTTTCGGTCAATTTTTTGAACCAGGTCTCTATCGCCGGTACGTCCCAGGCTTTTTCGGCTTGTTTTTGCCCTTTTGCCCTTAATTCCTCATAATCTGCCATAGTCAGATGCCCTCCTGCATACAGTTGGCTTGCTGGTCTTTTAGAGTAAATACCGCCGGGAAACGGCTATAACATGCCCAGTTCGTCCATTAGCTCGATGACCCTCTGTGACTCGGCTACCCCGGTGTTGCCGCGCATGACTGCCGCCACCGCCAGGGTTTCTATAAACTCCTCCCTGGTGGCGCCAGCCGCTAGGGCACCGTGAAACTGGGCTAAAACGCAGTTGGTGCAGCTTGCCCCCAGGGCTAAGGCCAGGCACATTAAACGCTTTATCTTGGCACTGAGCACCCCATCGGTATAAGCCGGCTCTGACATTTCTCTAAGACCCTTGTAACTCTGGGGCAGTAGCTGCTTCCATTTTTCCAAGTCCTGCTTGCGCTTTTCGTTCAATTTTAGCTGGCTTTCCATAACTGTTATGCTCCCCTCTTTTTATTTATCAGGCTATTTATCAAGTATGTAGATAGCTCCGTTGGTAGCATCCACTCTAAGACGTTGCCCCGTCTTGATAGTGGCGGTAGCCACAAACGTATTTACTATGGCCGGGATTCCGTACTCTCGACCATGAATCGCAGCATGACTGAGCAGACCGCCTCTATCAGTGACTACGGCCTTTACTAAACTGAAGACCGGTGTCCAGGGCGGGTTGGTGAAGGGGCAGACCAGGATTTCACCCTGCTGGATTTCGGTCAACTGGTCATAGCTCATTACGACTCTGGCTACGCCTTCGGCTTCGCCGGGAGACGCACTTACGCCACGTATATCAGCCTTTAGTTCGGGCCGGTGCGGGGGTGCTTCCAGGCCGGCGACATGCATGATAATTGGTTCGGCTGCCGCCACCAGGTCCATCATGGTTGCTTCTTCTATGTTGGCCCTGTCGGTGAATACCGGCGGAGGTGGTACATTTTTCAGCTTTTCCCATTCCGGGCGCCGCCGATTGACTATATACTGCAGCTTGTGGAACTCGGGACCAAGCATTACCATTTCAATTTCGTCCGGGTTCAGGAAGAAGATATCATCCGGCTGGTCAATAGTGCCGGCTTTTGCCAGCCGTTTGCCTATCCCCAGGAAGCTATGGCGCGCCAGAGCGTGAAGGTATAGTTCGCAATAAAGGTCGTGATCCTCGCTGACAGCGCTGGCCTTCTGCCCCAGTTCTATCAGTGCTTTAATCCATTCCTTCTCATTATCCGGGACTTTTTCCAAAAATTTGGCTATTGTTTTCTCTCTCTCTTCAATTAGTTTGGCCCTTATTTTATCTAGATCGTATTCGATATCTCTGTTAATAAAGTTCTGGACAACTGACAGGGGAATGCCTGGATTCTCACGCCAGTAAGGCTCGTTAAAATCACAGCCTCTTACCATTCTCCAGCCGTTCTCATTTAGAAATTTGGTAAAACTCCTTTTCCACTTTCTGCCGGCATCGGTCTTATCAAGCTTAGCCGGAATCTCGTCAGCCTTATTTTCTTTGAATATATCACTCAGTCCTTCCCGAACTGCGTCTCGGCTCAGCTCCCACAGTTGTCTATCAACCTGGAAGACCATATTATCAACGCCGCTTAACATTTTATTGAATTCAGGGCTCTGGGAGGTAAGACCGAAGCGGGGCATGACTTCTTCAAGTAAATTGAAAGCGCAGAATGCCGGAAGCAACATCAAAAAGTGAACTTCCCACATTCTTTTAAACGTACTGATTAAGTCCCAGAGATGATGGAGAAGGTCAACGTTTGTAGCCTGGTCGAGATCAATATCTTCAAGTCGTTTATACCTTGTTAATAGCTCTTGCTTTAGGTCTTCCCACTTGCCATCAAAGTCTTCAACCCAGGGACGCATTGCTTCTCCGAATTTGGCTGTTCTTTTTTCTATCTCCGCTTCATCCCGAATAATACGATTGCCTATATAGCAACCGCCTTCAAATTCCCGCAGGGTAAAGCCCTTGGATCTGGGCAGGCTCATCATCTCGGCGCCGTATTGGGATCCATATCCGCAATATCTGATCCAGAACCAGCTGAACAGGGGGGTGAACCGGGGGAAACTGTGTTGACCGGCCAGAAACCATGAATGTAACTCAGTAATATCAACTTCTTGGTTAAAGTCAAACCCGGGAACTGCATCCCATATTTTTTGATTTTGCTTAGTCTGCGACAATCTGCACCTCCTAAGTCATTTTCATTGGATGTTATTGTTATGCCTGTATCCCGCAAGTTAACACGGCAGGGGTAATATTGCAAGACAAAAGTTTTTATAATATTATAAGTAATACCCCGAGGTTATTCTGCGCTAATAAAAAATTTCTTTTGCCAATGCAGGAGCGGGGTGTAAAAGTTATATGTAGAAGGTGAATCGCAGTGGTTCTCCCCAGAATAGACCTCCGCAGCCTCACCGTTTTTTATCTGGTTGCCAGTGAAGGTAGCATAACCTCCGCCGCCGACAAGCTGTGCCTGACTCAACCGGCTGTAACTTACCACATCAGGTCTCTGGAAAGGGCTGTTGGACTCAAGCTCCTTGATGTGAGGCGGCAAAAGTTATCCCTTACGCCAGCCGGCATCGGTCTCTTCAAATACGCCAGAGAAATCTACCAGCAGATGGCCAGCGCCGAAAAGTATCTGGAAGATCTTAGAGAAAACAGCCTGCGCATCGGCGTAAGCTTCACTATCAGCCCCATCGTTGCTTTAGCCGCCGCCACGTTTGAAGAGCTCTATCCCCATGTGAAGCTGATAGTCAGGAATTCTCCTTCCTTCGAGGTCGCTGAAGATGTTCTGAGTTCGCAGGTTGACCTTGGTATTGTTGTCGGTCTGGACTATAAAAAGCCCAAACTGAGGGCCATTCCGATTTCAGCACAGGAAAGAATGGCGCTTGTCGTTTCCTCATCCAGCCCCGTTCCTGAAAAAGAGCGGCTGGAGATGGCCGACCTCTGTGGTTACCCGCTGGTGGCGGCACCGGAGACGTCGGCTACACGACATATTATTTTAGGTAAGTTTGAAGCCGAAGGACTGAAGGTTCCCCCGCTTATAACAGCGGAGGTAAATTCCTTAGAAGGGGGCCTGAGTCTTGTTGAGAGCGGGAGGGGAATGGGCTTATTCCACATGAAGCTTGTAGAGGGGAAAATAGCCGAAGGACAGCTTAAAGAGCTTCCCTTATCCAATGATATATTGGTGGGGGTTGACGCCCTTCTTCATATTAATGGTCCCGAACATCCGGTGGCTGGAAAATTTATTGCTCTTGTCAGGGAAGTATTTGAAGACCATTGTTAGACGTTGACCGCTACAGCGTGGCGCTTCTTCCCGACGGGGTGGGGGGTTATTCCCCCCACCCCGGTCTTGTAAGTGTGGAAAGTCAGCTAGTTAAGGGAGAACAGTCTCGTACCAGCCGACGGGTACTTGCTTGCCACCCGTGAATAAATCTATTGGCAGTGGGTTAGCTATGAGATGATTGGGAATCCCGAGAAGCTTCGTTCCGCAAACCGTCGCCGTTCCGAAAGGAGTTTCCACAGTACCCATTGACTCAAGGGCGGCTTTTACCGCGGGGGCGTCAACGCTGCCGGCGGCCTCGATAGCCTCTTTGAGAATAAAGAGGCAATTGGCACCCTTGAGGTGGAGGGTTTCGTCCGATCCAATCTCGGTTTGTACCCGCGCAATCATTTCCTTCAACAGAGGCGGGTTGTCCGGGTCGTCGTAGCTAAGAGCACAACTGGATACTCCTTCGGCTGCCTCCGCGCCGGCAATGTTGGCAAATTCCTGCACAGAGGTAGGTATAGTGGTGACATAGGGCTTGTCAAAACCGGCCTGTCGTACCCCTTTAAGGATGGCGCCTACGTGTGGGCCAACGCCATTGAGCTGATATACGGCATCAATGCCTTCAGTTGCCATAATCTGGGCCACAATGGGGCTGAAGTCCACCATCTCATTGGGATAGAGAATGGTGTCGCCAACTACGGTTATCCCAACGCTATCAAATAAAGGCTTCATTATTGGTACCATGATGGGTGGGGCACCGTCATCCGGCGAAACTATGACGACTTTTTTCACTTCTGGATAGGCATCCTTCATGTACTGCAGGGCAGCCCAACCCGATGCTATGCTACCGTGACCGGTGGTGAAGGAATAGGGTGTGCTGGCATCCATTTCCCCAGGCATATGGGTGCACCAGGTTGAGATTTTCAGTACTTGAGCCGGTTCAGTCACCGGTGCTGCCGCTGGATTAAAGAACGCGGTCGGCCCAACGATGAACTTAACTCCCTTGTCATAGACCAGCCTATTGGCCGCAGCGCCGGTGCCGTCAAAGTCACTTTTGATATCTTCAACGACCAGCTCAACCTTGTATATCTGACCGTTAACATTGATGCCACCGTGCTCATTAAGTATTTCCCCAGCGATTACGGTTTGAGCCCAATCGGGGCCATCGTTGACGACAAACCAGCCGGTCAAGGCCATGAGAGAGCCAATCCGCAACGTCCTCTCAGGGGCTGGCCCTGGTGCGGTCGTTGTTGGGCCTGGGCCTGGTGCGGTCGTTGTCGGCCCTGGTGCTGTTGTGGTTGGCGTTGGCGATGGACAGCCGGCCATAACGATTACTACTGCTATCAATAATGCTGTGAGAATAAAAATTGTCTTTTTCAAGTGTTAACCTCCTTGTATTTGGGACTTCTCCAGTCGCCTTGTCACATTATGCCAATAATCACCTCCCATCATTTTTTTTAGAGTTACGGTGTTATATTTACGGTAGTATTTTTTAAAAGCAAGTATTTTCCCATAGGTATTTTCCACACTGTTCACAGTTGGCTCTAAGGATAGTGCGTTTTTGAAGGTTTGTCAATATACCCCCCCCCTGGGTATTTTGGATTTTTGTGGAAAAAGGCCAGATGTTCCGGCCGATTTTTGAGTTTAAAAAAACTGGGGTGGGGGGAATACCCCCACCCCGTTCTTGTCAGTGTGCAAAACCAGTTGGTTAAGGGATGACGCCGATATCTACCCAGCCGCCGGACGCTGCCTGTCCGTTCTTGAATGTTTGTATTGGCAGTGGGTGAGCAATGACGTGATTAATCCCGTAAGTCTGTTGTCCGCACAGCACTCCCGTTCCAAAGAGGGTGTCCACAGTACCCATTGACTCAAGCGCGGCTTTTACCGCAGCCGGGTCAATGCTTCCTGCGGCCTCCATAGCCTCTTTGAAAATGTACAGGACATTGGAACCCTTATGGTGGAGGGGAGTATCCGCCCCATACTCGGCTATGGTCAGGTCAATCATTTCCTGCAACAGAGGCGAGTTACCCGGGTCACCGGATGAGAGAGTAACCGTGACTAAACCTTCCGCTGCCGCCGCGCCGGCAATGTTCACAACTTCGCCCACAGTCACCGGCATAGCCGCGAAATAAGGCTTGGTGTTGCCTGCCTCCCGTAGACCCTTAATGATGGCGCCTACGTGTGGAGCAACACCGTTTTCCTGGAATACGGCGTCAATGCCCTGAAGCGCCTGAATCTTAGCCACAATGGGGCTGAAGTCCTGCATCTCGTTGGGGAAGCCGATTGTATCGCCAACTACGTTTATCCCCTCGGCGGCCATTAATTCCCTGATTATGGGTATCAGATAGGGTATGGCACCGTCATCCGGGGTGACCAGGGCGACATTTTTAACCTCGGGATAGTTCTGCTTCAGGTACTTCATAGTAGCCATGCCAGTTGGCACACTACCGTGAGAAGTGGTGAAAGAAAAGGGTGCGCTGGCATCATTTTCTCCCGGCATATTGGTGCACCAGGTCGAGATCTTCATTACTCCGGCCGGTTCAGTCACCGGTGATGCCGCTGGAGCAAAGAACGCAGTCGGTCCAATGATGAACTTAACTCCCTTGTCATAGACTAACTTGTTAGCCGCAGCGGCGACGCCTCCAAAGTCGCTCCTGGTATCTTCGGCGACCAGCTCAACCTTGTATATCTGACCGTTAACATTAATCCCACCCTGCTCATTGAGCAGGTCGCAAGCGATTACGGTTTGAGTCCAATCAGGGATATCCATAACGGTAAACCAGCCGGTCAAAGCCATAAGAGCGCCAATCCGCAGCGTCCTCTCAGGTGCTGTAGTTGGGGCTGTTGTGGTTGGTGCTGTTGTGGTTGGTGCTGTTGTGGTTGGTGCTGTTGTGGTTGGCGTTGGCGATGGACAGCCGGCCATAACTATTACTACTGCTATCAATAACGCTGTGAGAATAAAAACCGTCTTTTTCAAGTATTTACCTCTTTCTAGTTGCGATATTTCTCCGGTTACCTTGTCACATTATGCCAATTATCACCTCCCATCATGGTTGTCTGTGTAGAGTCCTGGTAGTATATTAAAAGGGGCCGACCTTTCCACGAGATTATTCTCTCACATGGTTCGTCATCGGCTCTAAGAATAGTTCGTTTTTTAAGGTTTGTCAATGTACCTCCCTCTGTGTATTTTGGATTTTTGTGGGAAAAGTCTGAACTAGAGGAAGCACGGGAATCAGGGAAGGTGGCGGCCAGGAAAGAAGTGGGGGAGTGGATTGAAGCCAATATGCTACGTGGCCCCTACCGCACTGTTTATTCTTCTTCTTTGCCCCAGTTCTGCATGAGCTGCTTCAAGCGCTGGGCGAGCTTGGGGTCGGCGCGCAGGCGCTGGATAAAGATGGGGCATCCTTCCAGCAGTGTGTTCTGGGCGGCGCTGGCCATGCTGGAGAGTAAATTCTGCATGCCGAGGTCGGCCTGCTGGGCTACATCCATCCCCGACGCCGAGGATTCCAGCTGGCGGCGGATGTCCTCGGCGCTGAACTTCATCGGCGTGACGCAGGCCTTGTACCAGGGGCAGTCCTTGCACTGGGCTATGGCATAGGCTTCGTCTAAAACATCACTCATGGCTAACCTCCGCTGGCCGTCTCTAGTCGAGTTGGCTCAGGATGTTTTCTATCTCCTCCTGGCTCTGAAAAGCGCCGACCTTAATTTTCTGAATTACGCTGTCCGAGTCGATAAAGAAGGTGGTGGGGATGCCTTGAACATTGTACCTCCGGGCGACGTTGCCCTGATTATCAAGCAGGACGGGAAAGGAAAACCCCTCACTCTGCATGAACTGGGATACATCGGAAGAGCTTTCGCCGACATTGACCGCCAGCAACACCACCTCATCCCCCTGCTGCTCATCGTAAAACTGCTGTAGGTGGGGCATTTCGTAGCGGCAGGGCGTGCACCAGGTCGCCCAGAAGTTGAGTAGCACCGGGGTGCCCTTAAGCTGGCCGATGGAGGTGTCTTCTCCTTCGGCAGTTTTAAAGTAAAAGTCGGGGGCCAGCTCACCTGCCTGGGGGGGTTGGGTAGAATTCGCGTTTATGCCGGTTATCCTGCCCAGAGCCGAACTGCTTTGCCCTGAATCACCGGGACAGCCGCTGACTGCCAGCCCCAGAGCCAGAGCTATGGCCAGTACTACCGTTAGTGTCTTTTTCATGACTAACCCCTTTTAATTTTACTCTAAATGCCACTCTGAAGCCAGCTTAAATTGCCGGTGAGGATTAGTATGCCGATGGCGATGAGCAGCAGGCCGCTGATGATATAGCTCCAGGTGGAGTAGCGGTGGATGCGCCTTAAGAGGGGGCGGATGGAATCGAAGGCGGCGCCGATGATGAGGAAGGGGAGTCCCAGTCCCAGAGAATAAACGGCCAGCAGGTAGGCCCCCTGCCCGGCGGTCTCCGAGCTCCAGGCCAGGGTGAGGATGCCGCCCAGCACCGGACCGATGCAGGGGGTCCAGGCCAGGGAGAAGACGGCACCGATGATGAGCGAGCGCAGGTAACTGGTGGTGGTGCCCACCGACGGCGCCAGCCGTTTCTCGTAGTTGAGCCAGGGGATTTTGAGGGCGGCCAGCAGGAACAGGCCGAAGGCGATGAGCAGGCCGCCGGCGATGGTCTGGGTCAGCGCCATGTTGAAATTGAGGCTAAAGCCGAGCAGGCCGACGCTGGCGCCCAGAATGACGAACACCAGACTGAAGCCGACGACGAAGCTGAGCGAGTGGAAGAATACAGGCAGGCGTTTCCTGTCCGCCCCCGGCTCCAGTATCTCCGGGCCGCAGACGGTGCCCAGGTATACCGGCACTAGGGGCAGGACGCAGGGGGACAGGAAAGACAGCAGCCCGGCGCCGAAGGCGACTAAAAGCGATACGTGTTCCATAGACAGGTCTAATGCTAATTGATTGAGCACCAAATATCAAGGCTAGCGCCATTATCGGGAAAAGTCTATAATGGCGGTGAGTAAGAAATGAGGCCCTTAAGCTACAGCCAGATTGCCCTGTACCAGAGCTGCCCCCTGTGCTACAGGCTGCAGTATATCGACCGGCTGGAGACCAAAGATAGGGGCTATTTCAGCTTCGGCACCACCATGCATAAGTGCGCCGAGTACTTCTTTAAGGTAAAAGTTCCGCCGCCGCCATCGCTGGAAAAACTGCTCCAGTATTACGAGAAGAACTGGCTCTCGGCGGGCTATGAGTCGGCTGAGGAGGAAGCCAACTATAAGGCTTACGGGCGGGAGATGCTGGCCAGGTTCTGGGAGATTCACAACCCCGATTTCAGGATGCCGATAGCCGTGGAGTGGATGTTCTACATTGATATCGAGGGGATAAAGCTGCGGGGCTTTATCGACCGCATCGATAAGCTGGACAGCGGCGGGCTGGCTATCGTTGACTACAAGACCGACCGGGAGCTTTTCACCAACGACTATCTGGCCCGGAACCTGCAGTTGACCCTGTACCAGATGGCGGTGGAAAAGTCCTGGTTTCTGCCCGTGGAGAGGCTCACCCTCTACCACTTCCGCACCAACACCCCCTGCAGCTGCCCGCCCAGAGAACCGGCCCGGCTGGAGGAAGCTAAAAAGCTGGTGCTGACGGTGGCCGAGGGCATCGAGGCCGGAAAGTTTCCCGCTACTGAGAGCGAGCGCTGCCCCTGTGATTTCCCCGAGCACTGCCCCTACTACCGGCATAAGTTTGCGCCGACTGAAGAGGCCGGGATTGCGGGGGAGGTGGCCGTTAACGAGGCGGTGGAGCGCTATGTATCTTTACAAAGCCGGATAAAAGAGCTGCAACTGGAGCTTGACGAGCTAAAAAAGAAGCTGGCCGATTTCTGCCGGGCGGAGGGCTTGAAGCGGGTCTACGGCAGTGACTATGCCCTTACCTACAGGCTGGTGGAGAAGAGCGGTTTCAGCGAGGACGAGGTCAGGGCGTTATTAGAGCCGGCGGGGCTTCTGGACAGGGTGCTCAGCCTGGACCCGGCCAAG
>Ga0315554_1000930_pt1 | contig 17318 bp, 12 predicted proteins | sample SalMarSW160370MG_FD_202114 | JGI IMG/M metagenome (GOLD analysis project Ga0315554, IMG submission 202114) | Salt marsh sediment microbial communities from the Plum Island Ecosystem LTER, Massachusetts, United States - Salt Marsh Sediment SW1603-70 ... | reverse complement strand
AGGATGAAATCGATGAACTTGCGGGCCAGCGCGGGATGGGGAGCTCCTTTGAGGATGCCCATTCCCTCGATCTGCAGATAGTTGCCCTCTTCGAACAAAAGAGCCCGGTAGCGTTCGGTCTGCTCGTACTCAACGTGGTAGGCGGGACTGGTGGTGTAGCTCAGCACCATGGGCGCCTCCCCGCTGGTGAACATGCCGTAGGCCGTGTCCCAACCGTCGGTGATGGCGAGCAGGTTGGGTTCCAGGCGCTTCCAGTACTCCAGATACTCCTCGCCGTAAACCGCGATGGTCCAGAGGAGAAATCCCAGGCCTGGGCTGGAGGTGCGGGGATCCTGGACGATGATCCGCTTGCGGAAACGGGCATCGGTGAGCTCCTCGAGGGATGTCGGAGGATTCCTGAGGACTTCGGAATCGTAGACAAAGGCGAAGTACCCGTAGTCGAAGGGCGTCACCGCATGGGTGGCATCGAAGATCAACTGCTCGGGGATCGCATCGAGATTCGGCGAGCGGTACGGCTGGAGCACCTTCTCCTCCAAAGCACGGGAGAGCATGTTGTTGTCGATCCCCAGGACGATGTCTGCCTGGGGATTGTCCTTCTCGAGTATTGCCCGGTTTAGGACCTGCCCGGCATCTCCCACCGAGATTACCTTGACCTCCACGCCATGCATCTTCTCGAACTTGGGAATGACCACTGGAGCGGGTCCCCATTCGGCCACGAAGGAGTCGTAGGCGTAAATGACCAGCTGCGCCTCTTTCTCCGCCCCCGGGGTGGCGGGCACCGCAGCGGCGGCAAACAGCATAAGCACCGCTGCTCCGGCAGCAAACGGCCGGGACAATAGCTTGGTTTTGTTCATGGAACACCTCCTCGTCTGCCGTTGCCGGCATGACTGTTCTTTCCATAAGGAACAGCCTTGGGGTAGAATAACGAGTGTGGATGGACCGCCGAAGGATCCCTGCGCTGGCATTACCCAGATCAGGTTCAACGGGTGTGATCTCAGGCTCCCGACGATTGACTTTTTCAGCAGCGGCTGCCGCTGATCAGCCCTCGCCCCTGGTGGAACCACCCCACTTCACCTAAAAATTTAGTCGCTCCGGGAGCCTCCGTCAAGTCCCGGAACGCCGGGATCTGGAGGAAGCGATGAGACGCAGGGAAAAGGAAATTCGAAATCAGGAAATTCTGGAGGAGCTGCTCCGCAGCGCTCCGGTCTGCCGGATCGGCCTGGCACCGGGGGCGCTGAATGACGATGGAGAATATCCCTATGTGGTGCCCGTCCACTTCGTCCATGCCGGGGGGCGGATCTACATCCATTCGGCCGGCACGGGGAGAAAAATCGAAAGCTTGAGAAGAAATCCCCGGGTGTGCGTGGAGATCGACGAGCTCCTGGGGCTCAAAACGGCGGACAAGGCCTGCGACTACGGCACCCGCTTCCGCAGCCTGGTTGCCTTCGGCAGGGCCCGGATCGTGGAAGAGGACGGAGAGAAGCGCCGGGCCCTTCAGCTGCTCATGGAAAAATACTCAGGAAGGAGCTTCGATTTCTCGGAGCGGGAAATCGAGAGGGTGGCGATAATCGAGATCCGGATCGAAGAGGTCACCGGCAAGCAGGGGTAAGACTCAGTGGGGCTTTGAATCTTGCCACTTTTCCCTGCCCGGGCATCTGTCCGGCCGGTCTTACAGTGATATATCCGTTTTATCCCCGACAGAAGCCTGGCGGAGATTTACTGAGGAAAGATCGTGTAGGGGACTCGGCCTGTAACCGTACTGGTGGAGGACACGGGGGGGAACTTCCAGCGCCTCAGGGCCTCCAGCACCGCGGCGTCCACGTCGCTGTACCCCGAACCCTGCTCCACATTGACGTCCCGCAGCACACCCTGAGGGGTCAGCTCGAAGGAAATCACTACGTGCAGGCGCAGCCCCTGCTCGGACACCCAGGCGGGTATCTGCGGACGGGGCATGGAGGTGGGCTCCCGTCCCCGGGAGGGATTATCCCAGAGGATCACGATGCCTTCACGACGCTCCTGAGGGGAGGTGGACTGTGCACCCGTGGTCGGCTGAGCGGCCGGCCCCCCTTCCCGGCTGCCGCTCTGGCTGCCCTTATCGTCCGATTGGGTCAGGCTGGAATCCAGACGCCTGAGGTCCAGGACCGAAGACTGCTCCGACTCCTCCGCGGGCCTGACCTCGGGCTGCCGCGGCGCCGGCACCTCTTGGGCCGGTACGGGCTGCCGGGGAGTCTCGGTTGGGGCCGGTGGGCTCTGGTAGGCCTCCTGCTCTGGGGGCAGGTAGCGTTCGTCGCTGCTCGGGGTCTGGGGCTGATCCAGGAAGCGCAGGCCCGTGCGGGGACGGGTGGCGGGTTCCTGAGTCGTTTGGGTGCGTGGGGCGCTACGCAGAAGGGGCAGGCTGGAGGCGGCACTGCCCCGGGCCTGCTCTGTGGAGCTCTGCTCGACCCGGGGTTGCTCCCTCTCCATCCGTGGAAGCTGCCGGGGCTCCTCCGCCTTCTCGATCACCGGGGCTACCTCCGGAGTCTCCCCCAGGGTGACGTACAGCGGCCCGGTGTATTCGGGAATCCGGGTCCGCTCGATCTTCAGCGCCAGCTGGAGCACCAGCAGCAGGATGAAGTGCACCAGAATTGCTAGAAATACACTGACTACCAATCGTTCGCGCATCGCTAATCCCGGGTTCTCAGATTGACTCCCTTGAAACCGTTTATCCGAAGCACGTCGAGGATCTCCACCAGCAGGCTGTAAGAGATGGTCCGGTCTCCTTCCAGGACTACGGTCCTGATCTGCTCCTTCTCCGCCTCGGTGATTTCCGCCAGCCGGCTGCTCAGGCTGGCCAGAGTGTGCCGTTCCTTGTTGAAGTAGATCTCATCCCTGGCAACGACGGTGATCACCAGCTTGCTCATGGCCACCGGCTCCGCGGTTTGGGAGGAGGGAAGCACCAGAGAGATTCCCGGGGTGATGATGAAGGTAGTGGAGACCATGAAGAACACCACCAGCTGGAACACCACGTCGATCATGGGAATCAGGTTCGGAGTCGACTGCGTGCTGAGCCGCCGTTTAAAGCGCATGGACCGATCCCTCCAGCAGCAGAACCAGCTCGTTGACCCTGTTCTCCAGGCGCAGGATGATGTGGTTCACCTTGGTGACCAGGTAGTTGTAGAAGATGATCGCCGGGATGGCCACGATGATTCCGGCAGCCGTGGTGATCAGGGCTTCGGCGATGCCCCGGGCCAAAAGAGCGGGATCCCCCACTGCTCCGAACTGGCCCAGAACCCCGAAGGCGCGAATGTTGCCGGTTACCGTACCCAGCAGGCCCAGAAGCGGGGCCAGGGTGGCGATGGTGCCCAATGCGGACAAGGAGCGCTCCAGCTTCGGTGTTTCCAGGCTGGCCGCGTCCAAAATGGCATCCCGGATCGCCTGCTTGGGCTGATTGCGGTACTCGATGCCGACCCTCATCAGGTTGGTTATGGGACTCGGGTGCTGCTCGCAGATGGCCATGGCTTCGTCATGGTGTCCCTTCTCCAGGGTGGCCTTCAGACGCCTTATCAAGCTCTCCTCATCGACCCTGATGTGGCGAAAGTACAGCAGACGCTCGATGATGATCACCACGCCGATCAGGGAAAGCAGCAGAATGAAGTACATGACGATGCCGCCCTTCATAAAAACTTCCAACATAGCTTCGCTCCTACAGATTGATCTGTACTTTTATGGTTCCTCTCAGCCCGGGAGCCTCGTAGCCGTCCCAGGCGTAGAGCCCGCCGGAGGGCAGTCGGGTATTGAGTACCGTTTCCCCCAGAACGGGATGGAGAAGATCCTCGATTTCAGCGATCAAGGAGATCGTGTCCGTAATATTGTAGAATCCGCCTGCCGATAGCAGCGGCGTGAGCGCTGCATCGCCGATCGCGAACTCCAGGCTGGCATCGCCGCCCCAACGGGTCGCCGCATCATTGCCCTGGATCTCCACGATAGCGGAATGAAGCGGAGCCCCCGGAGCTCGATCCAGGAACTCCGTATGCAGCCCGGCGCTCAGGGTGATCAGGGCGCCCAGGTTCCAGCGCAGCCTGGCGTCGGTGTTGAGCTGCACCGCGGAGTATTGGGGGATGGTGAACAACCCGTTTGCGGGGTCTGGCGGGTTCCCGTCGGGCCAGAGCAGGGCGGAGCTCCACGCCAGCAGTGCCTGGGCCTGAAGGGACAGATTCTGGGTCAGGGTGAAGCTCATCCCCAGATCGGCGAACCAGCCGTGATCGTCCGCCGGTGCGCTCACAAGTAGGTCCGGAAGCGGAAAGCCGGCCAGCAGATCGGCGTAGTTCAGCGGCACGACCCGGTAGCCCCCGCTGGCCTGAAAGGAGAAGGTGGAAAAGGGGGTTCCCGAGAGGGAGAGGGAAAAGGGAAACAGGTGATCGAGCTCGCTGTTCCACATCCACCCGCCCCGGGCTTCGAAGCGGTAGTTCTCCAGGAACTCGGCTCCGAAGAAGGCCTGCAGGCCGGCGCGCTGGAGGTCATCGGTCACACCTCCGGACACGGATCTGTAGGTGAAGTCGCCCTCCAGCCCCAGCCAGATGCCCCTGTGCCGGAACTCGAGGGATGCCAGCGGTGCGATCAGGATCTCTGTCGTGTCCAGAGGAGTCGTGCCGGTCAGCAGCTGGGAGGCGAAAGAGCCTTCGGTCTGTGCTTTCAAGGTGAAACGCTCTCCCACAGGCTGTTCCAGGCGGACAGCCAGCCCGCCCTGGCGATGCACGTGGGACAAATAGGTGAGGGTCTCCTGCTGCAGGCCCCGCTCCTGATCCTGGAACAACCCCTCGAGCTCCAGGCCCAGAGAGCCCAGGTGGAACTTGATCCCCGCCTCCAGACGATCCTCCCGGGTGTGAAAACCCGACCCGGCTGCCTCGCCGTCCGCCCCGGCGACCCCGTCGAGCATCTCGTGGAGGAAGCGCAGCTTGAAGCGGGGTTCCTCCCCGCCGATTCTGTTGAGGGAAATCTGGCTGTAGAGGTGGCTCAAGGTCCCTGCGCCCAGGATGGCCTGGGCGGACAGCCCGGAGCTTCGCTGCCCGCCGATCAGATCGCGGCTCTCCCCGATGCCGACGGGGATTTCCGGCTCCTCGATATCCAGTTCCCCCACCTCCGGCAGGGGCACGGTTCGTTCGGGAGCGGACAGCGTGTCCTCTCCCGGGATGCCCGCCTCCACCTCCTCGACACTGAAATCCTCGATTCTCAAGATAACCTCGGGAAGGATGATATCCGGCTCCTCGGGTTCCACGGCGGGAGCCGATTCCTGGGCGGACAGGACGCCCAGGCACAGCAGCAGCAGTGAAGCAGCGAACAGTCGTTTCATCAGCGGCGCCCCCCTTCCAGCAGTTTTTTCGCCTCCTCGGTCCACTGGGAACCGGGGAAGTGCTGCTCCAGCCTTCCCACCAATTCACGCACATCCGTCATGTTCCCGGCCAGGTACATCATCTCCGCGGCCCGAAAGATCGAGGCGGCCATCTGATCCGTGTCGTCGGGGTTGAGATAGCCGGCCTTGAGGAACTCCCGGGCTGCCTGCACGGGCTCGGATTTCCGGTAGTAGTACTCGCCGATGAGAAACTGGGCCTGGGAGGCGGTTACCGGCTCTCCCCGGTCCACCACCTTCTGCAGCATCTCCAGGGCCAGATCCATGCGCCGGGATCCCTCGTAGATATACAGCCGGGACAGCTCGATCATCGCCTCCCGGCCTTTTGAAGTCTTGGCCCCGCCCTCCACTCCGATGATGCTGGACAGCACCGCCTCCCGGTCGCTGAACCCCTGGAGGGAGTAGCGCAGCTCGTCGATCCGCCGGGCGGTATTGTACACCGCCGCCTCTTCCGGATACTCCTCGTTCAGGAGCGTATACAGCTCTATCGCCTTGTTCTGGTCCCCCCGGTCGGCATATACCTCCGCGGTCCGGCGCAGGGCATCGGGGCGGAAGGGGCTCAGGGGAAAGTTTTCCAGCAGGCGTTCCCAGTGCAGGACCGCGCCGAAGCGCTCGCCCAGCTCGTAGGAGGCCAATCCCCCCCAGTAGAGGGAGGCATCGACCAGCTTGCCTCTGGGGAAGCGGGTCCGATACTCGTAAAAGGCATCTTTGGCCTGTTGATAGCGGCCGCCGGCGCTGTAGACCTCCCCCCGCTTGTACAAAGACTCCTCGGCGAGGGGGCTTTGGGGATAACTGGCGACCAGCCGGGCATAGGCATCCGCCGCCTCCGTGGTCTTACCCAGCTCGGCTTGAATGCCGGCAAACTCGAACAGGGCATCATCGGCAAAGGCGGAGCTCGGTCTGGTGGTGTAGTGGGTCTTGAGCAACACCGCCGCCGTATCCAGATCCCTAAGATTCATCAGACTGCGGGCCTGCAGGAAGGCCGACTTGTCCGACTCCGGGGTGTTCATCTTGGCCAGGCGGGCGAAGTATTGGGAGGAGGCACGGTAGTCGGCCAGACTATAAGAAGCCCAGCCGGCCAGGAACAACGCCTGAGCAAAGAGTGGATGGGAGGGCTCGGTCTCCAGCAGCAGGGTTACCCGCTGCCGGGCCGCCTCATACTCGCCGCTGCGATAGTGGGCCCAACCCTGGTAGTACAGCGTGTAGGGCCAAATTACATCCAGGCCCGCCTGTTCGGTTTCCTCTCTGCCCAACCTGTTCAGGGCCTCCAGGGCGCTGGCATAGCTCTTGCGGCTGATCTCGGCGAGGCCTCGCAGATAGTTGGACAAAAGGTATACGTAGGGATCGCGTTCGGCCAGATTGGGGAACTCCTGGCGGAGGCGGTTGGTCTCGCCCACGATCGCCTGAAAGTCCTTCAGGGAGAAAAAAAGCTTGAGCAGCTCGATGCGCGCCCCCAGGTCCCCCGGATACAGTTCCGCATATTCCTGCAGGCGGGTGACCGCCGCTGAGGTCTCTCCCCGTCGACGGTGCACGACCACGGCGAGCTTGTACCAATCCGCCCGCAAATCGCTTAGGGAAGGATCGGTCATCCGCTCCAGCTGATCTTCCGCCAGGGCCAGGGCGGGTGTGAGATCGCCCTTTCGCAGCTGCGCGTAGGCCAGCAGGTACAGGGCTTCGTTGTAGATGCTCGAATCCGGGTGGTCGGCAAGGTAGTTCGAGTAGATCTGTTCGGCGCCTTCGTAGTCTCCCTGCAGGAGACGCACATCCCCCAGCTTGAGCTCGGTCAGATCGGCGCCTTTCGGGTTTTCCGAAAGGTACTGCTCCAGCAGCGCGGCAGCCTGATTCAGGTTTCCCTCTCGAATCGAGAGCTCCGCCAGGTAGAGGGGTACGGTTTCGTCGATCTCGCCCTTGTCCGGCAGGCTCCAAACCTTGTTGAGGAAGTACTCGGCAAGGTCGAGCTTGCCCTGCTGGTAGCTCTCCACGCCGGCCTGAACCCAAAGATCCTTCAGCACTTCCGGAGCTCCGGCAAACTGGCTCTCCGCCTGGCGCACCAGCGCCTCCATGCGGGCCAGCTCTCCCCTCTGAGCCGCGGCCATGAACAGGCGGCGATAGGCGACCGTAGCGACCGGATCCGCAGCCGATCGAAGCCGATCGAAAATGCCTTCCGCCTCCTCGCCCCGGTTGTCGTTCCAAAGAGCCTCCGCCGTATAGAGGTCGAACAGCTCCCGCCTCTGCGCCGAAAGGGTTTCCCTGCCGGAGGATTCGGCCAACTCCTCGATCTCCTGATAACGCCCCTGCTGCAAATAGGCGTACATCAGCAGGACCAACCCGTGTTGAGCGGATTCGCTGGCCGGATAGCCGTCCGCCAGCGCCTCCAGATCCCCGGACGCTCCGCGATAATCCTTTAAAGCGATCTCCGCCTGAGCCTTGTACAGGTAGGCCTGGGGCGTAAGCTCCCGGTCCTCAACGTTTTGCAGGAATATCCCTAGGGACTGGTCGGCCTGGGGATAGCTCTTCAGCCGGAAATAGGCCACGCCCCGCCAGAAGTAGATGTAGTCGAAGTAGCGGGTGCTGCGATAGCGGCGCTCGATCTCATCGAAAGCGGACAGGGCCTCTCGGAAACGCCCCAGGCGGAACAGGCTGACTCCCCTCCGGTACTGGGCGTCGGCCACCCGGTCGGACAGGGGGTAGCTGCGGATGAACTCGCCGTAGGTGTCCAGGGCAAGCAGGAAGTTCCCCGCCCGGTAATAGCTCTCCGCCTCCGAGTACAGCTCCGATTCGGTGGCGGAGAAAACAGGATTGAAGGATAGTAAGGACAATACCCCAGCGATTAAGAGGACTTTCTTCATATCCCTTAAAGGTATTGCGAAATATGTAATAATTCAATGTAATTAACTATGGACGGGAAGCCAATAGAAGCAAAGCGAATTCTGATCGGCACCAGCGGCTATTCCTATGAAGACTGGGTGGGACCATTCTATCCGCAGGGACTGCACAAGCGGGAGTACTTGGGTTTCTACGCCGCCGAGTTTCCCGTGGTGGAGCTCAACTTCTCCTACTACACTCAGCCCAGCGCCTCCACCCTGGAGCGGATGATCGAAAAGACACCACAGGATTTCCGCTTCGCCATCAAGGCGCATCAGAGCCTGACCCACAAGATCGGTGAGGATTTCCACCAGGAGGTCGAGCGCTACAAACAGGGCATCCGGCCCCTGATCGAGGCCGGCCGACTGGCCGCGATCCTGCTGCAGTTTCCCTACAGCTTTCACTACACCCCCGAGTGCCGCAGGCACCTGCAGCGGCTCTGCGAGTCCTTCGCCGACCTGCCCAAGGCCGTGGAGTTTCGCGGCAGCGAGTGGCAGCGGGACTCGGTATACCGCGGATTGAGAGAGGTGAAGACCGCCCTGGTCAACGTGGACGAGCCGCGGCTGCCCAAGCTTCCCGAACCCACGGAGGTGGTCAGCTCGGACCTGGCCTACCTGCGCTTTCACGGGCGGAACGCGGCCAACTGGTGGAAGGGGGACAACGTCAGCCGCTACGACTACCTGTACAGCTCCGAGGAGCTGTCCGGGTGGCTGCCGATGATCGAACGGATGCTGGCCAAATCCCGGCTGCTGCTGGCGATCTTCAACAATCACAGCCGCGGCCAGGCGATCCAGAACGCCCGGCAGCTGCAGGGCCTGCTGTTCGGCTGATGGGGACGTACCGTGAATAAATTTGAGGAATTACAATCCTCAAAATTATATAATTTTGAGGAACTATTATACTCATAGTTGAAATGCATCGAGGGACGTGTTACTATGTCCCTGATGAGAATACAAAGAATTTATGACGATCTGGAACGCCACATTGCGCCCAATAAGGTTCTTGTTCTGTACGGCCCCAGGCAGGTCGGCAAAACAACTATTCTCCAGAGTTATCTTTCCGGTACCAGGTGGAGATACCGCCTGGAAATTGGCGACGATATACACGCCCAGGAAATTATAGGTTCGCACAATCTCGACTGGCTGACAGAATACGCTGAAGGTTATGAGCTCATAGCAATCGATGAAGCCCAGCGGATACCGAATGTCGGGCAGGGTCTGAAAATCTTGGTAGACAACATCCCCGGGATTCGAATCATCGTCACGGGATCGTCTTCATTTGAGCTGTCCGGCCAGGTCGGCGAGCCGCTCACGGGCAGGAAAAAAACGCTCGTCTTGTATCCCCTGTCTCAATTCGAGCTTCGCCGCCAACACAGCTCTTTCGATCTGAAGAAGTATTTGGAGAATCATCTGATCTTCGGCTCTTATCCCGAAGTTCTGACTGCGCGGAAACGATCGGAGAAGATCGATCTGGTCACTGAGATCGTCGGATCGTATCTTCTCAAGGACATCCTCGAGCTGGATCGAGTGAAAAGTTCCAAGATCCTGTTGGATCTGCTGAGGCTGTTGGCATTTCAAGTCGGCAAAGAAGTATCATTGCGGGAACTGGCCACGCAACTCGGCATTGACTACAAAACCGTTGCCAGATACATCGATCTTCTTGAAAAATCCTTCGTGCTGTACAATCTTCGCGGCTACAGCAGAAATCTGCGCAAGGAAATCACGAAAAAGAGCAAGTACTATTTCTGCGACAACGGGATTCGCAACGGGATTATTTCCAATTTCAATGCGCTTTCGCGAAGAGATGATATCGGTGCTCTGTGGGAAAACTTCCTCGTGAGCGATCGTCTCAAGCTGCAGGCGTACAAACCGATTCATTCCAACAACTACTTCTGGCGTACGTGGGATCAGAAAGAAATTGATTTCGTCGAAGAACGGGAAGGAAAGCTCTACGGCTTTGAGTTCAAATGGGGTACCAAAAAGATCTCACCTCCGCGGGAATGGTTGGAGGCTTATCCCGAAGGTGTGTTTTCGGTAGTTGACAGGGATAACTATCTGGACTTCCTTACCTGAAACCTCTGGTTGCGGTGATTTCGCACTGACCCTATTCGATGGGCTGGCGAATGATCGTCCTCAGCTTTTCCGGCGCCGCCCGCCGGAGATCACTCAGGTAGATCTCCCGGTGTTTGTCCCTCCGTCGGTAGCCGTGATCCTCTATGAATCGATGAAGCCGCTGGATGGTCGGTCCTTCTTCGGAAAAGGGGCCGACGTGCAGCAGCTGGGCACTCAAGCCCTCGTGGAACGTTTCCAGGCGCAGCTGACCCGCCGCCGGCAGATCCTTCTTTTGCCTCACCTGTTCGAGGGCGTTTTCGAACAGCTCCGGAGTCACGTACTCGGGCTGCATGATCATCAGGGTCCACTGCCAGGACGCCTTGTCCCCGGCCGTGAAGGCGGACATATCCTCGGCCCACCACACCCCCTCCAGGGGAAGCACCCCGTAGTCGATGGCCAGGGGTCCCTTCTTGATGAGGAATTTGAGGGTGTAGGATGCGGAGAACAACACTTCCACGGCCTGCCGGAACTCCTCCGAGGTGTTGGGATCTCCGGCCCCGTCGATCATGATGAAGTTCAGCGGTGGCACTTCGACGATGACCGGCGCCTTGGCCGGTGCGCTGTACAGTGCCCCGAGCCTCTTCTTGAAGTCGATCGTCTGCATGCATTCCTCCCTCCTGGACAGGTTACACCGAAACACCCGTTTTCTTCCATAAATGGCTCAGGAATACTTCGGCTTGTGGGACTTTAGTCGATCCGCTTCGATTGCCACCCGGGATGGAAAACCGACAGAGAACCGGGGATTTTAGATTCTTGTTGACCTCTCCAGACCAATGTCCTCGAGCAGGCTCTTGCTGATCTTGCAGATCATCGTGTAGGCGGGATCGAAGACGTTGCCCACCTCGTACTGCACGCACTGACCCAGAAGGATGTGGGCCTGCTTCTCCTCCAGACCGAGCTCTACCAGCCAGCGCAGCATCTCGGTGGTCGCCTCCTGGAGGGCCTGGTCCAGGGGGCGGGCGTTTCCCGCGGTCAGGATGCTGTCCCGGTCCACGGCCCGGGGTCCGTTGACGCTCCTGCCCCGGATCAGGCGGAAGGTGAGCTCCACCTCGGCGGAAACCTCGATTCCGGTGCCGACGATCTCTCCATCCCCCTGGAGAGCGTGGATATCTCCAAAGTGGAACAACGCTCCCCGGACGAACACCGGGAGGTAGACGGTTGTCCCGGCTCTGAAGCCCCGGTAGTCCATGTTGCCGCCGTAGGGTCCGGCGGTGGTCGCGGCGATGGCCTGCCCCTTCGGCGGCGCGGTGCCGAAGCAGCCGACCATGGGATCTAGGGGAAGGACCAGCTGACCTGCGGGGAAAGCCGGGGCAAGCAGGGTAGCGGTCCAGGCCTGGCTGTCGATTCGCCACTCCAGCAGCTCCTCCTCCCGCCCGCTGCCCCCGGGGGATTCCCCCAGGTATTCGGGATCCAGCACGTGGGCGGCGATGGTACTCCGGGTGCGGCCGATCGGACGATTGGGTGTGATCCGGTCGAAGGTAACGGCCAGGGCGTCCCCCGGTTCGGCCCCGCGGAGATAGAAAGGACCGGTCTGGGGATTGCCCGGGGGGGTGATTTCCCGGTCCGATGCATCCCGACCCGCATTGTCGACCGTGGTGGTGATCACCGTATCCCCGCCCCCGATCTCCAGGACAGGGGTGTGGGAACCGAGGGTGAGGTGATATTCGGCCGGCTGGAAACGATGGGTCTTCACGCCGCGCTTCACTCCTTCCACTTGGCCGCGATCTCCCTCATGGCACCGAGCAGCATGCTGATATCCAGCTTGCTCATGATCAGGCGCAGGCCTCGGGGCAGATAGCGCTCCATCAAGGCGTCAGGACCGTGCATCCCGAAGATCTTGTCGTGCCGGCCGGCCGCCTCGGCGACTTTGTCGATCGCGGCCAGCACCTCTGGATTCTGAAGATCCCCGGTGCGCCCGAGAGATACGGCCAGATCGTTCGGTCCGATCAGCAGGGCATCGATTCCCGGCACCGAGGCGATCGTCTCGATCTCCGCAACCGCCGCAGCGGTCTCTATCTGGGCGATGGCCAGCACCTGATCGTTGGCCGAAGCCATGAATCCGGGCGCCTCTCCGCCGCTCACCGCGGCGAAATCGGTGTGGGTGCCGATGCTGCCCAGTCCTCTTTTCCCCGCAGGTGCAAACTTGCACCAGCCGGCCAGCAGCTCCGCCTGTTTTCCGGATTCCACCATGGGAACCATCACGCCGGTGCAGCCGCAGTCCAGGGCTCTGGACACGTAGCCCTTGGCCAACTCCGGTACGCGCGCGAAGACCTCCAGCCCCGCTCCGCGTCCGCTTGCCGCCACGTCGGCCAGGGTTTCCAGGGAGCCGGAGCCGTGCTCCAGGTCGAGCATGATGAAATCCAACCCCGCCTGCCTGGCGATCCGGGCGATGCCGGGATTTCGAACCAGCCGAATCATTGTTCCGACCGCCCTGCCGCCGGAACGCAACTCTTTGACTGCCACTTGTCATTCTCCTTTCTCTGAACAGAATTCCGGTGTGAGCCGGCCGCTGTCCGTGTACATAATTCATAGCAGAAACAGCGGGTTGTAGCCAGTAACCATTCCGATGTGCTAAAATTCCTTTCGATTCCACGAACGAACATCTAGGAGTGATCGCATGGACGAGCAGCTTCCCGGCGGCTACAACGGAAAGCTCCTGCGGGTCGATCTGAACAGGCAGGAATTTTCGACGGAACCTCTCGAAGAGACCTTCTGCCGGAGATACATCGGCGGAACCGGTTTCATCATCTACTATCTTCTCAAGGAGGTAAAACCGGAGATCGATCCGTTGAGCCCGCAAAACAAGCTGATCTTCGCCGCGGGCCCGCTGACCGGGATCTCCCTGGGCGGAGCCGCGCGCCACGCCGTTGGGGCCAAATCCCCGCTGACCGGGGGCATCGCCAAGTCGGAGGCCGGCGAGTGGTGGGGGGCTCAGCTCAAGCGGAGCGGATTCGATGCCTTGATCGTGGAGGGAAAGGCGGAAAGACCCGTCTATCTGTGGATCCGCGACGGCGCGGTGCAAATCAAAGAGGCGGGCCATCTGTGGGGCAAGATGACCAAAGAGACACAGGAGGCGATCCGCTCCGAGGTGGCGGATGAGAACGCCAGGATGGCCCTGATCGGACCGGCCGCCGAGAATCTGGTGAGCTTCGCCTGCATCATGCACGGGACCCACGACGCCGCCGGAAGGGGCGGCCTGGGCGCGGTCATGGGCTCCAAGAACCTGAAGGCCGTGGCGGTGAGAGGGACCAACCCGCCCCCTGTGGTGAATCGCGACGGAGTCCGCCGGGTGAGTGCCTGGTTGAAGGAGAACATGGACCTGGTCAAAGGCTACCGGGAGCTGGGCACCGGCGGGGCCATGGAGCTGTTCGAGCAGGCGGGCAATCTTCCCTCTCACAACTTCAGGGAAGGCCGATTCCCCGCCGTGGGCAGCATATCACCGACCCGGATCAGGGAAACCATCCGGGTGGGCATGGAGGCCTGCTTCGCCTGTCCGGTCAGGTGCAAAAAAGTCGTGGAGGCGCAAGAGCCCTACCCGGTCGACAGGGCGTACGGCGGACCGGAGTACGAGACGATCGGCGCCTTCGGTTCCTGCTGCGGAATCGACGATCTGCCTGCTATCGCCCGGGCGAACGCCCTCTGCAATGCCTATTCCCTGGATACGATCTCCACAGGCGTGACCATCGCCTTCGCCATGGAGTGCTTCGAGAAGGGTCTGCTGAGCAGAGAAGACACCGGTGGAATCGATCTCAGCTTCGGCAATGCCGAGGCCATGCTCCAGGTGATCGAGCTCATCGTCCGGCGGGAAGGGATCGGTGAGCTCCTGGCCCAAGGATCGGCCAGGGCGGCTGAGCGGATCGGGCGGGGAGCGGAGCGGCTGGCCATGCAGGTCAAGGGCCTGGAGATTCCAATGCATGAACCGCGCCTGAGCAAGGGCCTTGGGCTGGGCTACATGGTGAATCCCCACGGAGCGGATCACATGGATAACATGATGGACATCCTGATGAGCGGCTACGGAACGAAACTCGCCATGAACCTGGACGATGCTCTGCCGTTGGGACTGGAACCCACCACCCTGGAGGATGGAGGCCCCAGGAAAATCGCCTATTTCAAGGCTCACCACTGCAAGAGGATCATCTCGGACTGCCTGCTGCTCTGCCACTTCCTCCCCTACTCGTTTTCCCACATCGTCCAGCTGGTAACGGCGGTGACCGGATGGGACACAACAGTGATGGAGCAGATCAGGGTTGCCGAGCGGGTGCTCACCCTCTGCCGCCTATTCAACCTCAAAGCCGGATTGACGGCAAAGGACGACAAACTTCCCGAGCGGTTCTTCCAGACGACCCCCGACGGCGCGCTCAAGGACAAGGCCCTGAATCCTGCGGAGATGGAGGCGGCGAAGCGTTACTACTACGATCTCATGGGATGGGACGAAAACGGGGTACCGAAGGCGGAAAAGCTGGAGGAACTGGGTATCGAGGAGTTCGCATAACCGGAGGGCCGGTCGGGACGGTGCAGGCTGCAGCGCATGTCCGCAGCCCGACCCGGGCCCGGCACGATTGTTTGTTCTAAGGCGCAAGCGCCGGATAGTGCCGGGCCAGCAGAGCCCGCACCGCTGCGGCCGAATCCAGGCGAAGGGCTCGGGCCGCGATATCCCGGGCCTGTTCTGCAGACAGGTCGGCCAGGGTTTCCTTGATGCGGGGAATGGCCGGGGGGGAGGCGCTCAGCTCGCCGACGCCGAGCCCGACCAACAGCGGTATGGCCAGGGGCACGGCGGCCAGCTCGCCGCAGACCGCCACCGGAATCCCGGCAGCTTTGCCGGCCTTTGCCGTGCGGTCGATCAGGGTGAGCAGCGCCGGGTGCAGCGGATCGGCCAACCCCGCGAGCACGGCGCTGGTCCGTTCGGCGGCGAAAACGTACTGGCAGAGGTCGTTGGTTCCGATGCTGAAGAAATCCGCCGAACGGGCCAGATGCTCCGCCTGCAGGGCCGCGGAGGGCAGCTCGATCATCACCCCCACTCGCGGGCCGGCGTCATGGGGAAGGCCTTCTTCGGCAAGTTCATGATGCGCCTCTTCCACCAGCCGCCGCAGGCTCTGCAGCTCCTCCACCGTAGCCACCATGGGGAAGAGGATCTTCAAGGGATGAACGGCACCGGCCCTGAGGATGGCCCGCAGTTGAGTGCGGATGATCTCGGGTATCTCGGGGTACAGCCGGCTGCCCCGCAGGCCGAGCAGAGTACTCTCCTGACCCGGTAGGTGCAAGAAACGCGGCAGCTTGTCGCCCCCCAGATCGAGAGTCCGCACCACGACCTCCCATCCGGGCAGGGCCTGGACGGCGCCGCTGTAGGCGTCGATCTGTTCCTCCTCAGAGGGTGGCTGCTCCCGTTCCAGGTAGAGCAGCTCGCTGCGCAGGACCCCGATTCCTTCCGCCCCCCACTGCGCCGCCGTGGCCGCTTCCCGAACCTGCTGGATGTTGGCCAACACCCGGATGCGCTCGCCGTCCCGGGTCACGGCGGGTCGGCGGGAGCGTTCCCGCTCGCGCTCACGCTGCTTCAGCCAGCGATCCCGCTCCTCCTGAAGCGCCTCCCTGTTTTCGGGATCGATCCAGAACGCTCCGGTCCCGCCGTCGGCAGCCACCGGAGTCCCCGGCTCCAGATCCAGAAGCGCCGAACCCAGATGAACCACGGCCGGACTCAGGAGGGAGCGGGCCAGAATAGCGGTGTGGGAGGTGTCTCCCCCGCGGGCCAGGGCGATACCGATCACCTTCTGCGGACCGAGCCGGATCAGCTGGGCAGGGGAAAGATCTTCGGCCAGCACCACCGCCGGCTCGGTCAGCTCCTCATACGCCCCGCCACCGCCGGACAGCTCGAGCAACACCTGGTTGAGAAGGTCGGCCAGGTCCCTGGAACGGGCTTTCAGGTAGGGAGATTCCAGTCCCTCATAGAGCTCCAGAAAGGCGCCGACGGCCAGGGACCAGGCCGTCTCAGCGGGCACCCTTCGCTCCGCGAGGATCTCCCGTGCCCTCTGAATCAAGGCGGGGTCGGAAAGAGATAGGGCATAGGCGTGAAAGATGGCCGCTTCCGCCTCACCGGCCCTGCGGCGGGCCTCCTCGCTCATCGCCTCCATGCGCAGCCGCACCGCCTTCAACGCCCGATCCAGGCGGGCCTGCTCGGCCGCGGTTCCCCGTCCGGACCCGGGCGGGGCCTCGGGAACACGGCGCCTGAGCAGGACCGCGGGACCCACTGCTATTCCCGGGGAGGCGGGCAGCCCGCTGATCCGTCCCTCCTCATCCACGCCCCCGGCCGGATTGAGCAGACTTTCGGGCGGAGCTTCGGCAGGCTGCGAGCCCCCGGTGGTCCGGGTCGGTGCCGCCGGTTCCTGCGTGGAGGTCTCGCCGAAGCCGGACTCCACCAGACGGACCAGCTCGGCCACCGCCTCATCGCAGTCCTCCCCGGCTGCCTGAATGAGCATCTCATTGCCCTGCTCGATTCCGAGAGTGGCCAGCCCGTTCAGGCTGAGGGCGCTCACAGGCGCGCTGCCGCGGCTCGGGCTGGAAACGCGGATCGCCGATCGGAACCGCGAAGCCGCCTGTACGAAGCTTGCCGCCGGGCGGGCGTGCAGTCCCAGGATATTGCGAATGACCACCCGCGCCTCGGCTTGGGGTGCCCTGATCCCGCCGCGATTGCCGGCCGTGGCGGCGATCATCGCACGCCGGCCGGGCTGAGCGCCGGTCGATACGGCCTCCCCGGCCCCCAGATGAGCCCTTTTGGGCCCGAGAGAGGTCTCGGCCTCCGCGGCGCACTCCTCCAGAGAGCCGCCGGCGGCGGCCTTCACCGCCGCAGCCAGGGAGCCTTCCACCAGGGGAGCGGCGCAGAGCCTGATGAGGCCGGAGCGCTGCTCACCGAGCAGCTCCAGGGCGGTATCCGCGCTGAGCAGGGCGCTGCCCAGATCCATCAG
>Ga0315554_1000929_pt1 | contig 17330 bp, 30 predicted proteins | sample SalMarSW160370MG_FD_202114 | JGI IMG/M metagenome (GOLD analysis project Ga0315554, IMG submission 202114) | Salt marsh sediment microbial communities from the Plum Island Ecosystem LTER, Massachusetts, United States - Salt Marsh Sediment SW1603-70 ... | reverse complement strand
CGTGCTGTTGCAGCTTTTCGTCGCCCTACACCCTCGTAATACACTCCCGCCATGCTCTTCTCCTCGCCTAGAACTCTAGTGGCTTTGGCTGCTGTGCCTGATGCGGATGATCAGGGCCAGCGTATACCTTCAGCTTCTTTAGCATCCTACGTCCCAACCGGTTCTTGGGCAGCATCCCCTTGATAGCTGCCTTGACGGCGAACGTGGGATGGCGACCCAATTGCTCACGCAGTGTCGCCGACCGGATGCCGCCAGGGTATCCGGTGTGACGATAGTAGATCTTGTCGTCCATCTTGTTTCCCGTTACCGCGATCTTGTCCGCGTTGACGACGACCACGTAATCCCCTACGTCCAGGTGGGGCGTATAGGTAGCCTTGTGCTTCCCTCTCAGGATCCTCGCCACGTTAGACGCCAAACGGCCTAGGGTCTCGCCCTCTGCATCCACCACAAACCACTCTCGCTCGATATCGCTCGTCTTGACGACATGCGTCTTTCGCCCAAGACTCATTACGGTACTCCTTCATAGTGTACAGCCATCAGGCACAGGCCGTGCGCTGCGGCTGTCGGTCCAGCCAGGGAACGGTCCGCAGCACGGAAGGCAGACCCAAACTCTGCTACAGTCATTTCGCCACACCCGACCTGAATACAAGTCCCGACGATGCTCCGTACCATTCGATACAGGAACGCGTTCGCCTCGATATCCAGGTAAAGACACTCTCCATCGCAGGTCCAGTCGGCGCGGTGCACGCGGCGGACCGTGCAGGTACCTTTTGGAGGAGAGCCAAAAGTCCGAAAGTCGTGCTCTCCCAACAGCAGGCTCGCCGCCTCTCTCATCGCCCCCAGGTCGAGCGACCGGGACTCCCACAACGCTCTGCGTCTGAGCAGCGGATTCCGGACCGGGTGGTTCCACACCGTATACCGGTAGTGCCTGCTGCGCGCATCAAAGCGAGGATGGAAACCAGGCTCGACCTCAGCCAGGGACCACGCCACGACGTCCCTCGGCAGCACCGCATTCCACCCGCGGTGGAGCTCGCTAACCGCGTGCTGCCACATGGTCCGGAAGGCCACCACCTGCCCCAGTGCATGCGTCCCACTGTCCGTGCGTCCGGCAGCAACCACCCGTATCCGCTCCTGCGTAATGGTTTCGAGCGCCTCCTCCAGTGTGCCCTGTACCGTGCGTCCTTCAGCCTGAACCTGGAATCCCCAGAAATCGGTGCCGTCGTACGCAACGGTTGCGCGCATATAGCGCTCACCATCCGCGGCGACCGGCACCCCCACGTCAGAATCTATTCCTCAACCAGCTCAATGAGCGCCATCGCTGCGCCGTCACCCTGACGGCTCCCCAGCTTGTAGGTGCGTGTGTACCCGCCAGGTCGCTCCTGGTACCTGGGCCCCAACTCGTCGAACAACTTGCGCACCACGACGGGATCGGTCAGCCGCGCCGCCGCCAGGCGCCGTGCATGTATGCCCATGCCGCGCACCGCAGCCTCTAGCTCATCTTCCTTGGCTACCTGCTCGTCTCCTGACAACTCTTGCGCCTCCCTCGCCAAAGCAAGCAACTTCCTGGCACGCTTGGCTTGGACCAGAGCTGCCAGCCGCTGCTCGTCATTTGCTCGCGCTAGGTCGAGGATCGTGTCTGTCATGCCACGCCGCGAAAGTGTGATCAGCTTCTCTGCATGACCCCGTATGGCGCGCGCCTTGGCCTCGGTGGTCCGGATCCGCTCGTGGCGGAACAACTCGGTGATCAGATTGCGATATAGTGCTTTCCTATGGCCGCTCGATCGGCTCAAACGACGGCCTGCCATACGATGTCTCATGATTCGCTCCACATTTTATCTCGCATCCGCCCACGCCGATGCACGAGCGGTGCGTATCCACATCCGGTCCCAGCTCCGGCGGCTCAGGCCACCTCGTCGAGAAGCTCCAGGTATCCCTTCTCTTCGAGCCTCTCGCGCAGTTCCTCGAGCGACTTTTGCCCGAAATTGCGGATGGACAGCATTTCGTCTTCGCCCTTGGCCATCTTTTCCAGGACCTCGCCGACTTTGGTGATGCCCGTTCGTTTCAGGCAGTTGTACACACGGACGCTAAGATCCAGCTCCTCGATCGGCGTGTCATAGACCCGACTGGCGATCCCTTCCTCTTCCTCTTCTTCTTCCTCTTCCTCAACCATGATCGCCTCTACATCGGCAAAGAGCGACAGATGGCGGATCAGCAACTGTGCTGCCTGATCCAGCGCCTCTTCCGGCCGGATCGTACCATCCGTCCAGATCTCGAGCGTGAGGCTGTCAAAGTTGGTCATCTGGCCAACGCGTGCCGCCTCGATATCATAGTTCACTTTGCGGATAGGGCTAAACACCGCATCCACGGGCAGCTCGCCGATCGGAAGCTTGCCACGGTCCTCTGATCGCGAATAGCCGCGCCCCAGCTCCACCGTCATCTCGATGTCGATCATGGCATCGGGGTCATCTACTGTGAACAGATACTGCTCCGGGTTGATCACCTCCACCTCAGGTGGACAGATCAAGTCACCCGCCGTGACGCTGCCCTCTCCCTGAACGGATAGGCGCAGCCGCACGGGCTCTTCCGTATGCATCTTGAACCGCAGTTGCTTGACGTTCAGCAGCAGCAGCATCATATCTTCTCTGACGCCCGGGATAGTTGAGAACTCGTGCGGCACATCGCTCACGCGGATCGAGGAGACTGCCGCACCGGTCAGAGAAGACAACAACACGCGACGAAGCGCATTGCCCAGTGTGGTCCCATAGCCGTTTTCCATGGGGCTGATCACAAAGCGTCCATAGCTCTGTGTGCCAACCTCACACTCGATCTGAGGTAACACAAGATTCAACAACGTCCACTCTCCTAGTTCCCTGCGACAAGAAAACCAGCGTCTGCTCCCCAGGGGGAGCGGGCAAGACCGATGTCCAGACTCTATACCCTGTCTGCGCAGAAGACAGGCGGACGGCACAAGCCCAAGCGCTTGCCTTCAATTAACGGCTATAGTACTCCACAACCAACTGCTCATCGACCGTCACCTCAATATCGTCACGCGACGGAAGATGGTCCACGCGCACGCTGCCGTCGACTGGATCCAGCGACAACCATGCGGGTGGGGCGTGCTCGGCAAGTATCTCGCGCACTTGGCGAAAATACGTCCGATCGCTGCTGGACGGATGGATAGAGACGACGTCGCCTTCCCTCAGCAACGCCGAGGGAATGTCACAGCGTTGTCCGTTCACATCGACATGCCCGTGCGAAACCAGTTGGCGGGCCTGGGCACGAGAACTCGCCAGTCCCATCCGATACACGACATTGTCGAGCCGTGTCTCCAGCAAGGCCAACAGGTTAGTCCCGGTAATGCCCGGCAGCCGCATTGCCTCGCGGTAATAGCGACGGAACTGCGTCTCCAGCACGCCATAGATCCGGCGCAGTTTCTGCTTCTCTCGCAACTGCTGCCCGTACGCCGATGTCCGACGACGCCGGAACTGCTGCTCGAACCCGTGCTCCCCAGGCGGGTAAGCTCGACGTTCGACCGCGCACTTGGGCGAATAGCAGCGCTCACCCTTCAGAAATAGCTTTTCACCTTCACGCCGGCACAGCTTGCACACCGGTCCGTTGTATCTCGCCATACTGCCTCCTCCTACACACGCCGCTTCTTTGGCGGACGGCACCCGTTGTGCGGAACGGGCGTCACATCCGCAATAGCGCGGACACGCAGTCCCGAAGCCTGCAGCGCGCGAATCGCCGCTTCCCGTCCGGGGCCCGGCCCCTTGACCAGTACCTCGACTTCCCGCATACCATTGTCCATCGAGGTCCTGGCTACATTCTCTGCCGCCAGGCGCGCCGCATAGGGCGTGCTCTTGCGCGAGCCCTTGTACCCTACCGTCCCACCGCTCGCCCAGGCAATGGTATTGCCTTCCATATCTGTAATCGTTATGATCGTGTTATTGAACGTGGCGTGGACGTGCGCCTGTCCCATCGGCACATTCCTGCGCACACGCCGTGATCCCCCGCGAGATCCCCGAGGGCTTCTCCTTCGTCCCATTTTGCCTCCTCACGATGGCAATGCGTTCTACCTACTTTTTCTTTGCTCCACGACGGCGACCACGGCCTGCCACGGTCTTTTTGGGTCCCTTGCGCGTACGCGCATTCGTCTTGGTTCTCTGCCCGTGAACGGGGAGACCGCGCCGATGCCGCAACCCGCGATAGCACCCAATCTCTATCAGCCGCTTGATGTTCCCGCTCACTTCACGGCGGAGGTCTCCCTCGACCCGATAGTTACGCGAGATGACCTCGCGCAGACGCGCGATTTCGTCCTCGGCCAGGTCACGGATCCGCGTATCAGGATTGATGCCTGCCTGGCCCAAGATCTCGTTGCTCGTCGAACGGCCGATGCCATAGATGTACGTCAGCCCAATCTCAACCCGCTTCTCACGCGGGAGATCGATGCCCGCAATACGCGCCATGTCGACCCTCCTTAGCCCTGTCGCTGCTTATGGTTCGGATTCTGGCAGATCACGCGTACAACGCCTTTTCTACGCACGATCTTGCACCTGGGGCAACGCCGCTTCACACTTGCCGATACCTTCACCGTAACTCCTCCTATATCAATCTAAACGCGTTAGGATTTCTGCTTCATCACTCGTGATGGCAACCGTATGCTCGAAATGCGCGGACAGCTTGCCATCTGCGGTTTCCACTGTCCACCCATCGGCCAGCACCCGCGTTCGCCAGGTGCCAACGTTCACCATCGGTTCCAATGCGATCGTCATACCCGGTTCGAGCGGATAGTCTCGCATCCGAGGGTTATAGTAATTAGTCACCTGTGGGTCCTCGTGCATCTCATGACCGATGCCGTGCCCTGTATACTCGCGTACGACCTCCAAGCCGTGCCCACGCACGTACTTTTCGATCGCCTTCGAGATATCACTCGTGCGCCCTCCAGCCCTCGCCTGGGAGATACCAGTAGCCAGCGCACCTTGTGTGACCTCAATCAGCCGACGTGCTTCCTTGCTCACCTGTCCTACGGCAAGCGTGATGGCGCCGTCGCCCTGGTAGCCTTTATAGATCGTGCCTACATCGATACTGATGATATCACCCTCGTGCAGCACCCGCGTCGGACTCGGTATGCCGTGCACGATCTCCTGGTTCAGCGAAGCACAGATCGACGCCGGAAAGTCATTCACACCACGATGCGGATATCCCTTGAAGGAGGGAATCGCATCATGGCCACGAATGATCTCTTCCGCAGCCTCGTCCAGCTCTGCAGTTGTGACGCCCGGTGCAACCAGGTCGGCCATCGCCTCCCAGACCAGGGCCACAATGCGTCCGGCGCTACGCATGAGCGAGATCTCGCTTGCCTTCTTGATCACGATCGCCATTGCTTTGCCCTCTGAACCCCAGCCAGCAGTGCATCGTACACGGTATCGACACCTGGCTCACCGTCGATCTCGACCAGCACCCCGGCCTGGCGATAGTAGTCGATCACGGGCTGCGTCTGCTCCATATAGACATCGATCCGTCTCTTGTGCGTTTCAGGCGTATCGTCCGGACGCTGGTACAACGCACCCCCACACACATCGCAGACACCTTCGACCTTGGGCGGGTTGAACAACTGGTGATAGATAGCACCACAGTCTCGGCAGGTCCACCTGCCGCCCAACCGCGCCAATAGGATCTCCTCACGTACCCGGATATAGGGCGCGACCGAGATAGAGTGGCCACCTTTGGCCAACTCCCGATCCAGCGCCTCTGCCTGCGGTAGCGTGCGCGGAAAGCCATCCAAGATAGCACCGCCCTCGCAGTCCGGTCGGGACAGGCGATCCATCACCATCGCGATCGTGACATCGTCCGGAACCAGGTCACCTTTGTCCATGTAGGACTTGGCCAAGAGCCCGAGCTCGGTCTCGCGGCTTAGGTGCTCGCGGAACAAGTCACCACTCGATACGTGAGCCATGCCCAGTTCTTCAGAGAGACGAGCTGCCTGCGTGCCTTTTCCAGCACCAGGCGCCCCGAGAAGTACGACGTACAACGGCTGCCCAGACATCCCGCTCTCCCTGTCCTGCCCGGTCCCTCTAGCGAATGAAACCTTCATAGTGCCGCATCCGCAGTTGGGCCTCGAGCTGCTTCATCGTATCGAGCACGACACCGACAGCGATAATCAGGCCCGAGCTAGAGACGATCAGTCGTGCCGACTGTGTGACCGTCTCGATACCTAGGCCGTTCAGCAACAGGTTCACCAACCAGGGCAAGATCGCGATCAACCCCAAAAAGACTGCACCGACCAGCGTGATACGTCGCAGCACGCCCATCAAATAGTCGTGCGTACGCCGGCCCGGACGGATGCCCGGGATAAAGCCCCCCTGGCGCTGCAGCATATCGGCCATGTCCTGTTGCTGAAAGATCACGTCCGTATAAAAGTAGGTAAACCCGAGCACCGTCACGAAATATAGCACATAGTAAAACGAGCTATTGCCGTTGAACAACCCAGAGATGACGTTTGCTATCTGGCTTACTGTCTGCGAGTTCGAGTTCACAAAGTACGACGCGATCACACCCGGAAAGATCAAGAACGACTGGGCAAAGATCAGCGGGATCATACCGGCCGAGTTGACGCGCAGCGGGATAAAGGTGCTCTGTCCACCAGCTACACGCAGTCGACTCCCGCGCATTCCCAGAACCCGCTTCCCGTACTGCACCGGGATACGGCGCTGCCCCTCCTGCACCAACACGATGACCGCTACGGTCATCACAGTAACAAAAGCGAACGTCAAGAGCTGGACCCACTGGCCCCACAGGCTCCCCAAACGGGCAGGGATGCCGGACACGATTCCACCAAAGATGATGATCGAGAGCCCGTTGCCAATCCCGTCATTGGTGATCAGCTCGCCAAGCCAAATCGCGAACATTGTTCCTGCAACCATCGTAAACAGCGTTGATATCGTTGGCAAGATCGCGCCCGGCGTGAACCCGAAATACTCGGTCGGGATCACTCCATACGCCACCTGCAACGTGCGTACTTGGCCATATCCTTGCAGCAACGTCAGGGGAATGGTCAGAAGATACTGATACTGATTCAGCTTGGCCTGGCCTGCTTCGCCCTGCTTCTGCAGCTCCTCCAGCGCCGGCACCAGAGGCGTCAGCAACTGAAAGATGATCGACGCAGTAATATATGGCGACACGCCCAGCATCATGACCGAAAAGTTGGTCATCGCCCCACCGGAGAACATGTCGAGCAGGTTCAGCAACTGATTCTCTTGTGCGATCTGCTGCAGCACCGTCCGGTTGATGTTCGGCAACGGCACGTGAGCGGCCAAGCGGTAGATCACCAGGATCAAGAAGGTGATCAACAACTTGCGCCGCAGGTCGGGCAGCTTGAAGGCATTCACCACGCCTTGTAACATTACTCTCTCCTTGGCCCAATTGGCCTTTCCCGGAGACTTCTCACATTACTCATTTCCAGGTCGAGCTTTGATGACTTGATAGGCGGTCTCGGCCTAGTAGGGCAAGAGCTCGATCTCGCCGCCTGCCGCCTCAATCTTGGCCTTTGCAGACGAGGAGAAGCGGTGTGCCCGCACCGTCAGGGGGCTGCTCAGTTCGCCTTCGCCCAGGATCGCGACTGGTTCTGAAGCGTCCCGGATGATGCCCGCACCAGCGAGCGTTTCCGGCGTCACTTCATTCTCAAAATCGGCAATACGATACAGGTTGACAGCAACATACTCGATCCGGTTCTCGTTGCGGAAACCACGTTTCTGAGGCAGACGTCGGACCAGCGGCAACTGCCCACCCTCAAAGTAGGGCCGTACGCCGCCACCGGCACGCGAGTTCTGTCCCTTGGTTCCACGACCTGCTGTCTTGCCCTTGCCTGCAGCAATGCCTCTTGCCTTGCGCATCCGGCGCTTTTTGGCCCCAGGAGCGGGCTGCAAATCGTGCAGCTTCATACCTGCTATCCTCCAGCCCGACAGATGAGTCGAGCGAACTAGTCAACCTCTTCCACTTCCACGAGATGCTCGACCTTGCGCAGCATACCGCGCATGACATCGTTGTCCTGCACCTCGACCACCTCGCCCAGCCGCCGGAGCCCAAGGGCGCGGATCGTGCCCTTCTGGCTTTCTGGGTAGCCGAGCGCGCTCTTGACGTACTCGACGCGCAGCTTCTTCTCACTCATGGGTCTGGCTCCACGGAGGGCGGACATCCGACAGAGGAACGCCACGCATACTGGCCACTTGCTCTGCGCTGCGCATGCCTTGCAGTCCCTCGACAGTTGCCGTTACCACGTTCAGGATGTTCGAGCTGCCGAGCGACTTGGAGAGGATATCCCTCACGCCAGCCGCTTCTACAACAGCGCGCACGCCACCACCCGCGATAACACCCGTTCCACGCGACGCCGGCTTGAGCAGTACCTTGGCACCGCCGTGCTCGGCCAGGACCTCGTGCGGGATCGTCGAGCCCATCAGCGCAACAGTCGTCATGTTGCGACGCGCACGGGCGGCACCTTTACGAATGGCGTCGGGCACGCTACGGGCCTTGCCGACGCCGACGCCAACCTGCCCCTTGTTATCTCCAACGACGACGATGACACGGAACCCAAAGCGGCGCCCACCCTGGATCACCTTGGCGACACGTGCGATATCGACAATACGCTCGTCGAGTTCTTCCCGTTCCTCGTAGCGATTTCTCTGTCTACTCATCATTCCTCCACAGTCACGGCACGCTAGAACTTGAGCCCAGCATCGCGAGAGGCATCAGCTAGTGCTTTCACACGGCCATGGTATAGATAACCGCCGCGGTCAAAGACAACCTGGGTCACGCCGCTGGAAAGCGCCTTTTCTGCCAGTTTCTTGCCCACCACCTGGGCCTGCTCCGTCTTGCTCAGGCCTACAACTTGGTCGCGCACGTCCGCATCGAGCGTGGAGGCCGAGACCAGCGTCTGTCCTACCGTGTCGTCGATAATCTGTGCATAGATATGCTTCAAACTACGGAACACACTCAGGCGCGGTATCCGCGACGTACCTGACATCTGCCGGCGCACCCGCTGGTGGCGCCGTTTGCGTGCAGCGCTCCGTGTTTCCTTCATCTAATCCCTCCTGTACAAAGCAGGTTCTGTGCAGCTCGCTAACGAACGCTAGCCGACCTTGCCGGCTTTGCCGGCCTTGCGACGAACATACTCGCCGCGATACCGTACGCCTTTGCCCTTGTACGGCTCTGGCGGCCGCCATGCACGAATGTCGGCAGCGACTTGGCCGACGACCTGCTTGTCGATCCCTCGAACGACGACGCTTCCGACCAACTCGCGGTTTGCCCTGTCACCCGGGATCACTTCAAAGTTGACCCCTGGCGGAGGAACGACCTCGATGGCATGAGAGTGCCCGAGCTGCAGCACGAGGTTGTCGCCGCGCATCAGGGCGCGATAGCCTACACCATAGATGTCCAGCGTCTTGCTAAAGCCGCTGTGTACACCGGTCACCATGTTGTTGATCAATGCACGCGTCAGCCCGTGCAGCGCCTTGTGCTGTCGCTGATCCGAAGGACGAGAGACTACAATTTCGCCATCCGACACGTCGACAGAAAGATCGGGATGGACTGCCTGCTCTAGCTCACCCTTGGGCCCCTTGATCTTGACTGCGTTCCCACTGATCTTTACCTCGACCCCATCCGGGATGGGAACGGGCATATTCCCTATTCTTGACACCGCAACACCTCCACAGATTCCCCTTCTGCCCCCAACGCGTCAGCCCTTTGGCGTCGCCCAGGAGCTGGAGAATACCGGGCTACCAGACGTAGCACATCACTTCGCCGCCCACGCCCACCTTGCGGGCCTGGCGATCGGTCATGACACCTTTTGGCGTGGACATAATGGCAATGCCCAGACCGCTCATCACCCAGGGGATCTCGTCGTGCCCGACATAGATCCGGCAGCCAGGTTTGCTGATCCGCTTGAGGCCGCTAATCACCGACCGCCGTTCCTTGCGCTCGCCAACGTACCTCAACCAAACACGCACTTGCGGCTGCGGGTGATCTGGGATCACGTCATAGTTCTGTACAAAGCCCTGCTCCTTCATGATACTCAGCATCGCGAGCTTGAGCTTGGAGCTGGGCACGACCACTGACGTGTGTCCTGCCATCAAGGCGTTTCGGATGCGCGTCAGCATATCCGCAACAGGATCTGTCATCATCTCTCAAAACCTTTCCACAGGGTGTGTAGCATCAGTCCCGTCGCGCACGACCTACCAGCTCGACTTGACCACGCCAGGAATCTGCCCCTTCAGTGCTAGCTCGCGGAAGCAGATCCGGCACAATCCGAAACGCCGCATATAGCCTCTCGGCCGGCCGCACAGTTGGCAGCGATTCCGCACGCGTACCTTGTACTTGCGACGCTGTTCCCGATATGGCATACAAGTCTTTGCCAAACTAACCTCCTCCCACAGGCACGCTAACCCGCGCCACGTGGCTACAACTCACTGCGTGCAAACGGCATCCCCAGCAGCGCCAACAGGTGTCGACCCTCTTCGTCCGTTTCGGCGGTGGTCACGATCGAGACCTCCAAACCGCGGACCCGGTCCACCGTATCATAGTTGACCTCTGGGAAAACCAACTGCTCGCGAAAACCAAGTGTATAATTGCCTCGTCCATCGAAAGAGTTGGGCGACACGCCCCGAAAGTCACGTCGCCGCGGCAAGGCCACGTTGCATAGCCGATCCATAAAGTCCCACATGCGAGTGCCGCGCAACGTAACCTTGGCCCCAATCTGCCGCCCCTCACGGAGCTTGAAACTGGCGATTGACTTGCGCGAGCGCGTGATGACCGGCTGTTGCCCGGTAATCGCACGCAGGTCCTCGGTCGCCGCGTCCAGGGCCTTTGCGTTCTGCAAAGCCTCCCCCAGGCCGACGTTCACCACGACCTTGACCAGGCGAGGCACCTGCATCACGTTCTCGTAACCAAACTCTTCGATCATTGCCGGAACCACCTGATCCCGGTACTGCTCTTTCAACCTGGGCATAACGTTACTCCTCACACCGATCAGTCGATCTGCGCCTGGCAGTGCTTGCAGACGCGTACCTTGCTTCCGTCTGTCACTTCATATGCCACGCGAGTTGGCTCCTGGCAGTTTGGGCATACCAGCATCACATTCGAGGCATCGACCGGCGCCTCCAGCTCGATGCGTCCGCCTTGCGTCTGCTGACGACCGGCCGGGACCGCGCGCTGGTGCTTGATCACAATGTTGACACCCTCGATAATGACCTCATTCTTGCGTGGGTGAACAACACGGACCGTACCGCGCATCCCCCGGTCTTCCCCCCGGATAACCTCTACTGTATCTCCCGCTTTAATCCTCATGCTATTCCTCCTGCAGGGCATCTGCCTCGACGCCGACCGTGGCGTCCGGCCTCGTCGTTCCGCTGCACCCTACGTTCTACAGCACCTCTGGCGCCAAGGAGACGATGCGCATGAACCCTTTTTCGCGCAGCTCACGCGCAACGGGCCCAAAGATTCGAGTGCCTTGCGGGTTGCTGCTCAATGGATCCAGGATCACCGCTGCATTATCGTCAAATCGGATCGTTGTGCCATCCAAACGCCCGATCGGCTTCTTGGTGCGAACAATGACAGCCCGCACGAGTTCGCCCTTTTTCACCGACGCCGTGGGGGTCGCCTGCTTGACTGAGGCAACGATCACATCGCCGATCGAACCATACCGCCGCCTCGATCCCCCGGTCACGCGGATACACTGGATCTCGCGCGCCCCCGTATTATCAGCCACCACAAGGTGGGTCTCCTGCTGAATCATCTCTCACTCCTTAGCCAGCCTGTTCGAGGATCTCCTGGACGACCCATCGCTTTTGACGGCTCAAAGGGCGCGATTCGACAATGCGAACCAGGTCTCCGATATGGCAGGCATTCTCCTCATCGTGCGCCTTGTACCTTTTGACCGCACGAATGACCTTCTTGTACCGGCGATGTCGATAGAGACGGTCTACCACCACGACCACGGTCTTGTCCATCTTGTCGCTCACCACGCGACCCTCTAGCGTTCGCTTCTGTCCCTGCATCCCTACTCCTCCTCTGCAAGTTCCCGCTGGCGGAGCACCGTCAGCAGCCGAGCGACATCCTGGCGCGCCGCCTTGAGCACGTTGTGATCGCGGATCTGCGCCGTCGCCCACTGGAACCGCAGATTGAACAGGTTCGCGCGTGCCGTCTCGATCTCACGTCGGATTTCCTCCGAGGTAAGTAATCGTATCTCTGACACTCTCATGCTCAGGCACCTCCTGCCAGCTCTTGGCGAGCCAAGACCTGGCACTTGATGGGCAGCTTGTGCGCTGCCTGTGCCAGGATGTACCGGGAGGTCTCGTCGTCCAACCCGGTTACCTCGAACAGTACGCGCCCGGGCTTGACCACAGCCACCCAGTACTCCACCGGTCCCTTGCCCTTGCCCATCCGGGTCTCGGCAGGCTTTTTGGTCACAGGCTTGTCAGGAAAGATGCGGATCCAGTACTTGCCGTGTCGGCGCACCTCGCGCACGATCACACGGCGTGCCGCCTCGATCTGCCGACTGGTCAACCAGCATGGCTCCAAGGCCTGCAATCCGTACTCACCAAAGCTGACCTCGGTGCCACGATGGGCGCGTCCCTTGAGACGTCCTCGAAACTGCTTCCTGAATTTGACGCGTTTAGGCATCAACATGGCACATGACTCCTCACTACATCGCACGCTAGCATCCACTTGGGATGCGCATACGGCTGTATTCAACGCTACCCTGGGACTTCTTGTTCCTCTTGGCCTATGACCTCGCCCTTGTAGATCCAGACCTTGACCCCGATGCGGCCATAGGTGGTCAATGCTTCGGCACGAGCAAAGTCGATATCGGCACGAAGCGTATGGCGCGGGATCCGGCCCTCGTTCACCGTCTCGCGGCGAGCCATCTCGGCTCCAGACAGCCGCCCGCCACAGGCGATCATGACACCCTCGGCACCGGCGCGCATCGCCTGCTGCACGGCTCGTCTCATCGCACGCCCGTGCGAGATACGCCGTTCGAGCTGGCTGGTGATGTTCTCTGCCACCAGATAGGCATTCAAGTCCGGCCGGTCGACCTCTTGGACCTCGACCTTGATCCGCTTGCCGGTCTTGTCTTCCAGGTTCTGGCGCAACTGCTTGACTGATGCACCACGCCGGCCGATGATAATGCCGGGCTTGGCCGTGTGGATAATCACGATCACCTGGTTCGGCAAGCGCTCGATCTCGATCTCGGCAATGCCCGCGTGCCCTGCCTCTTCGCGGATCATGTCGCGGATGTGCTTGTCTTCGACGAGGCGCTCCACGTACTCCTCGCCTTCGGCATACCAGCGCGACTTCCAGGTCTTGATGATGCCTAGCCTAAACCCAAATGGATGAACCTTTCGTCCCAACGGCTTCCTCCTCGATCCAAACCAGGGCCACGATTCGTGGCGCTGGCTACTCGTACTCGTATTCTTCCAATATCACCGTGATGTGCGACGAACGGCGCAGTATCGGCTTGAACCGCCCACGCGCACCAAAGCGCCGCCATTTCCGCAGTGGGGCAGCATCGACATAGACCCGCGAGACATACAGATCTTCCCGCGTCAGGCCAAAGTTCTCCTCTGCATTGGCAACAGCCGATCGAAGTACCTTGTAGACGTGCTTTGCCGCAGCCTGGGGCATGAAACTGAGCATCTGCAGCGCTTCCTCGGCGTCCTTGCCCCTCACTTGATCGACGACCAGGCGGGCCTTTTGCGGCGACACGCCGATGTGCCGTGCTACAGCCTTGACTTCCGTGCGTAGATATTCCTCCGACATAGTTGGTCCTTCCTTGTACCTCACATCAGGCACTATGGACGATGCCCAGAGCAAGCGTAGCTTAGCGCCTGATCCGTTCCCGGGCCATGTGCCCGCGGAACGTGCGGGTTGGCGCGAACTCGCCGAGGCGGTGCCCAACCATGTTCTCCGTAATGTACACCGGAACGTGACGCCGCCCGTCGTGTACCGCAATGGTGTGGCCCACCATCTGTGGGAAGATGACCGAGGCCCGCGACCACGTCTTGATCACGCGCTTCTCACCACGCTGGTTCATCGACTCTATCTTGCGGAGCAACTTGGGACTGATATAAGGTCCCTTTTTCAGCGATCTGGACACACTAACCTCCCTGCCGTTTGCCGCTGCCTCGACGGCGCACGATGTACTTGTCTGTCCTCTTGTTTCGACGCGTACGCTTGCCCAACGTCTTTTTACCCCATGGGCTCTTGGGGCTCGGCATACCGATCGGGGAACGGCCCTCTCCACCACCGTGCGGGTGGTCGCGCGGGCTCATTGCCGAACCGCGCACCTTGGGCCGGCGGCCCAGCCAACGCCTGCGCCCGGCCTTGCCGAGCTGTACTAGTCCGTGCTCGGCGTTGCCGACCTGGCCGATCGTCGCCATACACTCTTGCGAGATCAGCCTGATCTCACCTGACGGCATCCGCAACTGCGCATAGTTGCCTTCTTTGATCAGGATCTGAGCTGCGGTGCCGGCTGAGCGCGCGAGTTGCCCGCCGCGGCCCGGATGCAACTCGACGTTGTGCACCGTGGTGCCCTGCGGAATGAGGCGAATCGGCAGCGCATTGCCCACGTGCGGTTCGGCCTCGGCGCCGCTCAGCACCTCATCTCCCACCGTCAGTCCCAGCGGGGCCAGGATATAGCGCCGCTCACCGTCGGCATACAGAAGCAGCGCGATCCGAGCCGACCGGTTCGGGTCGTACTCGATCGACTCGACGCGAGCGGGTACACCCAACTTGTCGCGGCGAAAGTCGACGACACGGTACCGGCGCTTGTGCCCGCCACCGCGCCTGCGTACTGTGATCTTGCCTCGGAAATTCCGGCCCGCGCGCTTGTACAGCGACTTGAGCAGTGAACGCTTGGGCTGCGTACGCGTAATCTCCTCGAAATCAGAACCGCTCATGTCACGTCGCCCGGGCGAAGTCGGCTTGTATGCTTTGATCCCCATTCTCCGTCAGCTCCCTCTCACAACCGGTGGTGAAACCACAGCCTCACGGCCTAGTCACCCACGGTCGAAAGCTACACACCCTCGAAAATGTCCAGGCGCTGTCCCTCGGCGATCGTGACGATCGCCTTTTTCCACGCCGGTTTGCGGGTCACGACCCGCCGCCCATAGCGTCCCAGCTTGGGTTTGACGCGCATCGTGCGCACGCTGATCACGTCCACATCAAAGATCTGCTCTACGGCATTCTTGATCTGTGCCTTGTTCGCGCGCCAATCGACCTCGAACGCATACTTCGGTTCGTACAACTCTGCCTGGAACCGGGTCTTTTCTGTGTCAATCGGCCGTTTCAGGATCTGGTATATATTCATCTGGATCCTCCAGCATCTAGCCCAGGATCTGCTCGATCACTGTCAGCGATTCCTGCGGGAGGACCAAATAGTCATAGCCCAACAGGTCTCGGATATTCAAATAGCTCGCCCGCAACGTCTTGACATTGGGCAAATTACGCGCCGAAAGCTCGACGTTCTCATTCTTGTCCGGCAGCATGATCAGCACGCTGCCACCCAGGCTCAAGCGGTCGATCATCGTCTTGATCTCGCGCGTCTTGGGCGTGTCCAGTGCCAGCGCGTCGAGCACGACCACCTGCTTATCCTGTGCCTTGACCGTCAATGCCGAGCGGTACGCTGCGCGGCGCATCCGGCGAGGCATCTTTTTCTCATAGCTGCGCGGCTTGGGACCATGCACCACGCCACCGCCTGGCCACAGGTTCACCTTCATCGAGCCGTGTCGCGCACGGCCGGTGCCCTTCTGACGGTAGATCTTGCGCGTCGACCCACGTACCTCGCCACGCGTCAACGTATGGTGTGTCCCACGGCGGGCATTCGCCAACTGCCGCTCGAAAGCCTGGTGCATCAGCGGCTTGCTGACGGGCGCCATGAAAATGCTGTCCTGTAATTCCACTTCACCGACCGTCTCGCCTGCCATGTTACGCATTGGAACCAACATAGTACTTCTCCTACATATCGTGGGCCGTGCGCCTTCCCGGCGCCTAGGGCACCAGACTATTGCTTGCGTGCCGCCTGCACCATCACGATGCCACCGTTCGGGCCGGGAACACTACCCATCACCAGCAAGAGATTGCGCTCAGCATCGGCCAGGACCACCTCGATGTTCTGCGACGTACAGCGCGAGTTGCCCATATGGCCGCCCATCTTCTTGCCCTTCCACACCCGGCCCGGCCAGGTGCAGGCGCCAATCGCACCAGGAGCGCGTACCCGGTCTGTCTGGCCGTGCGTCTTGGGCTGACGACGGAACCCGTGTCGCTTGATCGTGCCTGCGAACCCGCGGCCCTTGGTCTTGCCGACGATATCCACGTGCTCTCCTGCCTGAAAGATGTCGGCCGTGATCGGCTGCCCAACCTGGTACTCTGACACATCCCCTGTCCGGAACTCGCGCAACACACGCAGGTTCCGCCCTGCACGCCGCAAGTGGCCGCGCTGCGGCAGGTTCAGGCGCCGTAGCTCACACTCGTCAAAGCCGATCTGTACGGCAGAATAGCCGTCATTGTCTTCCGTCTTGATCTGCGTCACGTAACACGGCCCTGCCTCAATGACGGTGACCGGGAGCACCTCACCGGTCTCATCAAACACCTGTGTCATGCCCAACTTGCGGCCCAGAATGCTTTTCATCGTTTGTTCGGGCCCAGGGACTGTCCGCCAACTGGCTGCATCATCCCTTTACGGCCCTCCCTCCTTTGTCTGACAAAGTGGCGTCATGGATCGCGCATTGAGATTCTCGCTGCCCATCCTTACAAGGCCGGAACCCGTACGCGTCCGGTAATCGACTAGGACTACAGCTTGATCTCGATGTCAACACCTGCAGGCAGGTTGAGACGCATCAACTGATCGATGGTCTTTGGCCCCGGCTCGATGACGTCGATCAGCCGCTTGTGCGTACGGATCTCGAAATGTTCCTGAGAATCCTTGTCGATGAACGGTGATCGCGCCACAGTGAAACGCTCTAGCTTGGTCGGAAGCGGCACTGGGCCAATCACACCTGCACCTGTCCGCTCAGCGGTCTCGACGATGCGCTGTGCCGACTGGTCTAGGATGCGATGGTCGTAGGCCTTGAGCCGGATTCGGATCTTCTGCTTTGCCATCATACCCCTCTCAGAATAGAGCCCGAGGGATCGGGCTCGATCCCTTGGGCCATTCAACGTCTGCTACTCGACGATCGCGGTGAGGACGCCAGCACCAACCGTCAGGCCACCCTCGCGGATCGCAAAGTGCGACCCTTCCTCCAACGCCACCGGCACGATCAGTTGCACCCGCATCTCGATGT
>Ga0315554_1000927_pt1 | contig 17391 bp, 17 predicted proteins | sample SalMarSW160370MG_FD_202114 | JGI IMG/M metagenome (GOLD analysis project Ga0315554, IMG submission 202114) | Salt marsh sediment microbial communities from the Plum Island Ecosystem LTER, Massachusetts, United States - Salt Marsh Sediment SW1603-70 ... | reverse complement strand
GCACTGGCGTTTCGCAAAGCATTGATAATGAACTGTTCAGTATTCTTGCTGTACGGATGATTTTCAAAGGCCGCTTTAGTGATATCGGATATTGCTTCAATATCTGACGGAATTTCTTCACGGATAATCATCAATTAAATCCCTGGTAAAAATCCGGCGACACCATACTCATTTCCATTACAAACTTCCAAGCCGTATCCTCCGCCCTTAAGGAAATATTATATTGTTATATAGTTATAGAAAACAAGCTTCTTTTCATGGTTAATAATCAGTGTAAATTAGTGTTAATCCGTGGTTAAAATCTTCGTGTTCCTTCGTGTACTTCGTGGTAAAACAATCCGTGAAATCCGCGTAATCCGCGGATAATAAAATCTTGTGTTAATTCGTGTTACTTGTCTCGGCGTAGTCCCGATGGTTTTTATCGGGACGGAGACGGAATTCGTGGTTAATGCAATCCGCAACTCCGCTACTTAAAAATCTTCAACGTTCGATGTTCAATGTTCGATATTCGTCATTCGTTATTCGATATTCAATTAACTATCTTGTCAATCCCGTTATCCTGTCAATAAAGGAAATAGTATCCCCTTTTACCCCAAAATAACAACCCCAAATTAGCCATTAGTGAATAGTCGTTAGTCAATAGTGAAAACCCGCGTCAATCCGCGATAATCTGTGTAAATCCGTGGTTAAAACAATTAGTGTCCTTCGTGCAAATTCGTTGTTAAACAATCAGAGTAATCAGCGAAATCAGCGTCTAAAAAAGTCTGTGTAAATCTGCCTGCCTCGGCGTAGTCACGATGTTTCCTATCGGGGCGAAGCCGGGTGTCCATCTGTGGCAAAAAAATTCTCTGCGTGCTCTGCGTCCTCCGCGGTGAAAAAAGTCGTTAGTCCTTAGTCGTTGGTCGTTAGCAATATAATCCGTGTTAATCCGAGTAATCCGCGGATAATAAAATCTTGTGTTAATTCGTGTTACTTGTCTCGGCGTAGTCCCGATGGTTTTTATCGGGACGGAGACGGAATTCGTGGTTAATATTTCTGTGTAATCAGCGATTCAAACCCCGCAATACTCGATACGCGATACGCAATACTCCATCATAAGCTTTCCTTATGATGTCATAACTATTTTCCCTCTTGACAAAATCACCCCCATTTTCAGCCCAAAAACAAGGGGTGCAAAAATCGTTAAAAACCCGCAAAAAACCTTCAAAAACCTATCAAAATCCGTAAAAAACCGTTCAAAAAGATGAAAAAACCGAATACTTTATTCCTACCATTCCACTATGATATAAAGTTGTAACTCATTTATCAATAATCACTTATCAATAATCATTGCAATTTTGGCACTTTTTACCGGCTGTCCAATTCCCTCCCAAATCCTCGTTTTTACGCTAAAATCCCCGATTTTGCTCTTTCGCCCCCAATTTTTCCATTCTGCGCGCGCGACAGGATTCAGGTTTTGAGCTAAAAGTGAGGGTTTGTACTTTTCAGCACAGAGTCCCGAAAACAACGACTTACGAGAATTTTCAAAATTTTTTTCACTTCCCCCGATTTGTATTCGTCAGATCTTACCACCCGCGTATACCGTGCCCAGCGCTGGAAAACCTCGAATTATCCGAACCTGCTGTACCAGCCTGAGTATAACCGTGGAGTATCTAAGTAAGAGATGTAAGAATTCTTGAGTCATTGGCCGATAAATGGTAATATAACGCTCTTTACAAGCCTGCCTTAGGGGCAGGCGTAACAGGGTGGTATAAAAAATGGCGAAGGAGACACGGATTTACACAGTTGTTATTAGACACGGATTAACACGGATTTACACTGTTTATAATTATATCTCTGTGTCTTATATGTTTTGAAAATTTGAACTTTGATGATTTGAATTTGTTTCGGATTTAGGGTTTAGGGTTTAGAATTTTATTTTATGCGGCCTCTGTTGCATAAAAGAGTTAGATAGCGAGTCATCATATAGTTACCATACATAAGACAAATCGCCGGCGGTATCTCAAAGGCCTGGCGTTCGGCACGTTCGGCTTCTGTACGCGCTGGGCAATCAGCAGCAAAGGCGACCGCGACGAATGGGTCGAAGTAGTACACGAGCAGCTGCGCCTGCCCAACCTGCCCCGGCCGTTCGAGCAGATGCGAATCGTACACGCCAGCGATTTCCACTGCAGCAGGACCGTCAGCGGCAAATACCTGCAACGCTGCGTTGACCGAATCAACGCGCTGCAGCCTGACGTAATCGTCCTGACCGGCGATTATATCACGCACGACCACGCCGGCAGATTCAGCGAAAAGGTCAGCCGATTGCTTGCCGGGCTTAAATCGAAGTACGGCATATATGCGTCGTTAGGCAACCATGATTATGGAATCGGCGGCGGTATTCGCATCGACCGCAACGGCGGCCTGGATGAAATGATTGACAGGTTCCAGACGGCTGGTATCAGGGTGCTGCGTAACGAGGCTGGGTGTTTGGAAATAGACGAGCATAAGCTGTGGTTTGTGGGGTTAGGCGATTTGTGGTCCGGTGATTTCGAGCCTGCCAAGGCGTTTGGGCAGGTGGATTCGGCAGGGCCGGTGATAACGCTGGCGCATAATCCGGAATCGGCGGGGCACATCAGCGAATTCGATTTCGATGCGCTTGTCTGCGGGCATACACACGGCTGCCGGCTCGAGTGGACGACACTGCCCGACAGGCCGTTGGTTAATCGCAGGCGGTTCAAGGCGGGGATGTACACTATCGGCGAGCGCTACCTGTATGTCAATCGCGGCCTGGGCAGGCACGGCAGGCTGTTCAATAAAAGGCCGGAAATAACGGTGTTTACTCTTTGCTGATTCTTGATACTCGATACTTGATGCTGGATACTCGATACTGGATGCTCGAGACTTGATACTGGATTCTGGACACAAGAGACTGAATGCCAAATTAACCAATTAACTAATCAACCAATCAACCAGCCTGTTTTTTTGGTACTTCCAGTATTTTTCCGCAGCGGGGACATTTGACCGTATTGGGTTTGTAATTGGGCGGGACTTTCAATTTCAGGCCGCAGGCGCATGTCAAAAATGCAAATCCGTTGACTACACGCATTATGTCGCCGACCTGGCGCATCTGGTCGGCTTTGCGTTTATCCGTTGCGGGTTTTTCGCCGGCGTCGCGGATGTTTCTATCATTATCGCGCAGCGCGCTTGGGGGGACGATTGTTTTGTGGTGCGTGGTCGCGGTGTAGGATTGCGAATAATCTTTGTATGATACGCCGTGCGTCATATTGCGCAGGATACGGATTCGCTCGGAGATTGGCGGATGCGTGCTGGTCAGGTCGGACAATTTCATCTGTCCCTTCTTTTTGAACGGATTGACGATGTACATCGGCGCGGTGACTTTATTGGCGGCGGCCAGTTGTGGTGACGGGTCGGTTGAGATTTTTTCCAATGCGCTTGCGAGTCCTTCGGGATAGCGGGTAAGTCTTGCCGCTCCGGCATCGGCGAGGTATTCCCGCCTGCGGGACAAGGCGAAGTATAAAAGGTGGGCCATAATCGGTGCGAGGATTGCTGCGACGATTGCAACAATGACCAGAAGAATCATAGCTTCGCCGCCGCCTTTGCCGCCGGAGGAATATCTTCTTCTGCCGCCGAGGCTGCTGTAGAACATTCCGCGGATGAGCAGCTCGGAGAGCAGGACGATTGTGCCGAGCATAATTCCGGCGAGGGTGACATATAAAATATCGCGGTGGATTATGTGGCTCATTTCGTGTGCGACGACGCCCTGCAGTTCATCACGGTTGAGTCGGCCGAGCAGTCCCGCGGTTACGGCGATTGATGCGTCCTGCGGTTTGCGGCCGGTGGCGAATGCGTTGGGGGCGGGGTCGGGTACGATATAAATTTTCGGCATCTTGCTTAACCCCGCGGCGATGGTCATTTCCTCGACGACGTTGAACAATTGGGGGTGGACTTCCTTGGTTACGGGCTGGGCGCGGCTTGCCATCAGAAGAATCTGGTCTCCGCCGGCAAAACTGACCGCAGTCAGGATTAGCCATACGACTGCTGCGATTATTATGCCCCATGCGCCGCCGGTGGGGCCGAAGATGAGCGCACCGATGATGTAACCGAGCAGCAGCAGGATGGCCGCCATCAGGGTCATCAGTATTATGGAGTTTCGCTTATTTGCCCTTATCAGTTCCCACATATTTCAGGCTGCGTATCTCAGGAAAAGCTTACCTTCGGCACTTCGCGTTCGGCGGGGGCTTCTATCTCGAAGTAGTCGCGTTTGCCGAAGCTGAACATTCCCGCCACGATATTGGACGGGAACATCTGAATCTTGTTGTTGAAGAACATTGCCTGGTCGTTGTAGTTCTGTCTCGAGAACGAGATTTTGTTTTCCGTGCTGGCCAGCTCTTCCTGCAGGGCGAGAAAATTCTGATTGGCCTTGAGGTCGGGATAATTTTCGACGACGAGCAGGAATTGGCTGAGTGCCTGGCCGAGAGCGCCTTCGGCTTTGGCTGCGTCGGCGACGCCTTTAGCGCCCATCGCGGCGGCGCGGGCGTTGGTGATAGCCTCGAATGTTCCGCGTTCGTGGTGCATGTAGCCTTTGGCAGTCTCGACGAGATTTGGAATCAGGTCGTGACGGCGCTTTAGCTGGACGTCGATTTGCGACCATGCATTGTTGACCTGGTTGCGAAGTCGAACCAGGGCGTTGTAGATGCCGATGGCTGACAGAATCAGCAGAACGAGGACGGCTATTATTATGATGAGTACTACTGTTGCTACACTTGCAAGCATAATATTTCTCCTTAAAAGAATTCTATATAGATTGTCTTTCCTCACTGTTTTCGGGTTGTGTGTGCGAGAACATTTCGGCCAGCAGCCGTTGAATCCTGCTGTCGCTGTCAAGCTGAGCGCGTTTTAATATGTCCTGCAGCTCGCCGCTGTCGAACCACAGGCCGTGCTTTTTGGGACATCTGTCGAGCAGAAGCCGGGGCAATTCGGCGCCGACGACCACCTTTTCCATTTTCCTGTAACAGATGGGGCATTTTCGTTTTGCCTCGGTGCACTGGGTGTCGGTCTCGAACGATTCGAGAAGCTGCGTCGAGCGGTCGGAATCGTCAATCAGCAGCTCGAGCTCGCCGGCGTCGAGCCAGATGCCGCCGCAGCCGAAGCAGTGGTCAACCTCGACCTGCTGCAACTCCAGGACAACCATAGCGTTTTTACAGACGGGACAATCCATCTTATTTACACTTAAAAAGTATCAGCCACCGAGTTAGTATATATTATTATAGCCACAGAGGGCACCCCCTGCTTACTACCTGCAGGGGCAGGCGAGCTCACAGAGAAGAAATTCTAAATCCTAAATTCTAAACCCTAAATCCTAAACAATTCTCAAATTATCAAAATTCGAATTTCAAAAATCCGCCATGCCAAGGTTATAAGGCCAAAAAGCTTACATGCCTATCCACCGCGTCCCTTGCCTTATTTGACTGTAAATACGCGGATATAGTACAAGAAAATCAAAAATTCCGCACGGAAATTTTTGACACGATTGACGGGACAAATCTAACCACGAATTAACACGAATTATTTTCAGACACGGATTTGAGCTCGTATCGCGTCGTGAGTATCGCGTATTGCGAATGACTAATTAAACCACGGATTAACACCCGGCTTCGCCAGACAACGGCTACGCCGGAGATTGTCCGGAAAAACAGCCTACCTGTCAAGAACGACCTCCGCCAAGGAACATCGAGCATTCCATCGACAACGTCAGGACAGGTCTGGCTATGGATTCACGGGCTGGAAGTCCGTGCCACTTTTCAGGACAGGCCGAGAGTCGAGAAATGTGCTTGACGGGGCTAATAGAATTCGGTATTCATTGCCGATGACTTTTTACAGCAGGGACGGATATGATAGTTGATTGTCATACACATATAAGCTGGCCGGGCAGTAAAGAACAGGGTCTGGCTGAACGGCTGGCCGGGCAGGAAAAGGTCGATAAATGTGTTGTGCTGGCCAGCCCCGGCGATTCGGCTGACAATACCAACCGTCAGCTGGCTGAGTTTGTGTCCAAATACTCAAAGAGGATGGTCGGCTTCGGATTTGTTGACCCGGTGGGAAACGGTCTGGGCAGTAAGTACATAACCACGCTGACCGAGAAGCACGGGCTGAAGGGGGCGGTGCTGTATTGCTCGGCCTGTGATTTCCATCCAGCGCACAGCAGGGCGATGAGACTTTACGAGCTTGTGCAGGAGGCGGGGGTTCCCGTTTTCTTCCATAACGGCGGTCATAAAAGCGTCAGCGGGTCGTTGAAGTATGCCCAGCCTTACCTGCTGGATGAGATTGCCGGCGAGTTCAAGGACCTCAAGATAATCATCGGCAATATGGGGTATCCTTTTGTCGAGCAGACATTGGCGATGGCGGGTAAGCATCCGAATGTTTATGCCGACCTGACCGTTAAGGTTGACAGGCCGTGGCAGCTTTATACGACTGTAATCGCCGCGTTCGAGAGCGGCGTTCTGGACAAGCTGCTGTTCGGCAGCGGCTATCCCTGCGGTGACGCGGCGTCGTCGATAGAGGCCTTGCTCGGTTTTAATAAGCGCCTCGGCGATACGAATCTTCCCCCCGTTCCTCGCGACGAGTTGAGGAAAATCGTCGAGCGTGACTCGCTGCAGCTGCTGGGCATCAGCCAGTAAATTTTACATCTGCCGGTTACACGGAGGTAAAAGCTATGGCGGAGCTTTTGGCAGAGCGAAGAGAAAGCTGGGGGACCCGGAGCGGTTTTATTCTGGCTGCGGTAGGTTCGGCGGTCGGCCTGGGTAATCTGTGGGGTTTTCCATACAAACTATACAGTTTCGGCGGGGGAGCTTTTTTGATTCCTTATATCATCGGGCTTTTCGTAATAGGCATTCCACTGATGATACTGGAATTCAGCCTGGGTCATTATACTCAACTGGCTGCACCCAATGCCTTCAGGCAGGGCCACAGGCGTTTTGAAGTGGTGGGGTGGTGGGGTATTTTACTGGGATTCGTTATTATTACATACTATCCGGTAATTCTTGCCTATTGTTTCAGTTTCCTGTGGTTCAGTATCAAAGGTATATTTAACGGGGGGCAGCTGCCCTGGGCGGGGCAGGGAATAGAGGGGGTCGCCAACGCGAAGGATTTCTTTTTCAATCAATACCTCGGATTCAAAGAGGGTATTGAGCTGGGCGGGATTCGCTGGAATATTGTCTGGCCTTTGTTTTTGGCGTGGGTTGCAATGTACTTTTGCATATTCCGCGGAGTCAAGCTGGTGGGGCGAATCGTCTGGCTGACGGTGCCTTTACCCTGGCTGATGCTGCTCATACTTACCGTCAGGGGGCTGACTCTCGAAGGAGCTATGCAGGGGCTGGCATATTATCTCGACCCGGTGTGGTCGGAGCTGGCAAAGCCCATAACGTGGCGATATGCATTCGGGCAGGTATTCTTCTCACTCAGCCTTGCTTTTGGTGTAATGATTACATACGCCAGTTTCCTGCATCGTAAAAGTGATTTGAACAACAACGCGGCTATCATCGGCATCGCTGATTTCGCCACAAGTTTTGTAGCGGGGTTAGCTGTCTTTGCGACCTTAGGCGGGATGGCATACGCTACCCAGCAGGCCGGCAATCCTGTTCCAATCGAAGAGGTTGCAGGCGGAGGGCCTTCGCTGGCGTTTGTGGCTTTCCCATACGCGCTGGCCCAGCTGCCCTATTCGGCATGGTTCAGTTTTGTGTTCTTTTTCGCATTGGTGACGCTCGGAATTGACTCGGCATTTTCGATTACAGAGTCGATATTGGCCAGTATCGTCGATAAGACCGGCTGGCGAAGGGACATTGTACTTCCTGTTATGAGTCTGGTTGGGTTATTGTTCGGCATGGTGTATGTGACGCAGGGCGGGCTGAACTGGCTGGGGACAATCGACGGGTTCGTAAATGGTACCTGGGGAATTGCGCTGCTCGGTTTACTCGAATGTGTTGTGCTCGGCTGGCTGTGGCGCATAGATACGCTGCGGCGTCACGCGAACAGCCGAAGTGACTGGCGATTAGGCAAGTGGTGGGAGTACCTGATTCGCATCGTCATACCGATTGTCCTGGGGACATTGTTTTTCTGGCAGCTTTTCGATGACGTGACGAACAAGGGAGGATTTCTCAGAACGCCGCTGGATGAATGGATAATACCAAATTGCGTCGGTACGGCAGTAGTTGCATTAGCGCCGGTGCTGGCGATACTGTTCAGCATTTACAAAGGTCCGCGCTGCGGCAGTCGAACGACTGAGCCACTGGTGACAAAAGGGCGGGGGCTGGGCATTGTTGCGCTGGTCATTTCGATTTTACCGGTGTTTGTTGTTTTATTTATAGTAGAGATGACAGAAGCGGCTGATGGCCCGACATTGTGGTCATTGCTGATAGGAGGGATTCTGTCTCTGGCTCTTGCGACCTATCTTGTGGACCGAGGGCATACAAAGACAACTGAAGCTTCGTGGTCTGCAAGATGGGCAGGGGTCATCGGCACAATGGATATTGCAGCATATATCGCATGCCGGCTGTTTGCCGTTACACGCAGCGTACAGGCCGAAGCGAAAGAGACCACGGTTCACTACGAGCTAAGTGACGTATCTTATATAATCCTGAGTGTTGTATTTCTGCTGATAATCGGCGGGCTCGGATGGTGTTTCTACAAGGCCCTGGCTGCGGCCGGGCAGACTGCCGAGCCTCAGGAGCCGGGCGAAATAGGAGATGAGGGCCGGGCTGGTACGACTTGAGGTGGTTATTTGAAACCGTCGACCTGGTTTTTGGTGTATTTTTCGACGGCTTTTTCGAGGTCAATGTCACTGATGTTGGCTAAAGTGCACAGCCAGGCAAGGACGTCGGCGAACTCTTCTTCGGCGTTGGCTTTGTCCTGAGAGGATAGCGCAGTCGCCAGTTCCCCAATCTCTTCCATGAACCACATAAATGTGGCAGGAATTCCTCGCTGGCGATCGCGCTTCTCGTATTTTTCAGCAATCAGACTTTGAAACTGTCTGATATCCATCGGCTGCCTTGTCAGGCAATCAGGTCCGACAGTTTTGTCTTGTCGAACACAGCCTTGGCCTGATTGACGGCTTTGTTATAGACCGCCTCGATTTTATTGGTGAATTTACCCTTGGCCGGGGCCTCGAACAGAGCGTGCTGGCCGCTCATCGGCCCATCAACGGCCTCGATAATCTGCAGCATAGTAATTTTCTTCGGTGTTAAAGCGAGGCTGAATCCACCGCGAGGACCGCGTTTGCTGCGAAGTATTCCTGCACGGACCATCTGCTGCAGGATCTTAAGCAGGTATTCCAGCGGAATCTCATACTCTTTTGAAATGGTCTGCGAAAGTATAATTTTCTGGTCCTGGTTCTTGGCGATGTACCCCAAAGCTAATAGTGCATACCCCGTTGACCTGCTGATTCTCATTACGAATCTCCTTAAAGCATGAATATGGTTAAACTTGCCCCTTCTGTTATTTAATTATTTCAGGATATTATACGTCTGCCTTTGGATACGACCATCAGGATATTCCTTATTTTCGGGGTACAAATACCCTATACCGGCTCAATGTGTGATATGCAAAGACGCTCCTTATCGACTAACATATATAAAAGAAATACAATTAATAGTAAAGAAAATAAATAAAAATCTTCGAATTATCCCCATGGGCCGTCCCGGGACAAAATTGCCAAAGTTCTTGACAGCCGGGCTGGTCTGGAATACGATTTTCAGGCGAAACATGGCCTTAGACCGGAGATTGATATGGCACAGATGAACCCGCGAGTGAGTGTCGCCTATGAAGACAAGGCGACTATAGTGACTTTCACCGATGAGAAGATACTCGAAGAGAAGGAGGTGAGGGAGCTTGAGCAGGCCCTGGCTTCGTTGATAGAGCAGGCGGACGGCATAACGCTTATTCTGGATTTTTCGAATGTACGGTTTATGTCATCGGCAGTGCTCGGGCTGCTGATTAAAGTAAGCAAACGTGTATATGAACACGAGGGCCGGCTGGCACTTTGTGCGATAGGTCCGAAAATTTATGAGATTTTTAAAATAACGCGTCTGACCAAAATCTTCGATATATACCGGAATGCCGAGGCCGCGATAAGGCAGTTGGCCCAACCAGAGCAGTAAAGTACGGCCGGGGTCTTCGGTGTCCGTCTTATAACCTTTTCACCGATAAGCGGGATTCGGTAAACCGGCGGGGATTTTGGAGCTGTGTTTCTGCAGTGAATTATTTTATGAATCTGGATAAATCGACAAAACGAACTATTCTGGTTGAAAGCAGCGCCACTGCACTCGAAGAGCCGAGACAGTGGCTGCTTTGTCAGCTTAAGCAATTCGATTATGGTGATGAAGATGTCTTTGCTGTTCACCTGGCGTTTCAGGAGGCCTTCTATAATGCCATGAAGCATGGCAATAAAATGAATTCCAGTGAGAAGGTAAAGATAGACTGTCTTATTACATCCGAGCGCATCGAGATTTCAATGGCCGACACCGGCAGCGGCTTCGACCCTGACGCCGTGCCCGACTGCCGAGTCGGCGAGAATCTTTTCAAGACGGAAGGAAGGGGCCTTCTGCTGATGCGTTCTTATATGGATGTTGTTGAGTTTAACGATGTCGGCAATTCCGTCCACATGGTCAGGTTCCGCCGGGGGGCGGACATTCCGGTCTCTCATATCCACAAGTAATCGCCTCTGTACCCGGGCTGTTATTTTGGCCCGGCACCGTTGCTTAATACGGCAGCTCAAATAATTCGCCCATTTGTTAGTCCAATAAACCCGAGGCAAGAGGTTTTTTCTGCTCCTTTGGCACGGTAAAACACAAAAAAAGCCTGCTAAAAAAGTCACCCGGCATTTATACCGATAATCAGTCTTACCGGCTGATTTGTTTTAAGGAACAGAAAAAGATGAACATTTACGACCCCCTGGTTTCACCGGCATATCTGCTCAATGAGCAGGTGGCCCGGCAGGTATTTGAAGCGCTGCCCGACGGCGGCCCGGTTGTTCTGATTATGGACCGTGCCGGCCATCACTGGCCCAGTGACTCCCATGCCTTTGCGGAATTGCATATCAGTGACGTATTTCTCGACGAGCTGGGGGGCAGAATCGACGACGGCACGGAGCCGGTCATAGCACAAACGGGAAAGTGCACTATCGTAGCGGCTGAACTGGCCACCGAGCGGACACGCTGCGGTTATATCGCACTTATATTGACCAGGGACGGACCCGAAGATGCCATAGCCAGTATAGGCCTTCTCGAAACTATAACAGGGCTGGTCAATTTGATTGCAAAGCTTATAGAAAAGAACGTTCTGCTCTACGAACTTCAAAGCAGATACATACCCGGCACCGCCGAATACGTCCAGCGCGAACCCGCACTGAACTGAGCCACAGATTTCACAGATTAACACTATAACGCTCATCGCCGAATCCCGATACATCGGGATAATGCTGGACCAGATCGCCGTCCCTGTCGGTCATATAACCACAAAAAGGCCTGCCCTGAGCGAAGCCGAAGGGGCATAAAAATTTAACAACGAATTACACAAATTACACAAAATAATTTATAGACACAGATTAACACTGATTTACACAGTTTATATTTAGTCGGGATAATGCTGGACCAAATCGCCTTGTCTGTCGGTCATTTATTTAGCCACAGAGGACACCCGCCGACGCCAAAGGCTATGGCGGGCAGGCAGAGCTCACAGAGATATTTTATTTAGACACGGATTAACACAGGTATTTAATAAATTTATGTCAACCGGTGTCTTTTCTGTTTTAAACATTTAAAGTTTTGTTATTTGATATTGTTTCGAATTTAGGGTTTCGAATTTCGGATTTTGATTGCGGCTATGCCGCTTCATGGTCGCTGTGATAATAATAGAAGACCGGGTCGTAGTCAGGCTCGCCGACGCCAGCATAACAAATCTGCGGCGTGCACGCAACAAAGGCCGAGACCAGTATTATCATACCGGTAACCTTGTGATACGGGTTGCGGTAGAACAGCATATACCAGCAGGGGAAGTTTGAATTGCTTTTGACGTTTTCGCTGTTATAATGCATGTTTTCACGATTCCGACTGCGGGTATGCTTATTGAAGGCGTCAAAAGAAGTGAATTTCAAGGTTTTCAAAGACGGCAAAGCTGTAGATAATTTCGACGTGACGGGAGCGTATCTTTTCGGCACGGATGGAATCGCTATCCGCAAAGCGGATATAGCTTTTGCAGACGGGTGTATCCGGTGCTCCAAGGGCAACCTCGATACGGCAGGTATGGTTTTGCTGTGGCCGGTCGAAGGCTTTGGAAAGGTCCTGCTGCCTACTACCTGTCTGCCAAGACGCGAAAGACCCTATTGTCTTAATGTCGAACTTGCGCGCGGAAAGCTGATGCAGATAGTCAATAAGTGTGAGGACTGGGCGTACTTCAGCAAAAGCGGGCTGGGGCAGAAATTCGAAGAAGCGAGAGAGCTATTCATAAAAGCTCTCAATAATATCTCGGATATGGCGACGGCGGCAAAGCTGGCGGACCAGGCTTTGAAAAAGGCGCTCGTTTTTGCCGACCATCTCGCCGCAAAACAGGCTGAGAACATGTTCAAAATCCGCGCAAAGAATCACGGTTTCGGCAGGGGGTGTCTGGGTATCGATGTCGACCCGCAGGACGTTACGAGTCAGCAGTATATCGACAGCCTTTGCGAGCTGGTTGGTTATGCGACGGTGCATATAAACTGGGCGAAGATTGAAAAGGACAAGGGGCAATACGATTTTTCCGAAGTGGACAAGTGCGTTCTTGCATTGAGCAAAGAACGACTTGCCCTCGGGGCGGGGCCGTTACTGCGATTTGATGAAACGTGTCTTCCGCAGTGGCTTTTGGTGCAGAAGTACCCCTTTGAAAAGATTCGCGAAAGCGCGTATCGCTTCGTATCTGAAACCGTGGTCAGGTATGCCAATCGGATTCGCACATGGTCGGTTGTCAGCGGGCTTAATTGCCATAATCATTTCGGATTCAGCTTCGAGCAGGTCCTCGAACTGACCCGCGCGGCGAACATGGCTGTGAAATCGGTTGACGCCAGGATTCGCAAGATTATCGAGGTCGAGAACCCTTGGGGCGAATACTACGCGGCTGTACAGGGGAGCATACCTCCGCTGATTTATATGGATATGGTTGTGCAGAGCGGCGTCAATTTCGACGCGTTCGCACTGAGGATGGGTGCGGGTGAAAACGGCATTGGTATGCATACTCGCGACATGATGCAGATTTCAGCGATGCTGGACTACCTGGCGCCGGTTGCAAGGTCGTTTTTTATCGGCAATGTCACCGTCCCGGCCGGTGGAGACGGACAGGAGCAGTGGACGGCCTCGGCACAGGCGCGATGGCTCGAAGCATTTTACAGGATTGTACTGAGCAAGCCTTTTGTCGAGTCGGTTATTTATTCCAACCTGGCCGATTCGGCCGACGCCGAAAAGGCGCAGACGGGACTTTTGACAAAAGACCTTCAGCCGAAGAAGGCTTTTGAAAGCCTTAAAAAGATTAGAGACTCTATACTGGTTTGATGAATCTTCAGATGGAACGGAACAAATGCAGGGCCAAGGTGATTGCCGAGCGCATGGATGCTAAAGACAATACAAAAGAAAGTTTTTCCTGCCTGCTGTCATGTGTCATCGCACTGGTTCTTGCGATAATCTTTTCGTTCGGCATGATGGAAAACCCCGGCAAGGCTCCCGTTTTGCAATTACAGACGCGGATAAATCCGAATGACGCGCCTGTTGCGAGCATGGTTCGCCTGCCGCAGATAGGTATAAGCAGGGCCAGGGAAATAACAGCTTATCGACAGGCCAACGCCGGTGACAAACCGGTTTTTACGTGCGTCGAAGATTTGCAGAAGGTTAAAGGCATCGGGCCGAAAACAGTTGCAGCATTAGCTGAGTATTTGCGTTTCGAATAAAATCATTAACTGAGTAAAGAACGATATGGATGAATGGGAAATAACCAGGCCTTTGGGGCAGTGTTGCGGGACGGGCAGGCAAATCGCGCCGGGCGAAGAGTATTTTGCCGCTCTGGTCGAGACCGAAAATGGGCTTGAGCGCAGAGACTTTTGCGATGAGTACTGGCAGAGCAACAACCCGCAGGTTTATTGCTACTGGAGAACGAGGCTGCCCGACCCGGAGCAGAAAAAACAGCTATTTGTCGATGACGATATGCTCATGGCGTTTTTCGAGAGGCTGGAGCAGGAAAGTGAGCGGGAAAAAATAAACTTCAGATTCGTCATCATGCTGGTACTGATGCGAAAGAGAAGGCTGAAATATGATTCGACCATAACCCGCGACGGTGCGGAAGTCTGGAAGCTGCGGGTCGTGGGCGCCGACCAATACGTCGAAGTTGTCAATCCGCATCTCGACGAGCAGCAGATACAGGAACTTTCCTCGCAGATAGGTGAAATACTTCAGGTGGAACTGTAATGAAATACCAAAACGGTTTTTTGCTTCTACTCTGTCTTACTGTCGCAGTTACATTGAGCGGTTGTGCTCCCGAGAAGCCCGAACCTGTCAGGCAATGTCCCGGCAAGAGCTCAACACAGCAGGCCCTGGCCGAGCTTCGCAGTTCGGCGGCGAAGTTGCGGTCCTTTGTGGCTTACGGCGACGGGCGGGTATCATTCTACGAAGACAAAGAAGATGAGCCACGAAATGAAAAGATACCTACCATAAAGCTATGGTTCGAGCCGCCCGGAAATTTGCGTTTCTGGGGCGATGTTGCTTTTAACCCGCGGGGCCTCGACGTCGGCTCCAACCAGCGCGAGTTCTGGCTGGCCGCCAAACCCAAAGAAATCGGTAATGTTTATATCTGGGGATTGTGGTCCGAACAGGCTGACGCGACGGGGATGCTGCTGAGCCCGAAGGTTCTGCTTGCGGCACTTGGGGTTATCGAGGCCGAAGACGACGAGCTATGGACTTTTACGCCCGACAAATCGGGCGATGTGCTTGTGCTGCATGACGCTGAAGGCCGTCCCGTGAGAAAAGTATATGTAGATAATTGCCAATATCGTATCGGCAGCATCGAATATTTCAACAGGGAGCAGGAGCTGACGGTCACGCTGGAACTGGGAGATTATCAGAATATCGGCGGGATGTTTGTGCCGGCGGCGATAAAGATTATAAATCACAATTACGACGGTACCGAAGATACGTTCGAGATTAGATTGAAATCGGTTAAGCCTGCGGATAGAATAAAGGAAGGTGTTTTCGTAAGACCGGATACGAAGGGATTCAAAGAGATTCACCAGATAATAGGCGGCCGGGTTATTAAGCTGAGCCAGCCTGATTAGGAGATAACGACGTTGGCGCGACCTGAATTGAAAAATGCGATTAGCAGCGGCCTTGTTATACTCGACGGCGCGATGGGGACACAGCTTTTTGCCCGCGGCGCCGAGGTCGGTGTGTGCAACGACTACCTTAACATTCGCTCGCCTGAGCTGGTTAAGGCCGTGCACGCCGACTATCTCAAGGCCGGCAGCGACGCGATACTTACCAATACGTTCGGGGCCAACAAATTTGCCCTGACAAGGCACGGGCACGGCCGGCAGGTAGAGCAAATCAACACTGCCGCGGCGAAGCTGGCTCGCGAAGTTGCGGGCAACGACCATTACGTGCTTGGTGACATCGGTCCGACGGGAGATTTTCTCGAGCCCCTGGGTCCGCTCAAGCCAAAAGAGGTAAAAGAGGCCTTCGCCGTCCAGGCCAAAATACTCGTCGATGCCGGCGTTGACGGACTGATTGTCGAGAGTATGACCGCCCTGGATGAAGCAAAGTTGGCCGTTGAGGTCGCAAAGGATGCCGCGGGCAAGCTGCCTGTCTTTGCGTCGATGTCGTTCGAGACGGCCGGCGGTGATTTCAAAACGATGATGGGCGTGGGCGTTAAGCAGTTTATCTCCGCGGTTGTGCCGCTGGGAGTTGATGCTGTCGGTTTTAACTGCGGCAAGATGTCACTCGATAGTTATGTAGGCCTGGCCGGTTTGTTTGCCGTGCAGGTCAGGTCGATGGATTCCGACATCAGGCTGCTGGCCGAGCCGAACGCAGGCATTCCTGAAATCATCGACGGTAAGACTGTCTATAAGGTAACGCCGCAGAAGTTCGCTGCGGCGATGGCGAAAATCCGCGACGCAGGCTTTGCTATTCTCGGCGGCTGCTGCGGAACAGGCCCGAGATACATCAAGGCCATAACCCGAATCTTCCGCAAGTAACGCTCCTTAAGCTGTGCCGTTACTCAGAAGCTGTGCTATCTTCGCCACGGTCTTTTGTGTTGCGCCCTGGTTTTCTTTGATAACCTCCCGGCCGTTGCGCGCGATTGTCTGTCTGAATTGGGAGTCGGCGAGACACTTCTGCATCATCTTAAGTAACTGTTCGTTATCTTCAACCATAATAGCGCCGTTGCCTTCAAGCAGGGCGTTGACGGTCTGTTTGAAGTTGAAGGCGTGCGGGCCGAAGATTGTGCATTTGCCAAGAGCCGCTGCTTCCATCATATCCGAGCCGCCCATAGGTACTAATGACCGTCCGACGAAAATAACCGTCGCCAGCGAATAGAACTTCCGTAAATCTCCCATTGTGTCACCGAGGATAACTGAGTTTAATTTTGAATTCTGAATTTTGAATTCTGAATCATTCTTCTTGATTTCGCTGTATCTGATAAGGTCGAAGCCTTTTTCTTTTATCAGGGCCGCAACTTCATCAAAGCGTTCGGGTTTTCGCGGGACTATCGCCAGCCGGAGGTTTTCAAATTCCTTGTGTTTTTTGAGCCTTTTATATACATCAAGAATAATAGCTTCTTCATCGTTTCCGGTTCCTCCGGCAACCCAGAGTCTCTCCAGACCGATGTTCAACTCCTTCGCAAGTGCATCGGCACCCTCGACCTTATCTGTAATCTGGGCGGTGTCATATTTCAGTGAACTGGTTACAATCACTTTTTCAGCAGCGCATCCGAGCTGCCTGAACCTCTCGGCGTATTGTTCGGTCTGGGCTAAAATACACGAGACGTTTCCAAACATCTTTTTAACAAAGGGCTTAACCAGGCAATAGCGTTTCATGCTTCGCTCGGTAACTCTGCCGTTTGCGACGACGACGGGTATCTTTAATTGGGCCGCTATTTGCGCCAAGTTCGGCCAGACTTCGAGTTCCATCAGGATGCAAATTGCCGGGTTGATAACCGAAAACGCCCGCCGCATTATCCATGAAAAATCCAGTGGGAAATAGCAGACCTGTAACTGTGAACCGTAAATCGCATTTGCCCGTGCAAAACCGGTGTCGGTCGTTGTGGTAATCAGGATTTCGTATTCGCCGAATTTTTTTGTCAGCTGCTCCACGATGGTTCGGGTCGCGT
>Ga0315554_1000926_pt1 | contig 17392 bp, 17 predicted proteins | sample SalMarSW160370MG_FD_202114 | JGI IMG/M metagenome (GOLD analysis project Ga0315554, IMG submission 202114) | Salt marsh sediment microbial communities from the Plum Island Ecosystem LTER, Massachusetts, United States - Salt Marsh Sediment SW1603-70 ... | reverse complement strand
AAGCGATGTCTATGAAAATACCCGTTGTCGCGAGCAGGGTTGGAGGTATTCCCGAGCTAATCCACGAGGAAGAAACGGGATTGCTTGTAAATCCGGGTAATCCGGATGAGATTACAGATGCTGTTTTAAATCTACTAAAAAGTTCTAAAACGAGAAGGGAAATGGGAGTAAGGGCAAGGGAAGTTGTAAAGAAGAAGTTTTCGGTGGAAGATTGCGTAAAAGGGCATGAAAAATTATATAAAAAACTCATGAAGTCAACAGGGTAAACGAATCACACCACATATCCCATTTTCAACCACGGTATTTCACAAGATTAACTCAAGATTTTTAACCTTCCACCAATCAATAAAATCCTTGACAGAAAAAGTCTAAAACGTATCATATTTACAAATGAAAATAATTGCTTTGTTTTATATATTAAATGCCACTTTGCTAATACTCCATGAAATAGAATCGGCATTTGAAAAAGAATGGGAAATATTAAAATTGCCCGGTAAAATAACAGGATTTCTCATCCTACATATACCTATAATATTTTTACTTTTTTACGGGCTATTGGAAATCGAAAAACAAACTCAAACTGGATTAATAATCGGTATCATTACAGGTATAAGCGGTCTTATTCCCTTTTTGGTTCATAAAGTATCTATAAAAAGAAAGGAACACTTCAATTTATTTATTTCGAATTTAATAATTTACTTAAATATTCCAACAGGAATTACTATTATTGTATTATCGGCACGTCTCCTCATCTAACGTATAGGAACCGATATGAATAAATTTAAAACACTGTATGTAATAGAGAGAAAAAAATGGCGTAAATGGCTCGAGAAGAACTTCGATAAAGAGAAAGAAATCTATCTTATATACCCCAATAAATCTTCAGGCAAACCGCGCATCCTTTATAACGACGCAGTGGAAGAAGCATTATGCTTCGGCTGGATCGACAGTATAATAAAAAAACTTGATAAAGAAAACAGTATTCAGCGTTTTTCGCCAAGGACATCCAAAAGCACCTACTCCCAGGCTAATAAAGAAAGACTAAGGTGGCTTCTTAAAGGAAACCTGATACATCCGTCAATCCGGGAATCCGCGAAAGAAGTTCTCAAAGAAAAATTTATATTTTCTACCGATATTATAAACTTTATAAAAGACGATAAGAAAGCATGGGAAAATTATCAAAAATTTTCTCCGGCATATAAAAGAATCCGTATAGCGTATATAGATGGAGCCCGTAAACGCCCGGAAGAATTCGAAAAAAGATTGGCAAATTTTATCAAGAAAACCAGGAAAAACAAAATAATAGGATTCGGAGGAATAGAAAAACATTATTGACAGATAAATTAAAAGAACGCGTAGAAGAATTAGTGAAAGAAGAAATATCTATCGTGCCCTATCAACCGATATGGCCAAAAATGTTTATAGATGAAGCCGTTTTCTTACGCAAAAAATTACCTCAAAATTTAATAGAAAGAATAGAACATTTCGGCAGTACTGCGGTTCCCGGTCTTTCCGCGAAACCAATTATAGACATTTTGGTAGAGGTAACGAGTTTAGACGAAACAAAAATTCAAATAGTACCTGTTTTAGAAACCGAAGGATATGAATATTTTCACCGTCCGGCTTTCGGTGATCACGGACCGCCTTATTACGCGTGGTTCATCAAACGAAATGCGGAAGGTAAACGCACACATCATATACACATGGTCGAAGCAGATTCGGAATTGTGGGACAGACTATATTTCAGGGACTATTTAAAGGAATTCCCGGAAATAGCTCGAAGTTACAACGACTTAAAAAGAAATCTCTTAAAACAACATCCAAATGATAGAGTTAAATATACAGAAGAAAAAAGCGAATTCATTTCGTCAATCACTAAAAAAGCAAAAGAATATTATGAATCTAAAACTTAACTGTTTAACCAACAGGAGAAAAATATGGATAAGAGAACATTAATAATTTGCAAATCCACACACCATGGGAATACAATGAAAGTAGCTAAAAGTATGGCTGAAGAAATAAACGCGAAAATCATAGACCCCTCGGATTTCAATAAAGATATGATTACGGATTACGATGTGATTGGATTCGGCTCGGGAATTTACGGCGGAGAGCATCACAAAAGCCTGCTCGATTTAGCTGAAAAATTGGAAATACAGAAGAATAAAAAAGCCTTCATATTTTCCACATCCACTATTCGTATGGCTGCTATGCATAAAACCCTCAGGGATAAATTACTTAAAAAAGAATTCGAAATAATAGGAGAATTTTTCTGCAAGGGATTTATGAATTACAGTTTTTCAAAATATCTTTTTGGCGGATTAAATAAAGGAAGACCCAACAAAAAAGATTTGGAAAAAGCCCAGGACTTTGCAAAAAAAATGCGAGAGAAAAACTGACAGCTTACTGCTGGCGGCTTACGGCTTAAAAGTTTTATTTGTTGTTGAACTAATCAACCGATTTACCGATTAAAATTTATTGTATAAAAAAATTTTAATCTTATTATTTCGGAGGATAGGCCCCTATAAAAGCAGAATTCTCCTCTGACACTTTAAGAAGCTCCTTAATTTTATCAGGAAGTTTAGTCGCCACCTTAGAGCCCGGAAAACCTTTCAATAATTCAAAATTACCAAGCTTCCAACTCTTAAAAATTTGACTCTCATCATTTACTAAATATTGACTATTGGAAGAAAATTCCTTATGCTTTTTACGTAATTCAGCCAAAGAATTAAATTCAAGCATACATTCCTTATTCCTTGCGGGACTCCAGAACATCAGTAAATCAGTTTTACTATCAGGACTTCGGACATAAACATTGTTATCGAGTTTATCTAATTGCGGTTCCCTGAGCTTTTTACATAGAGAAGAAGTCTGAAAAGTAACAAAAAGCGGTCTGCCGTAATTTTCATCAACCACTATAAGATTATTAATAAAAATATGTCCGTATCGTTCGTCGACATCCGGACCTGTACTCGGATGCCATCCAAAATGATCTCCTTCCGCGCTTCTTGGAGTTCGACCTATAGTAACAGTACTGTTTACCAGTGTATTATTATATATCTCAACATCCGAGGCATTTATAACGTAAATACCCTGATCACAATTCACAAAAACATTTCCCGCGCAAATAGCCCTTTTCGAGATCTCAAAGAAAAAACCATTATCACTCGGCCAGAATCGCTCTTTAGAAAATTCTCTATTTCTAAAACCTACATCCTGAACCCAATTGTCGATAAAGACACCATCCACATTACCCACATCATACCATATCCCGTTCGAATATGGCAAATCGATAACAAGATTATCCTTACAAGTAACACGATAAGATTGATTGAAAATTTTTACGGCAGAAGGGTAATATCCTGTAATCCTCTCTATATTATTCTTCGTAAAGATATTCTTTTCCAGAAGAACATCGTTCGAGGCCTCGATGTAAATCCCTTCTGTACTGGTATTGCTAATTTTGCAATGCCTCATCACCAAACTATCTCCCCTGAGTCTCGCCGCCACTCTCGAACAGTTAGAAATTTCACAGTTCTCTAATTTGGTTCCTATTACTTCCTTTCCGTGTTTCGATTCATCGGACAGGCCCTCCGGGTATGTTCCCTCGACAAAAATCGCTCTCCTGGCATACTGTGTAAAAGTGATTCCACGAATCACAGGGCCTTTTTTATCGGAAATTTTACCATGACACTTTCCGGTTGTCCTATAAATACCGCCGTCAAAAGCTGTGATTTCCACCAGACAATTTGTCGGATCGGTACCGATGAAAACTTCTTTTTTATCATAATCTATAAAATAGGAATTTTCATCTACCTCTCCCCTCCATCCAGCCGATTGCAAAAATTTGCCGTCGATAAATACCATGTCATTATTGAAACGATGCAGAGGGGTTTTTCTTCCGTGCCAATCAGCCCACCACCAGTTATCGGGTTTTTCCGGAAATAAACGTGTCCATGACGTTTTCCACAATCCGTTTCCAAGATTCTGCCATTCCTTTGCGATATAGGTTCCCTTTAAAACAGGGTTTTCATCCGCGTAAGCCTGCATAGTTATACCCTGATTTAGAATCAGTTCTCCTGTACGATAAACTCCTCCGCGCATTACTATAGCATCTCCTGTTACTACCTTTTCAATTGCTTTTTCTATTGTTGTGGGATTGGAAATTATTTCTCCTTTATTTTCAGCTTTTCCGTCCGGAGCCACATAGTAAACCTGACCGCTTACTTTCGGTAAATCATAGGTTTGCCTAATCGGACCATAGGGACCACCGGAAGGATACGCTGTTAAAGATAAGGAACTGAACACGCAAAGAATTAAGCAGATAGCACTAAAATTTTTATATATTCTAATTCTTAACATTTTACACCCCCTTTATCTAACATTTTAATTTCTTTCGACAATTAACATTTACTTATGAAAATAACTTAAATCTCTTTTTTGTCAACAAAAGAGAATATCATCACTGTGGAAAATTCGAATGTTGATATTTTCTTAAATTTCAAACACAGTTTGGTTGTTCATTTAGACCTTTTGAAAACCCTGAAGACCAAGAAAAAATTTTCTATGATGATTTTGTCTTTGGAACAGGCTTTACTATAAGGTTAAATATCAAGTAAACACTTGAATAAAACCAAATATACACAGCTTGACATACAAAGGGAATAATATAACTTATTAAACAAATATGTTATCCGATAATTTTAATAATACAAATTCACAAACAAGGAAATAATATGGCTGACAGTATATTCGATGATAAAAGCAAAAAGCCCATAACCAAAATGCTAAAAGATACGCTTGGCAAAACTTATAAATCCTGGGAAGATTTTAAAAAATATCTTTCGGAAGAATATGGAAAGCTAACCGAAGACTGGAAATTTTACAATCAAAAATCCGGATGGCTTTTAAAAACTCTAAAGAAAAAACGCAATCTTTTCTTTTTTATTCCCGTCAAAGGTTTTTTTAAACTTACTTTTGTATTCGGAGATAAAGCGGTCGAGGCAGTAGAGGAAAGTAACCTACCAAAAAACATTAAAACAACACTAAAAAACGCGAAAAAATATATGGAAGGAAGAGGATTTCAAATCAAGATTAAGAATTCTAAAGATGTTGAAATAATAAAAAAATTAGTAGAAATAAAAATAAACAATTAATTAATATTCAAACGGGAGGCGCACAGTATGAAGCTAAATAATTTACGCTTCATTATAATATTTAAAGTAGATAATAGTAACACACAAATAAGAATAAAGAAACCGAATAATATAATACAAAGCTGTATGTTAATCCTTTTAGCACTTGGAATATATTCCGCCTGTCCATGTAAAGAAAAAAGACAAATAATAACAAGCCCCGATAGAAATATCTCCGTACACTTCAGTATATCCAAAAATAAGAATGCGTGCTATATGATTAAATTTGCGGGGGAATTGATAATCAAAGAATCAAAATTAGGTCTTATAAGAGAAGACGATGATTTTTCCGGGAATCTTTCTATCGAATCCATATCAGGCATAGATACCATAAAAGATGACTATGAAATGTTACAGGGCAAAAAAAACAAATATTCCTATACCGCCTATAAACGCGTTTATCATTTAAAAAATGCAAACGGTAAAAAAATGGATATAATCTTTCAGGTCTCGAATGACGGAGTAGCATACAGATATTATTTCCCCGAAAAATCCGATGGAATCAAAAAAATAGTAAAAGAAACCAGCTCGTTTAACTTTAATCCCGGCACAAAAGCATATATCCAACACATGTCGGAGGCAAAATCGGGATGGAGCCAGGTTAACCCTTGTTATGAAGAATTTTACCAGCAGGGTATCGAAATAGAAAATCTCCAGTTCAATAACGCAGGATGGGTCTTCCCGGCACTTTTCAATTATGGCGAATACTGGATGTTACTAAGCGAAACAGCACCCGATAGGGATTATTGCGGATGTCGACTTCAACAGGACTCTATCAGCCATGAGTTTTTTATCGATTTTCCGCTAGCAGCAGAAAAGATATTCGAAGGGGAACTTAACCCCGAATCGCAACTACCCTGGAAAACTCCCTGGAGAATTGTTGTCATAGGAAAAGGGCTAAAAACCATTGTAGAATCGACACTCGGAACCGACCTTGCAGAACCTTCAAAATTGAAAGATATTTCATTTGTAAAACCCGGTCAATCTTCATGGAGCTGGGTTCTTTTAAAAGACGATTCCACTGTTTACGATGTACAAAAAAGATTTATCGATTATGCGTCAGACATGAATTGGGAATACTGTCTCATTGATGCCACCTGGGACACCAGGATAGGTTACGATAAAATAAAAGAGCTTGCCGAATACGCGAAAAAAAAGAACGTGGGACTTACCCTCTGGTATAACTCGGCAGGCGATTGGAATACAACCTTTCAGACTCCCAGAGATAAAATGCTGACTCATAAATCCCGTGTAAAAGAATTTAATAAAATTAAAACAATGGGAATAAAGGGCATTAAAGTAGATTTCTTCGGAGGCGATGGTCAATCCGTAATGAAGTATTATCAGGATATTCTCGAAGACGCCGCAGAATACGAACTCATGGTAAATTGTCACGGAGCTACCTTACCAAGAGGATGGCAGCGTACTTACCCCAATCTTGTAACAGTAGAAGCTATTAAAGGTTTCGAGTATGTAACTTTCGACCAATTCGACGCAGACAATGAGCCCAACCATTCATGTATGTTACCCTTTACCAGAAATGTTTTCGATCCTATGGATTTCACTCCGGTTTGCTTCTCGGAAGTTCCGGGAATAAAACGAATTACATCTAATGGCTTCGAATTGGCATTGTCAATAGTCTTCTGGTCGGGCATACAACATTTCGCAGAAACACCTAAAGGTATGGCAAAAGTTCCTGATTATGTGAAAAATTTCTTAAGAGAAATTCCTAACCGCTGGGATGATACTAAATTCGTAGATGGTTTCCCGGGAAAGTTTGTGGTTATTGCCCGTAAATTTGATGATACCTGGTATGTAGCCGGAATAAACGGGGAGAATATCGAAAAAACTTTAAATTGCGAACTTCCTTTCGTAGAAAGCACAAAAAAAGCAACGTTAATTACCGATGGAGAGGACAACCGTTCCTTTAGAACGGAAAAAATAAACCTTTATCCGAATAAACCGTTAGAAATAAATCTGAAGGGCAACGGAGGCTTTGTTATAAAACTTAGCGATTAACCTTCATAAAAAACGCTTGACATAAGATGTATTTTTTTTAACTTATAAAAAAGTATCAAAAACTTGGAGGTAAAATGAAAACATCTTTTAACAAAAAACTATTTCGTTTTATGGTTATAGGTATCATTTTTTTACTACAACCCTTAGTTCTTGTAGCACTCGATAACGGTCTAGCACTCACACCACCAATGGGTTGGAATAGCTGGAATACTTTTGGGGCAAGCATCGACGAAAAACTGATAAAAGAAACAGTAGAAGCCATGATAGAAAATGGAATGAGAAACGCGGGATACAAATACATTGTTTTAGACGACGGCTGGGAAGCAAAACAAAGAGGTAAGAACGGACAAATAATTCCCGATTCAAAAAGGTTTCCAAATGGAATGAAAGCATTGGGTGATTATATTCATTCTAAAGGATTTAAGTTCGGAATTCATAACGACGCGGGAACAAGAACATGCGCAGATTACCCGGGCGGCCGCGGACACGAATTTGAGGACGCAAGGACTTACGCCTCCTGGGGTGTCGACTACATTAAATATGACTGGTGCAACACCGGAACAGCAAACGCCGAAGAAACTTTTAAAACTATGGGAGCAGCATTAAAAGCAACAGGCAGACCTATTGTATTTAGTATCTGCGAATGGGGAAGTAATGAACCATGGTTATGGGGAAAAGATATAGGTCATCTCTGGCGTACAACCGGGGATATCATAGATTGTTATGAATGTCAGGCTGTTTATTCTCTAGGTTGGAAACAAATATTGGACGCACAGGTGGGATTAGAAAAATATGCCGGACCGGGACACTGGAACGATCCCGACATGTTGGAAGTCGGCAATAAAGGTTTAACTTTAGCCGAATCAAGATCCCATTTCACTCTCTGGTGTATATTAGCAGCACCTCTAATGGCAGGAAACGATGTTAGAAACATGTCTGATGAGATATGTGATATCTTAACAAATAAAGAAGTCATTGCCATAGACCAGGACCCTCTGGGCAAACAGGGATACCAGATGATGGACCATCCCGGAAAAGAAATCTGGGTGAAGGAATTATCGAAGGGAGCATGGGCTGTATGTTTCCACAATACAGAGAAAGAACCACTGAAGATGAAAATAACCTGGGATCATCTATGGATTTTACAGGGGAAATACAATAAATACAAAGTACGGGATATCTGGAATAAAGAAGATTTAGGAACGATCGATATTAAAAAACAGGATTATGAAGATTTCGTATGGGAAATAGCCCCTCACGATGTACTTCTTTTAAAATTTACACCGGTTAAATAATTAATATAAAAACCTATATATCTGCGGACAGAAAAACAGTTATTCCTATATATAATAAGGTATAACATAAATTTCTTAAGATATATAATTTAAAATAACTTCGGAAGTCATAATAAAAAGACTTTAAAACTAATTACTTTTGCTCAATCTCTATTTGAGTAAAAGAAATGAACAATTTTTTTAAAGAAAAAGTAACTTCGCCGGTTTATTTAAAATCAAGAGAGAATCATCCAACTCAAATCAACCAATCTACTATCGTACTACAATTTACTCAAGCACTATTAACTTAGTACTCTTACTCTGTTTCTCTGCAACAACCTTGTATAGATATACGCCGGGGGCTAGATCGACATTTACGGAGTAAGCACCTGCTGCCTGAACTCCCGGGACAATCTCCTTAACTCTCTGACCGCTTATATTATAAACATCGATATGAACTGGTACGGCAGCGCTTATCTCATACTTCAAATTATTCACGGATGTTGCGGGAAGAGTAAGTACATTTGCGTCCGCCGAGATAGGGACACCGGAACCCGCAGTACTCGATATTAAATCGACATACATTGTATCAGACGGATTACATAAAGCAGGATATTCGAACTGGATTCCCATCGCCTGCATCAAATCCGAAGTAACAACGATTTCCAGAGCAAAAGTCTTCCATTGACCAGCCAATCCTTCATTGTAAAGTTCGGCTATAGTGCTGGTTGTACTCTCCCACCCGGACCAACTACTATGCTGGTAATAAGGTTGGACAACAAGTTGTGAATCGACTGTACCTTCCGGCGGAACCCAGAAGTAGAAGTAAAGCGAGTCTCCCGTGGTCATATCAGTAAGTTTTGCTGATTCATCATTTCTAATATCCCACTGTACCGCGCCCGGGTCGGTAGCGGCAGTATCAAATAAAACAGCACCCAATGCCTTAGAGCCCTCATAGACAACACCTTCTGTGGAAAAAACTTCTAAAGCTCTTTCATCGGAGATCTCAACTCTCCCATACCATCCATCCACATGGGAAAAGATTGTACCAGTCCAGTTTGCCGAACAAACCACAGTATCTCCTTCTCCTTCAAAGTCTGATACAAAAGCCAATACCGGTACAGACACAAGTAAAAATAACACAACGGTTAAAGTAAATAATTTTCTCACCATCAACCTCCTTTAACTTCTTTTGAGTTGGATGACTCTCTTTTAATTTTAAACAAACTAAGGAAATTCCTTATTATACTATAGGGAAATACCTACGAAATGTCAAGAGCTCAACTAATTTCAAAAAGAGAAAAAAATATCCATCCCCCACAAATGCTTTCCATAATCACCATCGAACGAAACCCGTTTCATACCCCAGAAGAATTTTACCTCGAGAATTTTTAAACTCAATTCAACATCGAATTCTTCTCCGTAAAAAATACCTTCGATTCCGGGAGTGATTTTCTTATCATAGAAAGAATAATCGAACCTCCCTGCCACGGCTCCGCTAAAAGAATAATCTTCAAAAGAGTAATCGATAAACGCTTTAAACCAATCACTATTTAAGGTCATCAAACAATCATCTTTACCAACTTCTAAACTTCCATACTTAGATTTAAAACCTACCGCGGGATTTTCCGAAATGATACAGTAAACCGAATTATCCATAGACAAAACATATATGGGCGCAATAAAAAAATCTTCCGTTTTAAGCTCTTTTTCTGTAAACAAACCCTCACCGATAACATTCACCATAACAAGAAAAATCGGATCCCTCGGACGAAATAGATATGAAATAAATTCTCTGTCATCATGAGTCATCCCGACTCTGGCATCTCCCAGCTTAAAATAACCAAACCACTTGTCTTTAGTCGTTTGAAAATACAAATAATCCCAATCAATTGATAAGTTAATAATATCCTCATATATTGAAGCTGTAATATTACTGTTTAAAATAAAAGGCATGGAAAAAGAACCATAACCTTTAAGAAACTTCCCAATATCTCTCGAACCAAAAATCCCTCCGGAACAAGTCCCCCATTCCAATTTCCTATCAAAATGAAAATGAAGCAGTTTATAATCACCACTCACCGTTCTAAGATATGAATAAGGAATACTATCGTATTTCTCCCTGCCTGAAAGAAGAAATAAATCTTCCTCACCGAGTATTGAACGGTTAATGTATTTTTGAGTTTCAAACTCTGTTATAAGGTTTTCATCATAATAATACATACCTATTGAAGGAGGTGTATCGCTCCAGGCGAATTCACTCAAATCCTGTTTGGGGAAAGGAAAAAGAATCAAAGGGAGCTGTACATATAAAAGCTGATAAGCTAAAAAGCCCATAGTCGAAACATAGATTCTTCGAATCTAAGTTGAATTGTTGAATTGTTGAATTGTAAAAAAGAAAAATAAATCTTTTAAATCTGTGTTCATCTGCGTCCAATTATAGGACAGGGTGGTGGAATTCTGACTTCGCACCTCCCGGCTTCTGGTTTCTGAATTCTCTTTTGTATTTCTCCATTTTAATATTTGATTTTTACATTTTAGGAGACTCTGTCTCCTTATCGGGAGTATCGATGAAAACAAAATAAATGATAATCATTGTTAGCCCAATAGACACAAAAGAATCCGCGACATTAAAAGTCGGCCAATACCAACCTTTAGCGCCTACTTGAATAAAATCTATAACCTCCATATAAAGTATTCTATCGGTAAGATTTCCTAAAGCGCCTCCAATTATAAAAGACAAACTCACAAGAGAAAATCTGACATTACTATTAAAAAAAAGAAATATAACAAATATAAACGCGATTACGGTAAGTAAGGTAGAAACAGTAGGTCCTCCGAACTTGAGACCAAAAACTGAATTTGGATTTCTAATATACGTAAATTTTACTATATCGCCTATTATACTTTTAGAATCCCCATAGAGCATGTTATTCATAATCCATCTTTTTGTTAACTGGTCAATAAAAAGGACAAAAATAGAGATGGGGAAAAAAAATAATTTTTGTTTAGTACTTACAATCTTTCTTTCTTCCAAGGAATACTTTCTCTCTTTTCAGCGCAAGTTTTGCAGCATCTGGCGTAAGGTATCACCTTTAGCCGTTCTCTTTTTACTTGAACTTTACAATCCTCGCAAATCCCATATTCTTTATCTATTATTCTCTGCAAAGCAGCATCAATATCTTTCAATTTCTGTGTAAGTTGATTGATTATATAAGAATCTCTGTCGATTCTGTTCTCAATATCAGCTATATCAGCTATATGAGTAGGAAAAGGAGTATTTTCTTCTCCGTCTTCCAACGGGTTAACTTCCACTTTTGGTTCTAAATCTCTTATTTCTTCAAGGACTTCTTCTCTTTCTTTTTTCAATTTTCTTTCAAAATAATCGTAATCAACTTTCCAGGTCAAAATCTCCTCCTTTTATAACTTCAATACACCTTTCACAAAGAGTATCAAACTCACTATTATTTCCAACGCTTTCCTTAAGCATCCAGCATCTGGAGCATTTCCCGCCCTCCGCTTTTTCAACTCCATACGAACCCAGATTACCTTCGAATGAATACTCAGTATTTATCTCAGGAGCAAACTCTACTTTTGAAACGATAAAAATCTCCTCCAAATACTCTTCTAAATATTTCAATTCTTCTAAATTACTCTTTATAATTATTTTTGCCTCAAGAGAATTTCCAATATAATTGTCTTCCTGAGCTTCTTCTAAAACCTTATGAAATTCATCTCTGACTTCTAAAACTTTTTCGAATTTACTTAGAAGTTTACTCTCCTCTTCCGTTAACGCACTGCTTTCGGGAAAATCGGCGAGAAAAATCGAGCTCTCCTTATCAAACAGAGACTGCCATACTTCCTCGGTTGTAAAAGATAGGATAGGCGCGAGCATAACAGCAAGATTTTTTGTCAGTTCAAACAACACAGTCTGAGCACTTCTCCTTTTCTTTCCTTCTTTTGATTCAACATATAGTCTATCTTTAAGAATATCGAGATAAAATGAAGATAAAGTACCAACTACGAAATCATAAATCTTCCGATATACTTTATGGTAATAAAGTGAATTGTAATCTTTATCGACCTCGGAAATTAAAGAATTAAGTTTTATTAACACAAAACGATCCACCGGCAATAACTCATCTTCTTTTAACTTATCAGACTCCGCGAAATCGCCTAAGTTGCCCAGCATAAACTTAAAACTGTTTCTTATCTTTCTATAAGCATCTACTAATCTTTGCATTATTTCTGTTCCGTATTTAACATCGACAGACCAATTGACGGAAGCAACCCATAAACGTAAAATATCAGCCCCAAATTCGTCGACGATTTCAGAAGGCGCTATCACGTTTCCTATAGACTTATGCATCGATTGTCCCTCACTATCCAACATCCATCCGTGAGTAACCACTTTATCGTAGGGGGCTGTATCTTTTATAGCCAGAGAGAGCATTAAAGATGAATTAAACCAACCCCTATGTTGATCGGGGCCTTCGAGATACATATTAGCCGGCCAATTTTCTTTATCCAGAGCTCCAAAAGAAGAAATACCCGAATCAAACCAGACATCGAGAACATCCATCCCTTTTTCGAACTCCGAAGAACCACATTTTTCGCATTTGAAATCTTTTCCTAAAATATCTTCCGGATTCAATTCAAACCAAATATCCGCGGATTCCTTTTTGAATAATTCCGCCACTTTTAATATTATACCTTTATTAAGAATAGCTTTTCCGCATTTTTTACAGAAAAAAGCGGGAATATTAACACCCCATTTTCGCTGCCGGGAAATACACCAATCGGGTCTATCGCTAACAGCAGCGAACATTCTTTCTTCACTTTGAGGCGGATACCAATCATTATCCCTAACAACTTCCAGAGCTTTTTTCCTTAAATCATTATGGTCTATGGAAATGAACCATTGTTCGGTAGCGCGGAAAATAAGCGGGGTCTTGCACCTCCAGCAAATAGGATAACTATGTTGAATGTTACCCACATGCACAAGATTATCTTTTTCTTTTAAAATTTCGAGCACTTTTTCCGATGCTTCTTCTGTTGTCAAACCTTCAAAATCTCCCGATTCCGATGTAAATTTGCCTTTTTCGTCAACCGGTGAATAAATATCGAGCCCTACTTCTTTTCCAAGAATATAATCTTCTCTACCATGTCCCGGCGCTATATGCACGATTCCGGTCCCTTCATCCATGGTAATGAATTTAGCCAATCTTATAACAGACTCTCTGTTTGCAAAAGGATGTTTGAAGCTTATTCCTTCTAATTCAGCACCTTTAAACTTATCGATAATTTTAAATTTATCCCAGCCGGCTTTTTCCGCGTTCGCCTCGAGAAGTCCTTCCGCCAACAGGAATTTCCTGTTATCTGCTTCGACAACGACATATTCGTAATCCGGATGAACAGCCAGAGCGAGATTTGAAATAATCGTCCAGGGGGTTGTCGTCCATACTAATGCTTCGTATTCATCTCCTTCCATAGTAAAAGTCAAAGAGGGAGAATCCATTATTTTGTATTCTATTTCAGAAATCGCGAGCGCGGTCTCACAAGTAGGACACCAGTGTACCGGCATATAACCTCGATAAACATATCCTTTATCTACAACCTCGGCAAGAAGTTCTAATTCCATACCTTCGTATTCCTTACTCATAGTAACATAAGGATTTTCCCATTCGCCCAGAACACCCAACCTTTTAAAATCTCTCTTCTGTTCTTTTATCCATTTAGACGCGAAATCTCTGCAGCTTTTTCTTATACGAAGAATATCATCATTTGCTTTAAACTTCTTGATAACAATATTTTCAATGGGCATTCCGTGAGCATCCCAACCCGGTCTGTACGGAGTATGATAGCCTTTAAGCATTTTGTATTTTACTATAATATCCTTGATGATTTTGTTCATTGCCTGACCAAGATGAATGTGCCCGTTGGCGTACGGAGGTCCGTCATGAAGAATAAATTTTTCTCCGATCTTTCTTTTCTGAAGAGCTTTTTCGTAAATTGCGTTTTGATCCCAGAAGCGAACATAATCCGGCTCTCTCAGAGAGAGATTCGCCTTCATAGAAAACTCGGTTCTGGGAAGATTTAGAGTTGTTTTAAGATTCACTACACCAAAAAATGACTTACGGCAAATCGAGATACATTTTTAAGCTCTTGTTATCCGGATCTAATTCCTTAGCCTTTAACCATATTTCTCTCGCCATTTCCCTATCATCTTCCTTATAATAACAAAAACCTAACTTTACAGCGGCAGGCACGAAGTCTCCGCTTCTTTCCAAAACTTCTTTTAATTCTTCTTTTGCCTTTCCATAGTCACCCATTTTAATATACATCTCACCCAAAAATGTCCTAATATCATGAAAATTAGGAGCAAATCGAAGCGCCTTCCTGAGTTCCGCTATTGCCTCATCATATCTTTCTATACTAGCGTATAAAGTAGCGGTTTCCTTATGCCCGTTTGCTATCCTCGCCCTGACAGAAAACTCAACTCTCTCCATCTCAGAATCTCTTTCCATTTCGAGTTTTTCGGCTATCTCAAACTCTTCGCTTCCCCTTTCGACTTCACCTAACTGGTTTAAGGTAAGGGCAAAATTTATATGACCCTCGATATACTCGGGATTACTCTTAATAGCTCGCTCAAAATAACTCACAGCCTCTTTATACCTACCCGAAAGAGATAAAGCTACACCCATCAAATTATTAATATCCGGATAATCTGGGTTTTTCTTAAGCGCCTTCTTAAGAAAAAAACTGGCTTTTTGATAACTACCCTCTTCTATTAATCTTTTACCTTCTTCCAAAAATTCTTTTTCTTTAGCCATAATATCTCCTATTTTTCTCTATTCTATATATATAAATATTTTACTTATGTCAAGGGCGTATTATTTTTATTTTAAATTTTCTAAATCATATATTTACCACAAAAACACCACGCTATTCCCATTACTAAGGATTTTTTATTCGTAGTTTTTTATTTGACTATTTGACAATTCAATTATTTGACTATACTAAAGCACAGTAACACATTGACAATAATTTATTATACACTATTATTGCTTAAAAAATGCGGGAGGATTAAATGATAAAAAAGAAATTCGTTATTATTATTATATTAAGTTCTTTAAATTTAACCGCACACCATGGTCTGGGGCTGGGGATTGCCGTAGGTGATCCAACCGGAATTACAGCAAAATATTGGACAAGCCACAATACAGCACTCTGTGGGGCAATGGGTTGGTCATTTAGAGACGAAGGATATATTCATCTAAACGGAGATTACATTTATCATAATTCAAATTTGATTACTGTAGAAGAAGGAGAAATGCCGCTGTATTTCGGATTGGGAGGAAGAATTGCCTTTAAAGATGAAACCGAAATCGGTATTCGATTCCCCGTTGGTCTTGTATACCTCTTTCCGGACGCACCTTTTGACGCCTTTTTCGAACTTTCTCCTTACCTGAATCTATACCCGGAAACGGACTTCTTTCTCTCTGCCAGTTTAGGGGGAAGATTCTTCTTCGAATTATAAAGAACCGTTCTAAAAACAACTTCCTGTTTTTTCTTTCCTGCAGGGTTTTCCAGAATCGAATTCCGAACAGCGATAACAAATTTCATTAGGCAGCTTATTTTCTTCAAAATATAGCTTTATATTACTTAGAGTAGTTTTCGCTATATTTGTTAACGCTTCTTTCGTAAAAAACCCCTGATGTGAAGTTATCAGAACATTAGGGAAAATCAGCAATCTGGCTAACACATCATCACTGATAATAGTACTCGAATAATCTTCGAAGAAATACTCCGATTCCTCCTCATACACATCTAATCCCGCATTCCCAACCTTGCCATTTTTCAAAGCTTCTATCAAATCGACGGTATTGATAAGCTTTCCCCTTCCAGTATTTATTATCATAACACCGTCTTTCATTTTCTTAATACTGGATTTATCTATTAGATGCATCGTATCTGGTGTCAGAGGGCAATGTAAAGTTATAATATCCGATTCCCTGTACAGGGTATCTAAATCCACATAAGAAAAACCATAATTTTTTTTATTTTTCTTATTTGGGAATTTATCATAGGCGAGGACTTCCATACCGAAACCTTTCAATATCTTAGCAACAAGAAGACCTATCTTACCGGTCCCTATAATCCCGGCTGTTTTCCCTGCCATATCAAAACCAAGAAGCCCGTTGATATTAAAATTACTATCACGAGTCCTGTAATACGCTTTATGTATTTTTCTATTTAAGGATAATATTAGGGCAACCGCATGTTCGGCAACGGCACCCGGAGAATAAGCCGGAACCCGAACCACATGTATTCTTCCGAAAACAGCCTTTAAGTCCACATTATTGTAACCGGCGCAGCGCAAAGCTATAAGAGTTATACCATTATCGTATAAAGCATCCGCAATTTCTTTACTTATAATATCATTTACAAAAGCGCAGATGGTATCGGTGTCCTTAGTGACAATAACGTTGTTTTCGGAAAGACGGCTTTGAAAATATTTAATATCGAAACCAAATTCCTTATTCGCTTCATCAAAGAAATCTTTATCATATTGCTTTGTATCGAAAAAAGCTACTTTAATTTTCCCCATCGCTTTTTTATCTCCTTTTCGATTCTATTAATTTTTTCAATTTCTTCAAATTCACTTCTCTTTCATACATCGGCTTTTTACTTTCCTTATAAGCAATCAATTTCTCTTCAAAAGGCTTGTTTTCTTTATTTATATAAAAAACGCCTAAAGGAAGATTTCCTTTCTCGGTTGCCTTTTTAAAAGCTTCATTTCTATCCGTTGGGTCATAACCCTTATCTAAATAATAAGTGTTTTCTTTAAACCATTTTCTATCATTAAGTTTATTATAAGAAACACAAGGATGAAGTAAATCG
>Ga0315554_1000925_pt1 | contig 17402 bp, 18 predicted proteins | sample SalMarSW160370MG_FD_202114 | JGI IMG/M metagenome (GOLD analysis project Ga0315554, IMG submission 202114) | Salt marsh sediment microbial communities from the Plum Island Ecosystem LTER, Massachusetts, United States - Salt Marsh Sediment SW1603-70 ... | reverse complement strand
CGCGTCGCGAAGGTCGACGATATCGTCAAGGTAGGGGATGTCATCGAGGTCAAGCTGATGCGGATCGACGAAGAGGGTCGTCTCAACCTGAGTCGCAAGGCGCTCCTCCCAGGAGGCGAAAAGGCGCATGAAGAAATGCACCGCCCCCGGGAGCGACGCGAGAAGCCCTCACACGACACGCATCGGACGCCTCACAAGCGTCATTGACGAGGCCGCCGCTTCGTCTCGCGACATGTGTCCTCACTCTCTCGAAACGATCGAAGGGTCGCTGCCAGGGTGTGAGGATTTTCTTTTCATACATCGCTCGTGAACCAGAAGCTCACACCTGCACAAGCGCTCCACGGTACCGTCACAGTTCCCGCCGACAAGTCGATTGCTCATCGAGCGTTGATGATCGCGGCTTTGGCTGAAGGCGATTCTGAGATCGCGGGATTCGCTCCCGATGCGGCCGACCCTCGAAGCACTCTTCGGTGCCTGCAAACCCTCGGCATACACCTTACCCCCACGGCTTCCAAACTCGCCGTCCACGGGCGAGGACTCCACGGTTTCCATACCCCCAACCGGATGCTCGATGCCGGCAACTCCGGCACGACGATCCGGCTCATCACGGGGATCCTCGCGGGACAACCCTTCGTCTCGTCGATCGGCGGAGACGAGTCATTGAACCGTCGTCCAATGAGGCGCATCATTGACCCTCTGACCGAAATGGGCGCTCGCATTGAAGCGTCCAAGAATCTTACCGCTCCCCTTACGATCTACGGGCGAGCACCTCTTCGACCACTGGAATACCGGATGCCCGTCGCGAGTGCTCAGCTGAAATCTGCGCTGCTCTTTGCCGGGCTGTATGCTGACGGCCTTACCCGAATCATCGAACCAACGCCAACGCGCGATCATACAGAACGCATGCTCGGTTTGAACGTTCGCGAGTCACCGAGCGGAAAGGTTATTGAAGTAGCAGGAGGGACGGTCATTCAACCGGGCCGCTTCTTCATCCCGGGTGACCTCTCTGCTGCTGCATTTCTTATTGCCGCAGCGCTCATCGTGCCGGGTTCCGAGATTCGAATGACGAACATCGGTCTCAATCCGACGCGCGCCCGCGTTCTCGACATTTTCCGATCGCTCGGCGGCAAGATTGAGGTCGTGGACCAACGTATCGTCGGCGTGGAGCCAGAAGGTGATCTCGTGGTCCGCAGTTCTACCCTGAGCGGCTCGGTCGATCTTCGGGGCAGCATCGTCGCGGAACTCATCGATGAGATTCCAATCCTTGCCGTTACCGCGGCATTTGCTGAGGGATCGTTCGTTGTGAGAGATGCGTCGGAGCTACGCGTCAAAGAATCGGACCGCATCCGGGCTATCGTGACAAACTTGAGAAAGCTCGGACTGGACGTGGAGGAGTATGAGGATGGGTTTGCATTTCAGACCAAGAAGCCATTAATTGGGGCGGAATTTGAGAGTTTTGGCGATCACCGGATCGCCATGGCATTTGGAATTGCAGGACTGGCAGTTCAGGATGGAGCTCTCGTTCGAGATTCTGAGTGCGTCGACATTTCATTTCCCAGGTTCTGGGAAACACTTCTTTCTGTTCAGGAAACGTGAATTTCTTCGGAGGATTCGCCTTTGGCCAGTGTTCGACTCGAGAACGTGCGGAAGGTCTATGAGGGCGGCGTTGTCGCCGTCCACGACTTAAGTCTCGAAGTGAGGGAGAAGGAGTTCGTTGTTCTGGTCGGCCCTTCAGGTTGCGGCAAGTCGACGACGCTCCGAATGATTGCCGGTCTCGAAGAGATCACGAGCGGCGCGATCTACATTGGGGATCGGGTCGTCAACGATGTACCTCCGAAGGATCGAGACATTGCCATGGTGTTTCAGAATTACGCCCTTTATCCTCATATGACGGTCTACGAGAACATGGCGTTCGGGTTAAAACTCCGCAAGTTCCCGAAGGATGAGATCGAACGGCGCGTCAGGGAGGCCGCAGCGATTCTCGAAATTGAGCAATATCTCGACCGGAAGCCGAAAGCGCTCTCGGGTGGTCAGCGCCAACGGGTGGCGGTCGGGAGGACCATCGTCCGGAAACCCAAGGTATTCCTGTTTGATGAACCTCTCAGTAACCTCGACGCTAAGCTTCGAGTGCAGATGCGCACGGAGCTCTCGAAGCTTCACCAGCGCCTGGGTGCAACCATTATCTACGTGACGCACGATCAGACCGAGGCGATGACCATGGGGGACCGGATTGTTCTCATGAAGGACGGCTACGTCCAGCAGATCGACACGCCGCTCGAGCTGTACAGCCATCCCGTGAACAAGTTTGTGGCAGGGTTTATCGGAAGTCCCGCCATGAATTTCATCCATGGGAAGGTCAAGAAAACGAGAGGACTGGTCTTTGAGGAGGAGGGAGGCGGGCTGCAGCTATGGATCCAGAAGAAAGATGAGAAAAAACTGTTGCCGTATGTAACCAAGGAGATCACGCTCGGCTTGAGGCCCGAGAACATCCAGCTGCCGGGCGCCGGTCCCGCAAAAGGGTCAAGGGCCAGGGTGATCGTTGAGGTTGTGGAGCCGATGGGAAATGAAACCTATGTCTATTTTTCTACTCGTCGGAGCAGTAACCAGTGCGTGGCGAGAATCGACGCGAGAAAGAAACCCACCGTTGGAAAGCCGCTCGAGTTGGTGCTGGATCTATCGAAAGCTCATTTCTTCGATGATCAGACGGAAAGAGCCCTCTGATCTCCAGTACCCTTGCCCTCCCGCCTTTTTTCTCCACTAGAGTTTGATGATCTGATGCTTGAAGGCATCGATCTTCAGCTCGTCAAAAAGCCACCGCAGAAACTCCATCCCGTACTTGTTCAGAAAATAGAGCACGTTGAGCTGCCGCTCCTGGAAATGTGAGTGGGGAAAAACGAGGTTGGCCGCTTTGTCGATCTGGCGGAGAGCAACTTCATGCTGCCGTTTCTGCGCGGCGATGGCCTTCTCCTTCAGCCCGTCGATGTGGCTCGCAATCTTCTTCTGCGCGTTCTCAAGCGCTCCGATGAGGGTCGGGTCGACGCTCCCAAGCGGTTCCTTGAGACCCTCAAGGAGCTCGTCGAGAGAGCGGCGCGTGATGCCGAAGACCTCGTCAATCTTCAGCTGCGCCATTTGTCCCGCGACCCGCGATTTCACGAGCTCGAGATCTTGAAAGAGGTCAAGAAGAGAAAGCGAAAACCGCTCCAGGACTTTTTCCACTTTTTCCTCGACGATCGTAACGCTCGCACGCGGATAGATCATCGGCATCGGGATCTGCACTTCCCGGTAGAGAGTCTTGAGTTGAGCAAAGTAGGCCACCTCCGACGGCCCACCCACATAGGCTACGGTCGGGAGGAGCCAGTCCTGGCAGATTGGACGGAGAACCACGTTCGGGCTGAAGAGCTCCGGCGAATTGACGGCGGCCTGCTCGACAAAATCCTTCGTCAGATGTTGTCGCGTTCCTTTGAGGCTGTAGCCATCAGGCCGCGGCTCGAGGAGATGGCGGCCGCCCCGGTGGAAGAAGAACAGGTTCAAGGGCTTCGGTTTCACCTGGGCGTGATACTGCCGCTCGAGCTCGGCACTTTGGTCAACAACGAGCTGGCAAAACTTGGGCGTTTCGGAGAGCTCTCTCTGGAAAAGCGGGGCGAGCAGGCGTTTGACCTCTGTATCGTTTGGATCGAGAAAGACAAGGCCTGAATTTTCCAGGAGAACGTTCATCAGATGTGCGAACGCCCGATTGAAGCTCATACCTTTCTGATAGGCAGTGCGGTAGAGGTCGAGTACCTTTGGCTTGAATTCGGTCTGGACGAGCGACTGATCGATTGTCTCGAAAAGCTGAACGATGCCGTCGTCAAATTCGATCTTTCCGACCGCGCCGAGGTTCGTCTCGTTTGAGGGAGCTCGCATCTGGTACTCGAGGGTCGCAACTTCGTTCGACGCGTTCACGAGGTTGATGGAGTTCACCTCCTCATAATCGTGATCTTCACCCTCGAGCCAGAAGACCGGAATGAAAATATACTCAGGGAACCTGGTCGCCAGGTGATCGACGAGCTTCAGCGTCGTCAGCGTCTTGTAGATCGTGTAGAGGGGTCCCGTGAAGAGGCCTACCTGCTGCCCGGTCACGACCACGACCGCGTTGTCATTCAGCAAAGAGTCGATGTGCGCCAGTGTCCGCACGCCGCAATGGAAATTCTTGTTCTGATCAGCCAGGATTTGAACGAGGGCCGATCTGTCGATGGGCCGCTCGCTGACGCTCTTGAGCAGGGATTTCCAGTGCCCATCATCGCGGAAGTCTCCCGCATAATACTGCTGCACCTTCCCAAAATCGCTTACATAATCCGTGAAGAGGTTGGAAAAGCTGTCGCCAAATGTGGCCAACTCTCGAAAATCGATCCAATTCATAGTGTCAGCATACCTTTGTTCGTATCCGGGAGGCGAGTTTTGTTCTGCAACCTGCAGCCGACTTCGCACCACCCTTGCTCGTCTCTGCACATCAAACCTAAGTGAATTAGTCTTGCTCTAATACTTCCAAGCTAAAGGTTAAGCGCTGATGAAGAAAGAAAATAGACCAAGCTGGGTGAGGCGATCCTTACGTCTCGATCCTAACCAGCAACTGTCGTAGCAGGCTCGAGAAGCGGTCCTTCACTTTTCTTCCTGTCTCTGCAACCTCCTTGTGAGAAAGTCTTTCCCCTCCGATTCCCGCTGCAAGATTCGAGATCAGGGAGATGCCGACAACCCGCATACCCACTCGCCGGGCCGCCACAATCTCAGGAACGGTCGACATCCCCACAGAATCTGCTCCAATCCTTCGCAGCATCTCTATCTCGGAGGGCGTTTCATATGACGGTCCCTTCAACCAACAATACGTCCCTTCGTGAAGGGTGATGGCCAGATCTCGGGCGCACGCTCTGAGCTCATCCTGAAGTGGTTTGTCGAAGAATCGAATCCTGTCCTTATGATTCGGGAGGTTAACGCCCTCGGCTTGAGTTGTTATCCGAGGATCAAGAGACGCAAGGTTCAGGAAATCCTTGATGAGCATCAGGTCTCCGACGGAGAGGTGTCGGGCGATCGCGCCGGAGGCATTCGTCACAATGAGGAAGCGGCAACCCAGCGCAGCTGCAAGTCGGATGGGAAAAAGAACCGGATCCAGGTCTCCGGTCTCGTAGAAATGGACGCGGCCCTTGAAAACAAGCAAGGGCAGCGAGACTTTCGCTTCTGTACGCACCCGGCCGAAGGTAAGCCTGCCTTCATGTCCTTCCACCGTGGAAGGGGGAAAAAACGGTATCGATGACGCGGGAACCGATTGTTGTCTCCCGAGGACTTCGGCGAAGCCTCCCAAACCGGAGCCAAGAATAACGGCAATAGTAGGCCTCTCCGTAATGGTTTCATTGAGGAAAGATAATGCCTTTTCCAACTTCACCTTATCCGTCATCTGCCCCGATCCACGTTGAAGCTCAGAGCTCATAATCGTTCGACTTCAGGCGGGGGGTTCGAAGCAATGTCTGCATCGAGCTTCGTAGATGTCTTTGGCGCCGACGAGAACACGATCGGACTGTTGCGTTTTCCGTTGCGTTCGGTCCGCCGGGTTGCCGCAGACCACGCAAATGGCAAGGGTTTTTGAGATGTACTCGGCAACTGCCAGGAGTTGAGGCATCGGCTCGAAGGGCTTGCCGCGGTAATCCTGGTCAAGTCCAGCCACGATGACCCTCTTGCCCTGGTTCGCGAGCTCTTCGCAGACGTCAACCAGGTTCGGCTTGAAGAATTGCCCCTCATCAATGCCGACGACCTGGGCATTCTTGCTCAGTCCCAGTATCTCGTGTGCGTCATCGACCACATGCGACGTGAGGGATTGTTCGCTGTGAGAAACGATCTGCTCGGTGCTATAGCGGTTGTCGATTCGCGGCTTGAAAATAGCAACCGTCTGCTTAGCAATCTCTGCCCGGCGTGCACGCCGTATCAACTCTTCCGTTTTCCCGCTGAACATGCATCCGCAGATCACCTCGATCCAGCCGGTATTTCGGGGAACGCTGTGCAGTTCCGATGTATCCATCTTCTATTTCTTCGTCTTTCTTGTTCGTTCGAGGTTTCGTTGACCGAAGGCGTGGGGGAGAAGCTTCTTGAGCTTCACGATCTTCACCTTGCCAGCCCCGTTCACCATCAAGAAATCGATGTTTCCCGCGAGGTCCATAAGAACCTGTCGGCAGGCACCGCAAGGTGGAGTGTAGTCTGGATCATCCGACACAACCGCGATAGCCTTGAAATTCCGGTCTCCTTCCGAGATCGCCTTGAAGATCGCTGTGCGCTCCGCGCAGATGGTCAGCGCAAAGGTACTGATCTCGATATTGCAGCCCGAATAGATGCGGCCGTTCGAAGCGAGGAGTGCCGCTCCGACCCGGAATCTTGAGTAGGGAGCGTACGCCCGCCGCTTTGCCAAGAGAGCGGCCTTCACAAGGTCTTTGTATTTAGAGCGTAGGTTAATGAGCAGGTGCCAGGTCGCGTGAGCGTATTCTCTTCAGCTTGATCTCAGAAATGCGTTGAAAATATAGCCAAGTTTAGAGAGAAATGCAATTCAGGGCAAAGGAAGAGCGGCGTCGATAGAAGACGCGAGGCTGGTGGTCCGAGCTTGACGATCCAGATTTTTTCCAAACCAGAGCGATCCCCCAGCAGCAAGGTGAAGGTCGAGCCAAGCATCTCCGAACGGTCGGAGCCTTTTGTCCAAATCCAGTGACCAGGCGACACTGAGTCGTCGCTGCAATTCGTTGCGTGAGACGAAAGTCTACTGGCCCACACCAACCTTCAACCGCCTCCCTAAGGTGAGAAATGACAGGACTCCCCCTGTCGGTGCTCAGACGTGCCTCCCAGTAGGCGGTCGTAGCGGGTGCGCTTTCTGTCGCATAGTGTGTGGGCAAGAACCCAGCAACCAGAGCGGTGACCCGGGATAAAGACGGACCAGATCGAATTGGATTGAACCCTCCAATCTTGTAACTCAGCCCATTAATCTCTATATTCTACCTGACAAGACTCTCGATGGCAAATCGAAAGCGGACATTCTTCGCGCGGCTCAAAGTTCCGGCAATCGTCGTTGCCGTCGCCGTGCTTTTCTTTTTCTTGCTCGACGATGTCATCATGCCTCAGTACGTTCAGCAAGGGAAAACGACAAAGGTTCCCGACGTCATTGGCAAGAAGCTCGATGAGGCGGTCCAGGACCTGGCAGAGAGAGGGCTCGTCGGCAAGAAGGCAGAGGTCCGAACCGATAAGCAGTATCCGGAAGGGACGGTGGTTCAGCAGAATCCGTCGGCCGATGCTGAGGTAAAATTCGGACGTGGTATCTACCTGACGGTCAGCGGGGGAGAGCCGCGCGTCGCGGTGCCCGGCCTTCGAGGGAGAACACTCCGTGATGCGAACTTTGCCCTTGAACGCTTCGGTTTGGTGCTGGGAACCGTGCAATACGATTTCTCCGAGGAATATCCTCAGGGCACGGTCATTGACCAGGACCTGCCTGAGTCAACCATGGTGACGCAAGGCAGGGTCATCAGCATCATCGTGAGCCAGGGCAAGAAGGGAGATCAGATAGCGGTCCCCGATGTTACAAAGAAGACGTTTGCGGACACCGAACGGATACTCATACAAGCCGGCCTCCGGATCGGCAATATTACTTACAAGGTCTCTCCTGACCTGCTCCCCAATACCGTCATAGATCAATATCCCAAGGCCGGCGAGATGGTGCCTCCGGGCCAGGCCGTTGATCTTGTCGTCGCACAAAAGGGAGAAAAGTCGATCGATCTGCAAAACTAGCCGCCCCTCCTATGACGATCAGAATCGCCCCCTCTCTCCTCGCATCAGATTTCTCACGCCTCGCGGACCAAATGGCTCAAGCCGAAAGCGGCGGAGCCGATTGGTTTCATCTCGACGTGATGGACGGCCATTTTGTCCCGAACATAACCATCGGCCCTCTGATTGTGTCTGCTGCGAGAAGATCCACGAAGCTTCCGCTCGACACGCACCTTATGATCGAGCGAGCGGACGACTACCTGGAAGCCTTCCGGGATGCCGGTGCGGACCACATCATCGTGCATCAGGAGGCCTGCATTCACCTCAACCGTACGATCGCCCGGATCAAAGAACTCGGCGCCCAAGCCGGCGTAGCGCTCAATCCTGCAACTCCTTGCTCGACACTCGCTGAAACCATCTCAGAAATCGACCTCGTTCTGCTGATGTCTGTCAATCCGGGCTTCGGCGGGCAGAAGTTCATCAAAGGGACCCTCCGGAAGCTCACGGAACTCCGATCGATGATCTCTTCTACAGGGCGCGATATTCGGGTAGCTGTCGACGGCGGAATCGACGCCTCCACTGCACCGTCGGTTGTGAAGGCCGGCGCCGATGTTCTCGTTTCCGGTACCGCGATCTTCCGCGCCCCGAACATCGGTCAGGCAGTGAAAGATCTTCGCAAAAGTGTCGCCCACCTCATGTTAGCCTAACCTCGTGACCTTCGCAATCTCCGGTGTCGACGTTGTCACCCCGTTCAGAATCATCGAGCGCGGGTGCGTCCTCGTGGAAGGGAAGAAGATCGCTGCCATCGGGAGCTCGGCTGAGGTCAAGATTCCACGTGGGACGAAAACCTACGATTTCGACGGAATGACGCTCACGCCGGGGTATGTTGACCTCCTCGTCCACGGCGGCGGCGGATACGGGTTTGCCGATATGACGAGGGAGGCCGTTGAGAACATTTCGCAATTCTTCTTCAAGCACGGCACGACCGGCCTGTTGGCTGCTCTGTACAGCAAGCCTGAAAAAGCCATGGTTGCCGATGTCCGAAGAATTGCGGAGTTCTGTGCCTCCTCAAGGCGTTCAAACGTCTGGGGGATGCACCTGGAAGGCCCCTTCATCAACAAGAAATTGCACGGCGCCATGAAAGCGGAATACTTGTGGATGCCAAGCGTAGCGGGCTGGCAGAGACTGTATGATGCCGGCCGTGGATACATACGCTTGATGACGCTCGCACCGGAGCTGGAAGGAATGGGGGATGTGATGCGAGCAGCGGCCAAAGCGGGCGTTGTGTTGTCCATCGGCCATTCAGCCGCGGACTACGAGCAGGTTCTGGCCGCGATCGACAACGGGGCCGCGCATATTACGCATCTCTTCAACGCGATGACGCCTTTTCATCATCGCCAGCCGAGCGTTGTCGTGGCCGCTCTGCAGCATAATGAACTGAAAGTCGAGCTCATCGCCGACGGTTTCCATGTGCATCCGGCCGTCATGCAGCTCATTTACAGAGTAAAGGGGGAAGGGGGAATTATTCTGATCACGGACGCCATTCGAGCCTGCGGGATGCCGGACGGCGAATATACCTTCATGGATCAGAAGATCCACGTCAAAGAGAAGAAGGCCTACCTCGAGAACGGAACGCTGGCCGGCAGCACCTTGACGATGGAAAAGGCTGTGAAAAATATGGTCGATCTTGGCGGGGTGCCCCTCACGAACGCTGTTCGGATGGCTTCGTTGAACGGAGCGAAGGTGCTCGGGCTGGAGCATCAGAAGGGGATCCTGGCGGTAGGGAAGGATGCGGACCTTGTCGTTCTCGACAGGGATTTTGAAGTGCAGTTGACCGTCTGCGAAGGAACGATCCGGTATCTCCGTGGAGAAAGCATGAGCCTCTAGCGGTCTCCTTTGCCAATTTCTAGCCGACCCCTCGTCGCTCCCGCGCGAGGGGTTTTTTGTTAAGAAGAATTTACTTGACAAAGGTCGCCGGGTACCTTATATTTGTTGGGCAAAGTGACCTTACACCTAAGTAAGTAAGGCAAATCAACAAGAATTCGAAACTATCTTAAGTCATGCCTTTAGAGTTAGACGATATCGATTTCAAGATCCTCGAGATCATTCAGAAGCAGGGCCGGACCAGGCGAAACGACCTTGCTGACCGCGTGGGGTTGTCACTTCCCGCCGCCAGCGAGCGACTCAGGAAACTTGAGGAAGCGGGCATCATCAAAGGCTATCATGCCAGGCTGGATCACGGAATGCTCGGCAAGGACATCACCGCCTTTATTGTCGTAACCGTAGATTCTTCAAAGCACTACACGACCTTCGTTGATCACGTCCAGTCCGCCGATGACGTTTTGGAGTGTCACGCTATCACCGGCGAGGGTACTCACCTTCTGAAAATACGGACGGAGAACACCTCGAGTCTGGAGAAACTCTTGGCGAAAATCCAATCTTGGACGGGCATCGTCAAGACAACCACGAGTCTGGTGCTCTCAACTCCAAAGGAGACAACAGTCATCAAAATTCACAATCACAAATAACCTTTCATTCAATCACAAAGGAGCGCTATGGCCACTAAGACAGCGTCAACCTCGGGTGTCGATAAGGTCTTAAAAATGATCAAAGACCACTCGGTCAGAGTCGTCGACCTCAAGTTCACCGACCTGATCGGTCAATGGCAGCACTTTTCGGTCACAACGACGGAGTTTTCGGACGAGATCTTCGAGGATGGGATCGGGTTCGATGGTTCGAGCATCCGAGGATTCCAGAAGATCCATGAAAGCGATATGCTGTTGTTTCCAGATCCTACGTCGGCATTTCTGGATCCCTTCACGGCGGTACCGACCCTGAGCCTCATCTGCGATATCGCCGATCCGATCACGCACGAGAGCTATTCGCGAGACCCGCGCCATGTGGCCAAGAAGGCCGAGTCCTATCTCAAGGCAACCGGCCTGGCGGATACGGCATTTTTCGGGCCCGAGCCGGAATTCTTCATCCTGGACAGCGTGCGCTTTGACCAATCGCATCAGTTCGGTTATTATTATCTCGACTCCGAGGAGGGGTGCTGGAACAGCGGCTCGAACGGCAAGCAGAACCTCGGCCATAAGCCCCGCTTCAAGGAAGGCTATTTTCCCGCTGCGCCGATCGACAGCCTGCAGGATATTCGATCGGACATGGTCTTGACGCTGGAGTCCGTCGGCATCCCCGTTGAAGTCCATCATCATGAGGTGGCCACAGCAGGGCAGACCGAGATCGATATGCGACGCGATATCCTGACGAAGATGGCTGACAACTACCTGGTATACAAATACGTCACGAAGAACGTCGCCAAGAAGCACGGCAAGACCGTCACATTCATGCCAAAGCCGATCTTTGGAGACAACGGCTCGGGGATGCATGTTCACCAGAGCCTTTGGAAGAGCGGAAAACCCCTGTTCGCGGGCACCGGGTACGCCGGCCTCAGCGAGATGGCCCTGTACTACATCGGCGGGCTGCTCAAGCACGCTCCGGCGCTGTGCGCCTTCACGAATCCGACCACGAACTCCTACAAACGGCTGGTTCCCGGCTTCGAGGCGCCGGTCAACCTCGCCTATTCTCAGCGCAATCGATCTGCCTCCGTTCGAATTCCCATGTACTCCTCGAGCCCGAAATCGAAGCGCATCGAGTTCCGCTGCCCCGACCCGACGTGCAATCCTTACCTCGGTTTTGCCGCGATGCTGATGGCTGGACTCGACGGGATCATTAACAAGATTGATCCGGGCAAGCCGCTCGATAAGGATATCTATGATATGACGCCCGAGCAGTTGCGAGGTGTCCCGTCGACACCCGCTTCTCTCGCGGATTCACTTGACGCGTTGGCAAAGGACCATGAGTTCCTGCTACGCGGGGATGTCTTCTCTGAAGACTTGATCGATACATGGGTCGAATACAAGACGGCAAAGGAAGTGCAACCGCTCCAGTTGAGGCCTCACCCGTTTGAGTTCATGCTGTATTACGACGCGTGAGAGTCCTCCTGCTCCTCGATGTTGCCAGAGGGTCCCGGCCATTCGGTCGGGACCTTTTCATTGTCGCCCACATCTCCTTGCATTTCAGCCCGCTTCTTGCTACTTTTTGTCCGTGCCTTCTCGCCGCATGGATTTCACCCGCATCAAATATACCGTCGATCAGCGTATTTGCACGATCACCCTCAGCCGCCCCGAGAAACACAATGCGCTTGATGATCTGATGATTTCTGAACTTTCCGCCGCATTCGGCCAAGCCGGGCGGGAGGCTGACGTGAAGGTTATCCGCCTAATGGGTGATGGGGAATCTTTTTGCGCCGGAGCTGATCTCGGTTATATCCAGCGCATGTCAAAGTTTGACTTCAACCAGAACCTTGAAGATTCAAACAACCTGATGAAGTTGTTCCTCCAAATCTATGCTCACCGAAAGCCCGTGCTGGCTCTCGTGCGAGGGAATGCGCTCGCCGGTGGGTGCGGCCTCGCCACCGTCTGTGATCTCATCATTGCTTCCCGGGAGACGGCGCGCTTCGGTTACACCGAGGTGAGGATCGGTTTCATTCCGGCCATCGTTATGATTTTCCTCTTGAGGAGAGTGGGGGAGGGACGGGCACGGGAGCTCACGATGTCAGGAGAGATCATCTCTGCCGATGAAGCGTACCGGATCGGCCTTGTCAACTATGTCGTCCCCGAAATGGAGCTCGAACAGTTCGGCGCTGAGCTGGCCGCGCAATTGGCGAAGAACTGCAGCGCGTCGTCGCTCGGACTCATCAAGGAGCTCTTGTCCAGGATCCACGGAATGTCGACGAACGACGCGCTCAGCTACGCCGCGAACCTCAACGCCCTCACCCGCATGACGGACGACTGCAAAAAAGGTCTCGAAGCATTTCTAAAAAAAGAGCGGATCAAATGGTGACGGACTTCCGCGCTTGAGGATCCCCTCCACGAAAGGCTCGTATGCATAGGCTTGCCTCTTCGATCCGCAGCGTGCCGGATTTCCCCAAGAAGGGAATCGTCTTCCGCGACATCACCACGCTCCTGAAGGATCGCGTCGCTTTCCGGGAGGCGGTCGACGTCTTCTACGAGCGATACAGGAACGAACGCGTCGACAAGGTGGTCTGCGTGGAGTCACGGGGCTTCATTCTCGGCGCGGCCCTCGCGCTGAAGCTTGGAGCCGGTTTTGTGCCGATCAGGAAACGCGGCAAGCTCCCGGCGCAGATACTCCGGGAGGAATATTCGCTCGAGTACGGCACGGACATCATCGAAATTCACGCCGATGCCATTCAGGCAGGGGAGCGGATTCTCATCCACGACGATCTCCTTGCGACAGGGGGAACAATCTCCGCCGCGTGCAGACTCGTCGAGAAACTGGGCGGGAGGATCCTCAGCCTCTCGTTCCTCATCGAACTGAACTTCCTCAGAGGGCGCGAGCAGCTGAAGGGATATGACGTCTTCTCCATCATACGATATGAATCCGAATAGACGGTCGTCACCGTTCCTCCCCAACCCCTCGGGCAGCGGGGTTTTTTGTGTTGGAGAGTAAAGTGCTACGCATCGGCCAGCAAGCGCCCGACTTCGAGGTGGTTCTCCACACCGGTGAGACCTTCCGACTCAGCGAGGAACGCGGACGGCGTCAGCTCGTGCTCTATTTCTATCCCAAGGACTTCACGTTCGGCTGCACGAAGGAAGCCTGCGCGTTCACACGGCACTTCGATGACATCAAAAGGCTGAATGCCGTCGTCATCGGAATCAGCCCGGACAGCCTCGAGATACATAAGAAATTTGCAGCGCAGTATCAGCTCCCATTTTCTCTGGGATCTGATCCCCACCTCGAACTTGCCGGCACGTACGACGCGGTGCGGCTGAACGGGAAGGCGATGCGGCGCGTGACCTACGTGATCGACAAGGGCGGGGTGATTCGACTCGCCGCCCACCACGAGTTCTTCATCAACAACCACTCGCGGGAAACTATTACGATACTCGAATCCCTGAACGAAGCATCCCTATGAAAACTATCATCGAACCTTTCAAGATCAAGTCAGTGGAGCCGATCCGTTTTACCTCCCAGGCCGAGCGGGAGGACATTCTGCGAAGTGCCTTCTATAATCCCTTCTTGATGAACGCCGAGGACGTCCTCATCGATCTCCTCACCGACAGCGGCACCGCTGCCATGAGTGCAAAGCAGTGGGCAGGCATCATGGATGGGGACGAGGCATACGCCGGCTCACGAAGCTTCTTTCGGTTCGAGAAAACTGTCCGGAAACTGACCGGCTTCAAACACATCATCCCTACGCACCAGGGGCGCGCCGCCGAGAAGATCCTCTTTACGATCGCGGGGGGAAAAGGGAAGTTCATTCCCAACAACACTCATTTCGATACGACGAGGGCAAACGTCGAATTCTCCGGAGCCCAGGCAGTCGACCTGCCTACTGAGGAGGGAAAACAACCGGGCCTGATCGCTGATTTCAAGGGTAACATAGATCTGCAGGCATTGAAAACCTTCATCCAGAAAACCGGGGCTGAGAACATTCCTCTCTGCATGATCACCATAACGAACAATTCCGGAGGCGGCCAGCCGGTCTCGATGGCGAACATTCGGGAGGCGAAGAAGATTCTCCAATTACATAACATACCGCTCTTTCTGGATGCGTGCCGCTTTGCCGAGAATGCCTACTTCATCAAGAAGAGGGAACCGGGGTACGCGGACAAGTCTGCCCGAGAGATCGCCCTGGAAATGTTCTCCTATGCCGACGGGTGCACCATGAGCGCTAAGAAGGACGCCCTCGTCAATATGGGAGGGTTCCTCGCGATGAATGACGACGAGCTTGCCGCCAAAGCGCGGACGCTACTCATCGTCACGGAGGGATTCACGACCTACGGCGGGTTAGCCGGGCGCGACCTCGAAGCAATTGCACAGGGCCTCGACGAGATTCTGGATGAGAACTACCTCACCTACAGGCTGCGGTCCGTGGAGTATCTGGGGGAGAAACTGGTCGCCGGGGGAGTGCCGATTGTCCAGCCGCCGGGTGGGCACGCAATCTATCTCGATGCAAAACGGTTCGCATCTCATATTCCGCCGTCGCAGTACCCGGGTCAGGCCATTGTGAGCGCGCTGTACAGGATAGGGGGGATCCGGGCAGTCGAGATCGGGAGTGTGATGTTCGGGAAGTACGGTCCTGACGGCGGGTTGATCTCACCACCGATGGAGCTGGTCCGACTTGCCATTCCACGGCGCGTCTACACTCAGAGTCACATCGATTACGTCATCGAGGTCGTCCACGAGGTCTACGCAAAGCGAAAGGAGTTGCGAGGGTTTCGGATCGTCGAGGAAGCGCCGGTTCTCCGTCATTTCACGGCAAAGTTCGAAATGCTTGAGACGGCTTGAGGGTGTACCTCTCGCAAAGCGAGAAATTCTCATTGCATTCCAGGGGCATTCTTGCTAAATTTCGCGGAGCACATTTACCTATGGGTCGAAATGATCAAATGTCCGGTTTGCCTCGCAGAAAACAATGATTTTGCGACCGTCTGCGTCAAGTGCAAAGCGTTCCTTCAAGATCGAATACCCAACGTCAACCTTTTTGAAACCGCCTGGAAGGTTATCGAATCCCCCCGAGTAGCGTTCCGCCAGATCGTTCTCTCCGAGCACAAGAATTTCTCCTTGTTCCTTTTCTCGTTTTTCGGGATCAGTCTCTCCTTCACGGCGTTCTGGTATTTCAAGCTTGGTGCCAGGTTTTTTTCCTTCCTGGACGTCATTCAGTGGGCGCTCATTACCGGTGTCGCAGCCGGCTTGGCCTCGGCCATTTTCCTCACACTTGTCTATCACATCGCAGCCAGAGCGTTGGGAGGCAAGGCCAAGATTCGCGATTCGATGGGGTTGCTCGCATACTCACTCGTGCCGATCGTCATCTCACTCTTTCTCGTTCTCCCCATAGAGTTGCTCACGTTCGGAATGTATCTTTTTACCTCGAACCCGAGCCCGTACAGCCTCAAGCCGCTTTCGTTTATTCTGTTGGCCGGATTCGACGTGCTGGTGGGGCTGTGGACACTGATTCTGTCCGTTGTTGCCACCCGAGTCGGCCACCGCCTTGGGATCGGCAAATCGATCGCGGTGGTCGCGCTCAGTCTTGTCCTCTTTGCCGGCGCACTCTTTGTGGCAGCGCGGGAGCTGCACCTTTTCCCATCTGTCTAGGATGTCGATGACCCGAGGGATACCACGCGAACAGTTCGAGGAGATTGCGCAGCGCGCGTATGACAGCCTCCCCGCCTTCTTCAAGCATAGGATCGAGAACGTTCAGATCGTGGTGGAGGATTATCCTTCCGATGATGCGCTTTCCCGATCCAGGGCGTCGTGTGACAACCTGCTCGGCCTCTACCAGGGGGTGCCGCTGCCTCATCGCGGGACGTCGTACGGTATGTATGCCGTCGCGCCCGATAAGATTACACTCTACCAGAGGAATATTGAAACGGTATGCCGAGACGAAGAGGAAATCGAGCGGCGAATCGTTGAGGTTCTCTTTCACGAGCTCGGGCATTATTTCGGGATGAACGAACAGGAGGTGCGCCGAGCGCTTAAGGATTTCGAGTAAGTCCACGGAATATACCAACAGGGAAGGGTCACTATGCCGAAGGTCATCCTGCAGATCTCTTACGATGTCGATCCGGACAAACGCGAAGAATACCTCGCTCTCGTCGCTGAAATGAAATCGCACTTTCGACTTGTGCGAAAAAAGGATTATGCGGTGTACGAGCAGAAAGGAAAACGGAACTCATTCGTCGAGCAGTTCACATGCAATTCGATGGAGGAATACGACGCGCTGGAAGACGATCTGGACGAGAAGAGCGAAGAACTCGTGAATCGACTGGAAAGCTTGCTGAAGGACGGAAAAGCAAGGTATACGACGCTGGCGGATGTTGAGTAGACCGAAAAGGCGGCAGCCTCGCGCTTGAGGGCCGAGGCTGCTGCCGACCGGCTATTCTCTAGTTTCTCTTCTCCAGCTTGACTCGGAAGGTTTTCGTTTCGCCCCCCCGCTTCACCACCACATCGACCTCATCTCCCGGTTTGCACTCAGCCAGAGCGTACGTGAAATCGTACAAGTTCTTCACCTCGACCCTCCCGAATTTCACGATGATGTCACCCGCCTGAAGTCCCGCCTTTGCAGCCGGGCCTCCCTCTCGAACGCCGGCAAGCTTCATCCCCTCAACCTGTTCCCCGAAATCAGGAATCGTCCCCATGTACACCCGAGTGCTGCGTCCAGCCTGCATCGGCCGCGGTGCTTCGACCGCGACGTACTGTGGCTGCTCCGGTGTCTCATCCAGATCAGACGCGATCGCTTCAACGAACTGAACAACCCTCTGCTCGCCGTCATAATTGATCTTGTCGTAGGTGTCGGACGGTCGGTGGTAGTCGGGGTGAATGTCTGTGAAGAAGAAGAGGACGGGAATCTTCTTGCCATAGAAGGAGGATTGATCGCTTGGGCCATAGCCGTCTTTGTTCAGCTTCAGCACAAAGCTTGAGTCAGCATCGTACTTCTTGACGAGCGCCTCGAACCCTGGCGACGTCCCGATCCCGTAGACGATCAGATCCTTGTTCCTGAGCCTGCCGATCATGTCCATATTGATCATACAGACCGTCCGGTTGAGCGGGAAGAG
>Ga0315554_1000924_pt1 | contig 17403 bp, 13 predicted proteins | sample SalMarSW160370MG_FD_202114 | JGI IMG/M metagenome (GOLD analysis project Ga0315554, IMG submission 202114) | Salt marsh sediment microbial communities from the Plum Island Ecosystem LTER, Massachusetts, United States - Salt Marsh Sediment SW1603-70 ... | reverse complement strand
GGACATGGAAAATATCAACGTGTTTGGCTTTTCCCTTCTTTGCCGGCGCCTCCCGTAACTTACTGAGCTTTCTGCGCAGGTCCGCCTTTAAGTGGTCAGTCCCCTTGTGCTTGGGCATCACCGCAAGCATACGCTCGAGAGCCAGAATCTTCTCTTCCGGCGTTACCGCCTCGCGATACCACTGTTCCGCCTTAAAATATTCCGGTGTTAAGTTAGCTGGCACGATTAAAAACTCAAAAATTAAAACTTATATTTCTTTGTAAAAATCTTACAACACCAGTCATTGCGAGCCCCCACGTCTTCTTGTCGAAGACAAGAGTGGGGGCGTGGCAATCTTAATTTATCAAGCAGAGGAAGCTACCTAAACGTTTGAGATTGCTTCGCTCCGCTCGCAATAACGTTTACTATAACAATGTTTTCTATAGAACAAGCTTAAAATAATTATAGAACTCGTCACTTGAGATTTTATTATGTGCCGGATGACTTCCTTAATTTTACACTTTGCATTTTTATATTTGATTTTCTATTCAGCCACTTTTTCGGTTACGAGGTCGCCAACTTCACTGGTTGAATATCCCATCTTTCCCGCCTGCATCGATTTTATTTTGTTTGCTGTTACGAACATCACGGCCTGCTCTACCTGCTCCGCAGCACTTTCCTCACCTAATGCAGCAAGCAGCATCTGCCCGGCGCAAATAGCTGCTAACGGATTGATAACGCCTTTGCCGGTATACTTCGGAGCGCTTCCGCCGATTGGCTCGAACATACTGACGCCTTCGGGATTGAGATTGCCGCCTGCTGCGATGCCCATCCCGCCCTGCGTGATTGCCCCGAGGTCGGTTATGATGTCGCCGAACATATTACCGGTTACTATCACATCGAACCATTCCGGATTCTTGACCATCCACATACACGTAGCGTCAACATGATAATACTCACGAACTATATCAGGATATTCTTTTTTGCCCATCTCATGAAATGCCCGTTCCCAGAGGTCATACACGTATGTCAGCACGTTAGTTTTGCCGCATAGTGCAAGCGTATTATTCTTTCCTTTGCCGCGCGCCTTTTTGCCGTGCTTGCGTGCATACTCGAATGCGTATCTCAGGCACCGGTCAACCTGGAACCGGGTATAAACAGCCGACTGCACAGCAACTTCGTTTGGTGTTCCTTTCATAGTAAAGCCGCCTGTGCCGGTATAAAGGTCGCCTGTATTCTCGCGAACCACGACATAGTCTATATCCTCCGGCCCCTTATCCTTCAAAGGCGTCTCAACCCCGGGGTATAGCTTCACTGGCCGAAGGTTTATATACTGGTCAAGCTCGAACCGTGCCTTCAGCAGTATCCCTTTTTCGAGGATACCAGGCGCAACATCCGGATGTCCGATTGCTCCCAATAGTATCGCGTCGAACTTGCGAAGCTCCTCAATTGCGCTGTCCGGCAGCGTCTCGCCGGTCCTTTTGTAGCGCTCGCCGCCGAAATCAAACTCGGTCAGCTCAACCTTGAAATTAAACCTGTCCGCAGCGGCCTTTAATACCTTCACCGCCTCAGCCGTCACTTCCGGCCCGGTCCCATCTCCGGGCATCACCGCAATCTTGTAACTCTTTGACATCTAATTTCTCCTTCGAACAATCTTAAAATGTCGCGTAAATCGTCATTGCAAGCTCCGATGTCGTTTATCGGGGCGCGGCAATCTATATTTTCTCTTAATCTACAACTTCAAACAACCTTCTACTTTTCCATAATCCTGCTTATCGCCTGAAGCTTCTCTTTGCAGGAATCTCTTTCTTCGCAGAGAATTTGCGCCTTTCTATACAAATTCTCGCGAGTCAGTTGTATCAGCTCTAAGACAATCTCTTTCTCACTCAGCCGAACTTTTTTCTGGAGCTGCTTCAGCCGGTTGGTGATACTTCTCTGAACGCCTTCGAGCTGATTGAGCGTAATACTTTCTTCAGGATTTTGCCAAACACTCATTTTTTCGACCTCCCAAAAACTTTCTTGACGCCTCTTTTGGGCTAACTTAAACCACGGATTAACGCGGATTTTCACGGATTATTATTTTCTTAAAACCCTTCTTTCTGGTTGTTCACTCAGCCGCTCGATATGTCTTTTATACATACTCCAGAAATCTTCCAGTTTCGAAATGTCTTGCTGCTTTACCCAGGGCTTTTCAAGATGCTCAAACTTATCATCCAGATAACTTGGCAAGCAGGTAGATCCGGATGATTTATCTAATATAACCTGACCTATAAATGCTGCTATCCTGACAACTCTGCAGTGGGCCATGTGAATCTTAGCCAAAGAAATCCTTAGGTCCTTGTCTGGGACATTTTCTTTACTTTCCTCAGTTGCTGTATGCGCAATGATTTTGTTCACAAAATTAACTATCGGCTGGCATTTGTCCAACCACTTATTTAACCGGTCGAATACACCGTTTTTAACGGTGTCATTTGGCTGTCTCTGTGCAGATTCGACTCCAGCAAGTAAATCTATGTTTTTATGAATATTCTCAGAATCCGAACCATCCTTCAAGATTTTTGAATTATTTTGCCAATGCCCTTCGTCTATTGCTCGCTCGTAATCGTAGGGTAATTCAAGAGCAGAAAGAACATTTTCTCTTGTTATAAGGTCTTTGTTCCTTTTCACATCGTTTATAAGCCTGCGTAATGAGATTACATCATCCCTATTATCATACAACTTTCTAATCGATAAGCTTTGTGTTTTTAGAAAGCTTCTATCAATTAGGCCATGAACCAGTTTATTTAATTCTGGATTTCCCTGAGCATTAGTTTTTGCATATCTTCTTGCCTCATTTATTGCATAGTAGATAGCGGCATCAAATAGCATATCGTGAATTTGCGAGCAGATCGAATTATCGTCTCCTGAATACCATTTTTCCCACTCTTTAAACTTTTCGTTCAGTTTACACGCTGGCATAATCAGCAATTAAAACAATCTTTTCTAATCCGCGAAAATCCGCGTTAATCCGCGGTTGCTTTTTTACCCTTTATTTAATCCGTGCTAATCCGCGTTAATCCGCGGTTACCCTTTACCCTCTAATAAATCCGTGTTAATCCACGTTAATCCGCGGTTGCTTTTTACCCTTTACTAAAATCCGTGTTAATCCGTGTTAATCCGCGGTTACATTTTAATCTTTACCAAAATCCGTGTTAATCCGCATCAATCCGCGGTTGCTTTTTGCCCTTCATTATTATCCGTGTTAATCGGCGGTTTTGGATTTTCCTTGCATCACCAGTCTCTTGTACTTTAATGATTGTTCTCCAAAATTTATTAACAGCCCAATTTCGATTCCCGTTGCCCTCAGATAGTTCAGAACCTGTGCTTCTTCGACGCCGGTAATAGCTTTTATTGCTTTAATTTCGACCAGCACCTTCTCTCCTACCAGAAAATCGCACACGAACTGTTTTGCGAGCTGCTCTTTGTAGAAAACATCAATGCCTTTCTGTCTTTTATAAGGAATATTACGGAGGTCGAATTCTATCGCCAAAGATTCTTCATATACACTTTCAAGAAATCCATTACCGAGAGTTTTATTTACTTCCATTGCCGCCCCGATGATTTCTCTCGTTAGCTCATGATGCAACAAATTCGTTTCAACCACTTCTTACCCTCTATTAAATCCGCGTTAATCCGCGGTTTCTTTTTTACCCTTTACCAAAATCCGTGTTAATCCGCGTCAATCCGCGGTTCCTTTTTTACCCTTTATTTAATCCGTGCAAATCCGTGTTAATCCGCGGTTAAACATAAATCTTGTGTTTATTCGTGTTAATTCGTGGCTTCATAAATCCGTTCATTGTCTAATCCGCGGCTGCTTTCTTTATATGTTCTAATAATCCGCCAGCCTCGATTATCTCAAGCGCAAACTCCGGCAGCGGATTAAACTTTATATCAATGCCGGCGGTCTTATTTTTTACCAGGCCTTTTTTATAATCAATTTCAAGCTCATCGCCGTCTTTGATTTTCTCCAGCGCCTCCGGCGATTCGATAATATAGAACCCGTTGTTTATTGCATTGCGGTAGAATATTCGGGCAAATGTCTTCGCAATTACGGTCTGAACACCCGCCCCTCGAATAGCCCACACTGCATGCTCTCTCGATGACCCGCATCCGAAATCCTCGCCAGCAACGATTATATCGCCCGGCTTGACTTCCTCGATAAATTTCGCATCAAGGTCCTCGAGGCAGTGCCTTGCTAATTCTTCCCGGTCATCGGTATTCAAATACCTCGCCGGTATTATCTCATCCGTATTTATATGGTCGCGTCTATACAAATGTGCTTTACCCATCGCTCACCTCTTTTGCTCACAAATCCTAAATTCTAATATCTAAACCCTAAACAATACCTAAATCCGAATAACGAATGTTCAAAAACAACGTAATTAGCCATTATTAAAGTCTATCTGGTTTTTCTACTCAGTCTCCTTTAACCCCATTTCTTTGCGTAACGCATTCTCGGCTTTCAAAGCAAGTTGGGGCATCTCTTTCCCTAACGCACCTGCTTCTTTAATGTATTCGCCTTTCTCGTCTGGGCCTGTTGTTTCTTTCACTCCTTGTTCTGCCCGGGCAAGGTCGTGCAGTTTCCAGCCTATCGACCTCCAGTTTTCAACGCATTTATCCGGCAGAAACATCCAATTATCTGAAAACCAACAACCATTATCACAGAAGAAGTTACGTGCATTATCATGTTCTCTCTTTGTCAAAAATGTTCTCAACTGCCTAATCAATACTAACGCCTTCCGCCGAGCTTCAAATTGTACTTCTGCCGCTTTTTCTTCCATCCTTATCTGTCGAGTTTTTTTAGCTTGGTACCAAATTGCTAGGCAACCAGCCACCCAAAGCCGAGCACACCGCGCCTGTTAGAATAAGAAAAAAATCTTTCATAACGTAATCCTTCGAACCGTATATTACCTTAATTCCATATGCCAAAACCCAAAATTAAATCGATGAACAACAAGCCGTGAACAAATCCGTTTTGAATTTTGTATTTTGGTCCTTTGTATTTGTTTAGAATTTAGTATTTAGAAATTAGAATTTCTCAATAAGATTTCTCTTTTATTTCCATTGTATTTAATCCTGATACACTCAGCAAGCTTAAGAGCTTCGGCCAAAAATCACATTGTTTTGAATTTTGTATTTTGGTCCTTTGTATTTGTTTAGAATTTAGGATTTAGATATTAGGATTTCTCAAGAGTATCTCCTTGGGTCCATCAGCTTTCCTTCGACCGCACTTGCTGCCGCCGTCGCTGGACTGGAAAGATAAACTTCGCTTTTCGGATGTCCCATCCTGCCGACAAAGTTCCTGTTTGTTGTGCTGACGCACTTCTCACCTTCAGCCAGTATCCCCATAAATCCGCCTAAGCACGCCCCACAGGTCGGCGCTGCAATTACGCACCCAGCGTCGTAGAATATATCGAACAGCCCCTCGTCTTTCGCCTGTTTCCAGATTACAGGCGTTGCAGGCACAACGATTGTGCGAATTGCAACCTGTTTTCCCTTCATAATATTGGCTGCGATTCGCAGGTCCTCGATTCTTCCATTCGTGCAGCTTCCGATATACGCCTGGTCCATCTTTTTACCTGCACATTCGGCAATAGGGACACCGCCGCTCGGCAGATGTGGCAGAGCCACCATCGGCTCAATTTTTGAGCAGTCAAACTCCTCGGTCGCAACGTATTCGGCATCAGCGTCGGACTCATAAACAGTATAATACTTCTGTTCTTTCAGGTGTTCATCGAGATACTGCTTCGTAACATCATCGAAGGCCATTATCCCGTTTTTCGCGCCGGCCTCGATAGCCATATTCGTTATAGTCATTCTTGCTTCCATCGACATCTCAGCCAGTGCCGGCCCGACAAATTCCATCGCCTTATAGAGCGCACCATCAACACCAATCCTTGCAATCACGGCAAGGATAACATCTTTACTATAAATCCCGGGGCCAAGCGCGCCGTTGAGGACTATTTTTATCGACGCAGGAACCTTGAACCACAACCGCCCTGTCGCTATCGCCGCCGCCGCATCGGTCGAGCCGATGCCCGTGCTGAACGCCGCAAATGCGCCGTACGTGCACGTATGCGAGTCAGGCCCGACTATAACTTCACCAGGCCGGATATGTCCCTGCTCCGGCAGCAGCGCATGGCAGACTCCCGCCCTTCCGAGCTTGTAGTAGTATTTTATATTGTGCCGCCTTGCCCACTCATCAAGTCGTTTATGCAGACTGGCGCTTTTGATATCTTTTGCCGGCTGAAAATGGTCGGGTGTTACGACTATTTTTTCCCGGTCGAACACCTTATCGATATCCTTTTCTACAAGCATAGATATTGCCGCAGGCGTCGTAACATCGTGACACATAACGATGTCAACCCTCGCATCGACCAGCTCACCCGCCCGAACTTTGCCTTTTCCCGCTGCTTTTGCCAGTATCTTCTCTGTTATAGTCATACTCATAACGTTTATCCTTAATCTTATATCGCCTGCCCTCCATAGCACGAAGGGCGACGGAGGGTCATACTCATACTGATATACCTTTATGTTTTGAATTTCAAATTTTCACTTCTCATCCTTCGTCCTTCTTCCTTCGTCTGTCATCCGTCTTCCGTCTTCTTTCTCCTGTATTCTGTATCCTGTTTCCTGTATTCTATAACCTAACTGCTCCCAATAGTTAGATATTCGGATTTATTTCTTCCGCTGCCTTGCCTTTGCTCTGCATCGCCACCATCCGATTGATAGCATCGACATACGCCTTCGCGCTCGCTTCAATTATATCCGTCGATATGCCGCGTCCGACATAGCTTCGGCGGTCGTCTCCAATCTTGACAGTTGCTTCGCCGAGCGCTTCCTTACCGCCGGTCAGTGCCCTTATCGTATAGTTCTCCAGTTTCGGTGATTGGCCGGTGGCTTCTCGTATGGCCTCGTATGCCGCGTCAACCGGGCCGTCACCGCAGGCGGCGGCCTGTCTGACCTCGTCGCCGGTCTTTATCTTAACACTCGCCGTCGGCAGCGTCCCCGTCCCGCTGGCAACGTGCAGATACTGCAGCTCATAGGTCCGCTCTATGACATGAATCTCATCGCTGATTATCGCCGCCAAATCCTCATCGAAGACCTCTTTTTTCTTGTCGGCAATAGCTAAAAATCGCTCATACGCCTTCTCAATCTCGTCTTTGGTCAATGTATATCCCATCTCTTCGAGCCGATGGACAAGGCCATGCCGGCCAGTCCTTGCAGTCAGCACAACACGACTTTCCGCCAGGCCGATAGTTTCAGGCCGCATAATCTCGTATGTCTCGCGCTTCTTCAGAAATCCATCCACATGGATGCCGGAGCTATGCGCAAAAGCGTTGTGGCCGACAATCGCCTTATTTGCAGGCACAGGCATTCCCAACATATCAGCCACCATTCTGCTGGTTCGATAGAACTCGCGGGTATTGATACCCGTCTCTACCTCGTCGAAGAAATCCCTGCGGGTATGAATCGCCATAACCACCTCTTCCATCGCGGCGTTACCAGCCCGTTCACCAATACCGTTAATCGTAGCCTCGACCTGTCGGGCTCCATTTTTGACGCCGGCGAGGGAATTGGCCACGGCCAGGCCGAGGTCATCGTGGCAGTGAACGCTGATTGTGGCTTTGGCGATGTTCGGGACGTTTGCCCGGATATCGCTGATTAGCGCTCCCCACTGCTGCGGCATAGCATAACCGGTAGTATCGGGAATATTGACAACGGTAGCCCCGGTCTCAATCACGGCTTCGAGTATCTCGTAAAGATACTTCCTGTCGGCCCTGCCGGAGTCCTCAGCGTAAAATTCCACGTCCTTCGTGAATTCCGCCGCCTGCCGGACGGCCTTGACGGCCATTTCGATTATATTGGCCTTCTTTTCGCCCATCGTCTTGCCGTATTTATCATCTGCGAACTTGCCCTCAATGTGAATATCCGAGACGCCGATGCCGGTATGAATACGGCAGCGCTTCGCCTTGGCAAGGGCCTTGGTGCATATCTCGATATCGTCCGCCCTAGCGCGGGTCAGGCCGCAAATAATCGGGCCTTCGAGCTGCTCCGATATCAAGCGGACCGCCTCAAAGTCCTCGGGCGAGGAAGCAGGGAAACCAGCTTCGATAATATCAACCTTCAGCCGGGCTAATTGGCGGGCAATCTCGAGCTTCTCACGAGACCCTAATCGGCTGCCTGCCGCCTGCTCGCCATCGCGTAACGTCGTATCAAAAATCATTACCTTTTCTTTAGACATCTTCGTTTCTCCTGTATTTTTATGCCACAAAGGCACTGATAAGTGTAAAGTGCCTAAAGTGTGAAGTGCCTAAAGTTGCGGATTATTTTTCACTTTAGTCACTTTAGCTCACTTTAGTTCATTTTAGACACTTTTAGTTAATAAATTATGCCCTAAATAGGGCCAAATTGCCACGAATTATTTATTTTAACCACTAAGACTCTGAAAAGTGTAAAGTGTCTAAAGTGTAAAGTGCCTAAAGTTTTGGAATATTTTCCACTTTAGCTCACTTTAGCTCATTTTAGGCACTATTAAACTATTTGTGACTTCGAGACTTTGTGGCTGGACTATATGAGATTTTTGTGTAGAGGTATTATTGCGCCTTGCGGCGCAAAAGGAGTGCGCTCAGGCAAATGCCCGCTATTTGTGAATAACGAAATGTATCATTTTGACTCATAAAACAAATTATACAAAGAAAATCGGCTTTTGCAAGTGTTTTTTTAGAAAATATTGAATTGCGGATTTTCACAAGAATTGAGGATTTTTTGATGGTGTTTTTACGAGGTTATTTCGCCCAATTCTCTATATGGAGGTCATCGCCAGCAATTTCACGGATCCGATTAAGTTTGTCGCTGGTCACTAACGTGAGGTTTCGAGTCATTGTTTGGGCGACAATCCACAGGTCATTTTCATCTATACCAAGTTCTCTGCCTTTTACGGGGTCAATAAGTTGTTCTGGGCGCATTTTCTTCTTTTTAGCATTCGGTATACATTTCTCAAACAGGAATGCTCTAAGTTCACCATATTTATTAGCAGTATGAATGTCAATTTCAAATGTCTTTGGCCCTTTGGATTTTATGAATTGTATATATTCAGACTGAATAGGGGTTTCATCAGGCGATTCGATCTTATGGCCGAATGCTACTTCTCCCCAAGTGATAATAGATATCCCTAATATTGAATGAGGCGATAATTTTTGTAGGTGACCTTTGATATTTGCGTGCTGCTCAGTTCTATCATCAAACCAGTAAGACCAAATGCATGTATCAAGTAGAAACGTTTGCATATCAATCTTCTTTAAACGCTCCTTCTGCTGTTTTGAAAGCTTCAATAATCTCAGGGGTTCTCACATCTCTTACCCATTTATTAACGAATGATACCGTTGATCTCCGATATTCTTCTGAAAGATATTCATGCAGCGGAATATATGACTCAAAGTCTCTCGGAAAGTATCGGGTAAACTCGAAGTCCACACCTTTTCGCGGCCATCCATCAAACAAATCTAACACCTGTCGTTCAAATCTTGGAGGCAAGTCGTAAAGACGCATAACCTCTGCGTCGATAGCTAACATCTGCCTCTCAGCTTCTTCGTTGTCTACGTCCGTATGTAAAACCTTACTTGCCGAGGAAAATAACTCAAAGTAATTTTTAGCCAAACGGCGCAGCTCGCTCAAAGCCTCCTTTCGGACATCTGGTATTGGTAATGCGCGAACCATTCCCGTAAGAACGGTTCGCTTTGTCCCATGACAGTAAGCATACGCATTTGCCAATGGAGAATTCAGCATTGCCCACAAAGCCTCAAGTGACCACTCCTCAGTTTGTGGACGAACTACTAAGAAACTGCTTGTTACCGGATGACCTTCATAATCTATTAATGCCTTCAATCGCCATGGACCTCGACTTACTGGCGCGTAGTTAAGCAATACTTGCGGAATACCTGAGTCAGTTCCCCTTCTTCGACTTTTAATCGCTTGTGAACTAGGGTTCAGGTACCAGATTTTTGGCAGGTCTGTGAGTTTAAGATCCCTATGAAACTTCAAAAATCCCTTAACGCCACCAGAAAACTTTATTTTACTAAAGGTGATAAGACCCTCTGGTAAATCTTTTCCTTTGAAGTCAAACCCTTTTCCTATATCCGCTATTTCTTGTAAGAGTGTGAGATTTCTGCAGTATTCCCAAATAGGACCAAGTTCGGGGATACGTAAATCGTAATCATCTAAATCTAGAAACCGAGCCTGTGGTATCACTTCTTTCGGTGCACTGTAACGATCCCTAAAAGCATCCAGAGTTTTTTCCCTAACCCTCACATATCTTGTTTTGTTTGAAATTCTCCTAGAAGTCCGCTTTCGTCCCAAGACCACAGCGGATTCATGATCGGCGGAAGGAAAAACATTATCAGGCAAAACGCATATTTCATATATCTCAAAATTCTCGACTAACATTTTTCGCAACGCAGTGCTATTTGCACTGTTTAAAAAACCGCGGGGTAGGATCACACCAAATACAGAATCAATAGGCATATAAGGCAATGTTCGACTAAGTACTTCTGTGGCCTTATTATTGTACTTTAAATTAATACCTTTATTAACATAAATTGATTTTTCTTCTTTAGTAAAATTTTGAAATGGTGGATTGCATAATAAAATTGTTGACTTGCGTCCAACTCTCGAAAGGATATCAGCTTGATATACATCACCTGAAAATAACTGCCAGCCATTTGGATTTGGAACATCAGCTAAAGTAAGCGAGAGCCTTGCTATCTCCCTTGCGAAAGGATCCAGGTCCATTCCTAAGAGGTGACCTTTGAGATATTCGTGACGCCTTTTTGAGTCACCTTCGTCGATCATCTCTCTTAGCAGACGAGCAGCAGAAACGAGAAACGGTGCATGTCCACAAGCAGGTTCGAGAACAATCCTATTTTCTTCAGGAATTTCTTTAATCCATGGAAAAAGCTGCCATACGATATAATCAACCAGATATGAAGGTGTAGCGTGAATTCCTAATGCTTTTCTTATCTCTTTTGTGATAAGCGTATTTTCATAAACGTAGGCAAGTGATTCAATGGTTAGGTTTGCAAGACTAGAAAATTCTTTGACGATTTTAGCAGCAGATTCAAGTGCTTTTTTCTTGCGTTGGATTACTTTGAATTGCGGCTGGTCAGAATTGTAATGGGTATGGACTCTTTCAAGAGTCTCAGATACATCATCTATATTTAAGTCAGAAAACTCTTTTACAAGTTTATCTTTCAGAATTTTTGCTCCCAATAACCAAAAAGACGACCTAAACAGCCATTGGCCCATAGCCTTATCCAAATCTGGTTTTCCAAGTTCATAGTAAATTGCATCAAGCATTCTTCTCATCAGCTTAGCTAATTCTTCGCCCATCTGCTCTTCAAGAATGGGCATAAGCCCAATGTCAACAAAACTCAGTTGATATTGAGAATTCAGGCGTCCAAGGGTCTTGGCACGATAAATGCGTTCAGGTGAAAAATCTTCTTTATGAACGTGGAAAAAATTAGCAACTTTATCAGCGGAAACCGACTCTTTTAACTCAGGGCCTTTAGTTGTTAAACTCCACCATTGTAGTTCCTTTTGACAACAGGCGAACAGGACGGGGGCTCCAAGACCGGAGTAACTATTTACTAAGCTTCTAAGATCTGGACTTTTGTACGAATTTACATTCAACCCTGCTATACACGCATACCGGGCATCGTAATTTTCATGTGCAAAGCCGACCAATGGAACACTATGTACGCCCGAACTGTCTGTATACGCATAGTTTTTCCGCAGTTGATAGCTTCTATAGCCACATTCTTGCAGGTACGGACACAGCTTTTGAGTTTTTATAGCTAGCTTGTTAATAACCAATCGTCTCCTTTAACTTAAAGGCACCGATCACTTAAACTTAATGATAATTTACTTATTATTAACGGCGATTTCAATATAGAAACTTTGGTTTTTATTTGCGAACAATTAGTCTATTTTCTAACAGGAAGAGCGAAATTACCGAGCTGCAAGTCCATAAGGATTATTCTTAAAACTTTTTCTCTCTTATATAATATACTCGTAAGCTGGTTTATCAAGCATTGATATTTTTATTAGGATGCAAAATTCAGAACCGCAAATTCTCCGTGATAGATCCGTCGCTCGTCGCTTGTGACTCGTATCTCGACGTGTAGATGAGCTGATGCGTGGATGAGAGGATGAGTAAACAAATTTACTCCGGAAAGTTCAATACAGCAAATTCCTTGTGGAATTTGCAAGCTGCTGTATCATAAGCGCAAGCCGCTTCGATTTCATCATCGAAATGGCCGAGAGATTTTTGCCTCCCGTCAAGCCATATATTAGCCGACCATCTCTTACTTCCCTTACGCCGGCTCACGCCCTTAAACCTTGAAGTGCGTCCCGGCTTGTTGAATTTTCGCCTGTTCCGATTGTTCTCTGTGCGCGTTGCAAGTCGAAGGTTTGCCTTTCGATTGTCCAGGCCGTTATGATTGATATGGTCAACGAATAACCAATCGGGGATATCAAGAAGCTCTCCACTCGATACATCGACATAGCTCAGCTCATAGCGGGAAGGACAGACAACGCAGGCCCTGCGAAAGACTTCGCGGTGCATCTTTATAGTCACCTGTTTTTTCGCTTTACCGGCGCGTACTACTCTTTCGACATAGAACGTATGTCTCATATTCGCAGCGTGCCATTTGTATTTGTTTAACCACCCGTAATCTTCCGGGTCAACGATGGCGTATTTGCCCTGCGTTAAAGGTATCCACCGAAAGGGATAGCCGAAGCGCAAACGGCGATACAAAAGGACAAGCCAGACAAACGGCCTTGCCAGCAGAACCGGAATATTGATTATGATGTGGTACTTTGAAGTTTTCAACAACCCACCCCGCAAAGGTAGTTGCGGAAATCCGAAATCCTAATTTCTAAATTCAAAACAACATTAAATGACAAAAATTAAAATGACCGAAACAGAGAGTTTTAAAAATTCGAACATTAGAATTTTGAATTTGTTTAGGATTTCGTGCTTAGTATTTAGTACTTCTTTTTCGTCTGTCTTCTATCGTCCATCGTCTTTCTTCCGTCCTCTGTCGTCCGTCATCCGTCATCAGGCCTAAAATGGCCTTCTACTATTGGGCGAACCTGCACAAATTTGACAAAAATTGGAGTGATTCTGACAGAATGAACAAGATTAAACTGTTATGAAGAAAAGAGATAAAAAAATTTTAAAAATTCGGACTTTTGCGCGCAACTACCATCGGTTTTGGTTGAAAATACGCCTAAAATCTTACCTATCTTAACGCAATATGCGCCAACAGTTTACGCATATCAGCCGCGTGGTCAAAATGGGTAATTCATTGCTTGACAGGCGCCTATATTGTGCCATATTATCGCATTATGACTAAACGTATTGCAATTTTGGGCTCTACCGGCTCGATAGGCAGAAACGCACTGAGGGTAGTTGATGCGCTTGGGCCGGAGTATGAAATCATCGCACTGAGCGCGCACGGCAGCTTTGAGCTTTTGGCTCAGCAGGCGAAAAAATACAGGCCGAGGTATGTCGCTATCACAAACCCCGATTACGCAGATGTGCTCGGCGAATTAATTAGCGATTTGGATACCCGTATTCTATCCGGGCCGGACAGCCTAATAGAGATTGCACAGCTCGAAGGTGTTGATATCGTCCTGACGGCGATAGTCGGGGCCGCCGGCCTGCCTGCGGTCCTTACGGCTGCGAAGTGCGGAAAGACACTTGCCATAGCGAACAAAGAGCCGCTTGTTATCGCAGGCAAGCTGCTAACGAAAACAGCGAGGGAAAACGGCGGAACTATTTTGCCGGTGGACAGCGAGCACTCGGCGATATTTCAGGCGATGCAGTCCGGCAGAGCCGAAGAGGTCAGCAAAATCATCCTCACCGCCTCAGGCGGGCCTTTTCGAAAAGCAGAGCATAAAGATATACAGAATGTGACCATCGAAGAAGCGCTGTCGCATCCTGTCTGGGAGATGGGCCCGAAAATCACCATCGATTCGGCGACGATGATGAATAAAGCATTAGAAATAATAGAGGCGCACTGGTTGTTTGAAATGCCGGTGGAAAAAATAGAAGTTTTGATACACCCCGAGTCGATAGTTCATTCGTTAGTGGAATTTGTAGATGGGTCTGTTATAGCTCAACTGGGTATCCCTGATATGTGCCTGCCCATTCAGTTCGCATTGACGTATCCTGCGCGGGTTGCAGGGATTGCGAAACATCTGCGCCTGGAAGATATAGGAAAGCTCACGTTCGAAAAGCCAAACCTTAAGACGTTCCGTGCGCTCGAACTGGGCTATGAGGTTGCGCGAGCTGGCGGGACGGCGGCGGTTGTTTTCAATGCGGCAAACGAAATAGCAGTGCAGGAATTCCTGGAGGGCAGAATTAAATTTGTTAGTATAGTGGAGCTGATAGAAGATTGCCTTAATAAACACGAGGTCAAAACAACTATATCGCTCGAAGAGCTGCTTGAGGCAGACGCCTGGGCAAGAAGAGAGGTTCTGGAATGTCTAAAACAAAAGGTTCGTTGAACAAAGCCGGTTCACAACCGACGGGTAAACCCGATACACAGCTGGCGGGTAAATATTTCAATTTATTTTGGATTGCTGTCTCTGCGGCGGTTATTGTTTTAGTTGTGCGAAATATTGGCGTGTTCGGCAATTTGCTGAAAGTGGTTGTCGGATTCGGGGCGGTTGTTATCGTTCATGAATTCGGGCACTTCATCGTGGCAAAGCTGTCCGGAATAAAGGTGGAGGCGTTTTCGATATTTATGCCGCCGACACTGCTCGGTATAAGAAAAACGAAAGAAGGATTCCGGTTTCGCTTTTTGCCCAAAATATTTGCCACAGAGGACACAGAGAGCACAGAGAATATAAATAAAAAATTAGAGAAATCTGAGACTAAAAAAATAAATAGTGCCGACGAAAAGACGGTCGAGGATGAGGAGACGGAATATCGAATCGGGCTTATCCCGTTCGGCGGCTTTGTCAAGATGTTAGGCCAGGATGACACTGGGCCGGCCAATGAAAGCAAGGACCCTCGTTCGTTTGCGAATAAACCGGTCGGCGTGCGTATGAGTGTTATAACAGCGGGGGTTGTTTTTAACATTCTCAGCGCTATCCTGATTTTTATGATAGTTTTCCTGGCCGGGATTAAGCTGCCGCCTGCGATGATTGGGGCAGTTAGACCGGATTCACCGGCTGAACAGGCAGGTCTAAGGCCGGGCGATGAAGTCATTGAGATTGCCGGTAAAACAAAGAACCTTGACTTCAGTGATATAAGTCTGGCAGCGGCCCTGTCGGATGCAAACGAAGCGGTGCCAATGAAGGTGATTCGCAAAGAAAGGCGCGAGGACGGCTCGATAGAAGAATCTATAAAAGAATTTGCCATTGTAGCCAGGCAATTGCCCGATATCCCGATAAAGGCCTTTGGGCTTTTCCAGCCAATAAGTCTGACCATCGCGGAAGTTTCGGAGCCCAATAAATTATATTTAAAAACAGGTCTAAGGCCGGGTGACATAATTAAAGGCGTTAACGGCAAAGAGGTGCAAAATCACTGGGAATTAGCGGAAATAGTGGAAAACTGCTACGAGCCGGAAGTGACACTTTTGGCTGAACGGACAGACGAGACGGGGAAACAAATGCTGGTGGCAAGCAGAATCGGCCTGGAGACGTACTCGCCCGGGACGGGCCAGATATATTCCATAGTGCCCCGGCTGCGAATGGAAAATATCGAGGTTGAAAAATCGCTCGGGATGAAAATTGTCGCCAAGGTACGGCAACTATTGGAGAAAACAGGAATTATCGAGAAGGTCAAGCCAAAACAATTTTTGCAAAGCGGTGACATTATTTTGAGAGTCGGTGATTCTGCCTGCCCAACGCCTGATGAGTTCAGAGAGGTTGTCGGACAATACGCAGATAAAGAGCTGCCAATAAATGTTCTGAGAACGGATGCCAACGGCGTTGAAAAGCCGCTCGTAATCAATATCCGGCCAAAGCAACAAGCAAATGCCGAGAAAGCAACCATCGGGATTTCATATTTGCCGATGTTCGATATTCAACATGCGGTTGTGGCAAAGACCCTTGATACGGAAGGCGGACCAGAGAAACTGGAGATTCCGCGCGGGGCGAAAATAACAGCGGTTGACGGTGTCGGCGTGTCGAATTTTTACGATGTTATCAGGGAAATACAAAGCCATCCCGGTGAGCGTATCACGCTTGACTGGCGGCTGGATGCAAACGTGGCGGGTGATGCAGCTCTGAATGTTGACAGCAGCGAAAACTCCATTACGGTCAAATCCGACTTCGCTGATTTTGTTCCCTTCGAGCGATTGGAGCGTCTTTATCAGGCAAGCGGCCCCATCGATGCTATCGGGATGGGGTGCAGAAAAACAGTTATGTTTATTACCCAAACTTACCTTACGCTAAAGCGATTATTCGCAGGTGCAGTAAGCCCCAAAAATCTTATAGGGCCCGTTGGCATTATTGCTATGAGCTATCAGGTTGTCGCCCATCAGCCGTTAATCTACTACCTATATCTTCTCGGCCTGATAAGCGCTGTTATAGCCGTATTTAACTTTTTACCTTTGCCTCCTCTTGACGGAGGATTGATTGTGCTTATGCTGGTTGAAAAAATCAAGGGTTCGGCGTTGAGCGTGCGGACGCAGGGAATAATTGCCTATACCGGCTGGGTGCTTATAGGTACGCTTTTCCTCTATGTGACGTTTAACGATATTGTGAAGGTTATTTTCGGATAGGCCGGATTTTTCATAGCCACAGAGAAGCTATTCGACATGGATTAACACAGATTTACACCGATTTATTTTGGCCATTGAAGACACAAAGAAAAATTAGCCACAGAGGCCACCGAGAACACAGAGAAACCGAGTTAAATTAACAACAAATTTCAAGGATTACAAAGAGAAATGCAACCACGAATTAACACGAATTGCCACTAAATATTTATTAGACACAGATTTCACGGATTACACGGAGAAATGTAGCCACGAATTAACACGAATTTTAACCGCGGATTAGCGCAGATTATCGCGGATTTTTAGAATTGGATTTGACGGGAATTGCGGGTTTGGGTAGGGTATAGTCAGTTGGCAGAGTTTTGGTTGTGCTGCTTTGGGCATGGGGGATGGTCGTAATCATGCGGTTATTATATGTTATATGAGACAGGGCATAATTAATAAGGACGAATAAAATGGAATTAGAAAGTTGGGATCCACTGGCGGCCGGACTATCAGCAGAATTGGTTACTGCAACTATAAAGAGACGTATAAAAAATATATTGCGTTCTTACACTGGAGGTTTCGACCCTTTTTGTGAGTTAATTCAAAA
>Ga0315554_1000919_pt1 | contig 17441 bp, 13 predicted proteins | sample SalMarSW160370MG_FD_202114 | JGI IMG/M metagenome (GOLD analysis project Ga0315554, IMG submission 202114) | Salt marsh sediment microbial communities from the Plum Island Ecosystem LTER, Massachusetts, United States - Salt Marsh Sediment SW1603-70 ... | reverse complement strand
AAAAGGATAAATTTTGACTAAAGAAGAAATTATAGAAAAAGGGAAAGAAGTAATCCGCATCGAAGCAGAGGCTGTTACCAATTTGTCTTCAAGTATAAATGAAGAATTCGTTAAAGCTATCGAAGTAATGGCTGAATGCAAAGGAAGAGTAGTCTTAACCGGGATGGGTAAATCAGGCTTAATAGCAAGAAAAATTGTTGCTACTTTAAACTCTACCGGTACGGCAGCAATCTATCTTCATCCAACCGATGCTCTACATGGCGATTTGGGAATGGTACGAAAAGATGATGTAGTAATCCTTATATCAAAAAGCGGCAATACACAGGAGATTTCAAATCTTATCCCGATGTTTAAAAGACTAAAAGTAAAATTGATTGCAATGGCTGGTTCAAAAGATTCCAAGCTCGGTCAGGAATGTGATATCTTTTTAAATATTGATGTTAAAGAGGAAGCCTGTCCTCATGATTTAACGCCAACAGCTTCAACAACTGCAACTCTTGCAATGGGCGATGCTTTATCGGTTGCGCTTCTTCAAAAAAGAAATTTTACTGCGGAAGATTTCGCTTTTCTTCATCCCGGCGGGAGCCTTGGTAAAAGGCTTTCACTTGAAATAAAAGAAATCATGATCAAAGGGAATAAGATCCCTATTGTTAAGCAAGATTCATCTTTAAAGGATACAATCTTGGAAATCACTTCTAAAAGATTAGGCGCAACCTGTGTAATTAATAATGATGGAACTTTAGCCGGGATAATTACTGATGGAGATTTAAGGCGTTTGCTTGAAAGAACTCTCGATATAAAAGACTTAACGGCAAAAGATATTATGACGGTAAAACCGAAAGTCATTAAAGAAAATTACCTGGCTTCATTTGCTTTGCAGCAAATGGAAAATTATAAAATCACTTCACTAATTATTACGGATGAAAGCAATAGACCATTGGGAATAATTCATCTTCATGATCTTATTAATTTGGGATTAAGCCCGCGATGAGGACAGCTTCAATCTTATTTATCCTTGCATTAATAATATCAGCATGTTCTGAAGAAAAAGTAAAACCTTCTATTGACACCTCTATTAAAGGTACAGAATTGCCGTCACAGGAGAGCTGGAATTCAACAGTTTTCTTCACCGATTCTGGTAAAACCAAAGCTGTTCTTAAAGCCGGGCATTTAAGAGTATATGAAAACACAAAAGAAACTTTGTTGGACAGCAATATTACTGTTGATTTTTATAATGATGAAGATTCAATATCTACCATATTAACGGCAAAACGCGGTAAGGTAAATGACGCAACCAACGATTTATATGCTTTCGATAGTGTGGTAGTTGTGAGTGACAGCGGCACCACTTTAAAGACAGATGAATTAATGTGGAGAAACAAAGATAAAAAAATTGTTTCCGATAAATTTGTAACAATTTTATCTCCGAAAGAAAAAATACAGGGATTCGGTTTTGAATCTGATCAGAGCTTAAAAAATTACGTGATTTATAGTATTACATATGTTACGAGGAGAGATTCACTCTAAAATATTTTTTTTGTTTTGAACAGCTTAATAAGTTTACATTTATTTTTAAGAAGCATGATTGTATGTTAAGCATGGATACATACAAGATAATGCAACCATGCATTCATGCATTTTAATAATGCAGCTTTATTGTATTTATTTTAGTATCATCTCATATGATTAAAAATACCTTATACATTTTTATAATTTTTGTTTTATTCACAGGTAGATATTTTGCCCAGCAGGATGATAACTTAATCACTGTAATTGGGAAAAAAATGATTGGCAAAACTGTTGATGGAGAAACAATTAGGGAGGTGTTTGGAGATGTCGTTCTTACTCAAGGCAACATTAGGGTAACATGTGAGCATGCAATCCAGTTTATTTCAAAGAACGATGCAGAATTAATCGGAAATGTAATTGTAACTCAGGATAGTGTAACTATTACTACTGATAGAGGATTTTACTACGGTGATGAAAGAAAAGCAGAAAGTAATTCCGGTGTTACATTGGATGATAAAAAAGTTATTTTATCTGCAGATACAGGTGAGTATTTTTTTAGATTGGATAAAGCTTACTTTCGGCACAATGTTAAGTTAAATGACACGGTTACTACATTAACTTCAAATGCTTTAACTTATTTTAAAGATGAAGATAGAATGATCGCTGTTGGAAATGTAAAGATCATAAATATTGAAAGCGTAATTACTGCTGACAGCCTTGAACATTTTAGAAATACAAGAATTACTTTCGCTTATAAAAATGTTAAAATAAAAAATTCAAAGAATAATGTTGTAATTTATGGTGACCATCTTGAAGATTATGCAAAAAGTGATTATACACTGGTGAATTTAAATCCTCTCTTAATTCAAGTTGATACAATTTATACCGGCAGAGTTGACAGTTTAAACAATACAGCAGTTAATCCAGCACAACCATTGTCCGGAACATATAAATTAGACACTCTAATAATTAAATCTAAAAAAATGGAAGCTTTTAGGGATACATCAAATATTTTTAAAGCAACCGATTCAGTTAGAATTGTAAGAGATAAATTTGCATCTATAAATGATTTAACAATTTATTACAGGGAAGACCAAAAGATAATTACTAAGAAAGTAAATGATGAAGCCAAACAGCCGATACTTTGGTACGGAAATTCACAATTAACAGGAGATTCTATTACTATATTTATAAGAGATAATAGGATAAGACTTTTGGATGTAGATAAAAAAGCATTTTTGCTATCGCAAGATTCTTCTTTTTCCAACAGATTTAACCAGCTTTCCGGTAACAGGATTGAAGTTGAGTTTACGGAAGGTGATATTAGCAAGACAGAAGTTTACGAAGATGTTCACAGCATATATTATTTGTTTGAAGATCATACACCAAACGGGTTAACAAAATCATCATCGGAATCCGCAGTAATTGATTTTGAAGATAGAAAAGTTAGTGTGGTAAAATTATATGGTACTCCAAATAGTGAGTACTACCCGGAGAATAAAGTCGAAGGAAAAGAATTGTCTTTTACACTTCCTAATTATGTATTTTATAATAATCGGCCGTCAAAAATGGAATTGCTTGTTCAATTAGATAATAATTGATAGAAAATCTCTTATATATTTAATATCACATAATTAAAAATTAAATAATTTTCATTGTATGGAATTACTCCTGCCTATAACTTATTTTTAAAATATGAAATCAACATTAAGAAGCGAAGACCTGGTAAAGGTTTATAAAAAAAGAACAGTTGTTAATAAAGCAACTATTGAAGTCTCAACTGGCGAAATAGTCGGGTTATTGGGACCCAACGGGGCAGGCAAAACTACTACTTTTTATATGATTGTGGGTATGATTAAACCCAATAAAGGAAAAGTATATTTGGATGATAATGAAATTACTTCAATTCCAATGTATAAACGTGCAAAGATGGGAATCGGGTATTTACCACAGGAAGCATCAATATTTAGAAGACTTACCGTGGAAGATAATTTATTAGCTGTTCTGGAAATGACAAAACTTAATTCAAATGAAAGAAAAGAAAAATGTGACAGATTGCTGGAAGATTTAACTATCTCGAACATAAGAAATAGTTACGGTTTCCAGTTAAGCGGCGGCGAAAGGCGCAGGACTGAAATAGCCCGTGCACTTGCAACCGATCCTAAGTTTATTCTTCTGGATGAACCGTTTGCCGGGGTTGATCCCATTGCTGTCGAAGATATTATGAATATAGTAGCTAATCTAAAAAACAGGGGGATTGGAGTTTTAATTACCGATCATAATGTGCATGAGACATTATCAATTGTAGATAAAGCTTATATATTAATTAATGGAGTGATCTTTAAATCAGGCGGTGCAATGGAACTAGCTGAAGATGAAGAGGTTAGGAAACTTTATCTCGGTGAAAAGTTCAAGCTCGATAGATATTAAAAACCAGGATAAACTTTTGATAGCTCAAATAATTCATTTATCATCAAGGGAAGTTTTTCAGAAATATTCCGGTATAATTAATTCCAATCTATTTTTATTTGATCCGAATAACTATCTTTTGGAATTAAGAGAATTATCGGAAGCCGATTTTAAACTATTAGAAAGCAATATCCAGGAAGATAAAAAATATTGGATTATCAAAAGTGATTCTTCAAATATTTTCTTCTTTAATGGAAGCACATCTGAAATAAAAAATATCTTTAATAATTTTCCGGCAGGCAAATTAAAAGATGCAGTAGGACAAGTGCTTTATAATTATTTGAATTATAATTTAAATTCATATTCTATTAAAGATAGGGAATTTATTTTTAATCAAAGTTATGTAATGGGAATTTTAAATGTTACTCCCGATTCATTTTCCGACGGCGGGCTCTATATAAATTTAGATGATGCTGTAAATCATGGTTTGGAGATGATAGACGATGGAGCAGACATTATTGATATTGGAGGTGAATCTACCCGGCCGGGATCAGAAATTGTTAGTGAAGACGAGGAACTGGAAAGAGTAATTCCTGTGATTGACAAAATTCTTTCCTCTCAACCAGGAACTTTAATTTCAATTGATACTACTAAAAGTAAAGTTGCGGAAGAAGCTCTTAAACATGGTGCTGTTATTGTTAATGATATAAGCGGAGCTACTTTTGATGAAGAGATGTTAAAAGTTGTAAAGGAATATCCGGGTGTTCCGGGAATCATTTTAATGCATATTAAAGGAACTCCCAAAAACATGCAGCAAAATCCGCATTATGAAAATGTTGTTGAAGAGATATATGATTTTTTACTTGAAAGAATTAAAGCTGCAGAAAACCTTGGTATAAAAAATATTTTTATTGATCCCGGGATAGGGTTCGGAAAAAGAATCCAGGACAATTTTGAAATTTTAACGAGGCTTGAAGATTTCAAAAGTCTCGGTTATCCTATTGTTGTTGGTGCATCACGTAAATCTTTTTTAGGAAAAACACTAAATCTGGATATTACAGAACGAGATACAGCTACAGCAATTACAGAATCGATAGCCATAAAAAACGGAGCAAGAATAATTAGAACACATAATGTTAAGTATGGAAAACAGGTTTGTGAATTATTAAATAATTTTTAATCGTTGTTATATGTTTGATATTTTCCAGATAGGATTTTTAAATGTAACTTTTGTCGATCTAATAGATATTTCAATAGTTGCGTTTATTATATATAAGCTTTACACGCTGTTAAAAGGAACAATTGCATCCCAAATATTTATTGGATTAATGATAGTGCTCTTACTTTCATTTATTTCCCGTGCTGCTGATTTTAGAGTATTAAGCTGGCTTCTTAAATTAATATCCGATTTTTGGGTTATTGCATTTTTAATATTATTTCAGCCGGAGATTAGGCGCTTACTTGTATTTGTAGGAAGAAATCCTTTTGTAAGAGTTTTTGTAAGATCGGAAGCACCCGAATCAGCTGCAATCATAACCGAAGCAGCTTTTGAATTATCCCAGCATCAGCATGGTGCATTAATGATAATAATTAAATCTACAGGTATTAGAACATTTATAGAAACCGGTGAACAATTAAATGCAAAATTAAGTGCATCTCTTCTACGTTCGATATTTTATCCCCGTTCTCCTTTGCATGATGGAGCGGTAATTGTAAAAAATAATATTATTGAAGCAGCAAGATGTACTTTACCTCTTTCAGCTTCAACCATAGTTGATGGTGAATCTCTCGGTATGAGGCATAGAGCAGGTTTGGGGATTTCGGAACAGGCAGATGTAATTAGTGTTATAGTTTCCGAGGAAACGGGGAGCATATCGATTGCTGAAAATGGAAAATTGTCCAGGGGTCTTTCTAAAGATAAATTGAAAGAAAGATTATCTTCGGCATTGAAAACCCCGGTTGTAAAAGGGCTGAAAGGGAGAATAGAACAATATATAAGTGAAAAGTGATCTTTTTGAAGTATTCTAGTTTTGTTCAGTGATGGAATAATTGAAAGATTAAACGGTAAAGGTGAGGAATTCAATCTTGATCGTTTGAAAAAAATAATAATACAAAATAGAGACAAAAACACCCAAGAAATTCTTACTCTGATTCTTCAAGAAGCTCATGATTTCGGGACAGGAAAGAAATGGAAAGATGATGCCACTGCTGTTGTGATTAAAAAGATTATGATGACCATCATCGTTTATTAAATAGAAAAGGGAGTATTAATAACATTTTTAAAATATCAATCTCCTCGTTAAAATTAAATAAGAAACAAAAAAATATTTTTTAAGTAATTTTTTACTTGCTTTTTAAAAAATGAATTTTTATGTTACCGGTAACAGTTATCGATAACATAAATTTTAAAAGCCATGCAAGAATTTATTATCGAACTCACTCCGAAAATCTGGATATTAATTCCATTTCTTATTATAAGCCTTTCGTCTTTGAACGCTGAAAGCAGTTCTGAAACATCCTTTGAAAAAGACTGGACAATTTTCTCTTCCGAAAAGACAAATTCCATTGGCAGCAAAATCTCTACACCTGGTTTTAAAATAAATGGATCTTATCAAACCGATATTCCTAAAACTGTTTTTGCTGCGTTGGTAGAAAATGGTGTTTATCAAAATCCTTATTTTGGTGAAAATTTATCTGGAATTTCTAAAGAGCCCTTTCAAAAACCATGGTGGTATAAAAAAGAATTTAATATAGATGAAACTATAAATATTGATTACCAGCTTACTTTGGAAGGTGTAAATTATAAAGCCGATTTGTGGATAAATGGAAGAAAAGTTGCAGGATACGACAAAATAGAAGGGGTATTCGGTAGATTCAATTTTGATATAACACCTTACATCATAAAAGGAAATAATGCCGTTGCTATTGAAATATTTCCGCCTAAATGGGGAGACTTTACCCTTGGATTTGTTGATTGGAATCCATCTCCTCCGGATAATAATATGGGGCTTTGGCGTGGAGTTAAACTAAAGAAAACCGGAATAGTATCTTTAGATAATATTTTTGTTAAAACTAAGATCAATATAAAAATTCTAAAAGAAGCCGAATTAACTATTTCCGGAAATCTGAGAAATTTTTCAGATAAAAAAATTAAAGCCTTAGTTAAAGGTTCTTTTGATAAAGATAGAGAATTTTCTAAATCGGTTTTGCTTCAGCCTAAAAGTGAATCAGAATTTATTATAACTCCTGATGATGATGCAAGTTTAAAAATATCAGACCCGCATTTATGGTGGCCAAATAATCTGGGTGCTCAATATCTATATACTTTGTCTATACAAGTTAATGTTGATGATAAAATTTCAGATGAACAGAATATAAGGTTTGGAATTCGTGAAGTCGAAGATTATATCAATGAAAACGGCTACAGGGGTTATAAAATTAATGGAAAGAAAATTATTATTAAGGGTGCTGGCTGGGTTGATGATTTAACGCTGAATGACAGCGATGAAAAAGTAATAGAACAGGTTAAATATGCAAAACATATGAATTTAAATGCTTTAAGATGTGAAGGTTTTTGGGGAAGGGATGAAACTTTATTTAATGCCGCCGATGAAAATGGAATTTTAATAATGATTGGTTGGAGTTGCCAGTGGGATTGGAAAGGATATTGCGGAAGGGAAGAAACTAAATATTCCTGTATCTCATCACCAAAAGATATTGATCTCTTATCGTTAGAATTTAACCAGCAGGTAATATGGTTAAGAAATCATCCCAGCATTTTTGTTTGGGCTTTGGGGAGCGATAAATATCCGAATCCGGAATTAATGGAAAAATTGACCTCCTATTTAAATAAGTCAGATCCTACACGTCCAAGGTTAATATCCACTGCGTGGATTGAAATTAGCAAAGAAGAAAATATAGATAACATTTATGAAGAGTCAAGAGTAAAAATGCTTGGCCCTTATGCTTACGAACCTCCTCTATACTGGTACACTGATACATCACATGGCGGGGCTTATGGCTTTAATACTGAAACTGGTCCGGGGCCACAGGTTCCGCCTATTGAAAGTTTGAAGAAAATGATGTTCGATAAAGATTTATGGCCTATTGACAGTATATGGGATTATCATTGCGGAAGAAACGAATTTAATAGTTTAGACAAGTTTATCAATATTTTTAATAATAGATACGGGAAAGCTTCCTCTTTAGAAGAATTTGCTATGAAGTGTCAAATGTCAAATTATGAAGCTATGCGTCCAATGTTTGAAGCATTTGGGGTGAATAAATTCAATTCTACCGGGGTTATTCAATGGATGTTTAATTCAGCATGGCCTGAAATGTATTGGCAATTGTTTGATTATTACTTAATGCCCAATGGGGCTTTCTATGGTGCCATGAAAGGTTGTCAACCACTTAATATAGTCTACAATTATAAAGATAAAAATATCTATGTTGTAAATGATTACTTCAAGAACTTTGACGGTATAAAAGCAAATGTTAAAATATTAAATGCCGATTCAAAACTAATTTATGAGAAAGCGAAAGAAATTTCAGTTGATGAAAATAGTTCAAAAAAAGTAATTGATTTACCTGAATTAAAAGATACATCAAGTTTATTTTTTATCAATTTAGAATTGAAAGATGCTTCAAATAATTTAATTAGCAGTAATTTTTACTGGATATCGGCAAAAGAAGACAGCCTGGATTTTAAAAATTCTAAATGGTTCTATACACCAATGAAAGCCTATGCAAATCTACAAGATATAAATGATTTACCGACTGCCGCAATTAATTATAAAGAAAAGTTTAATACCGGTGATGATAAAGAAAATGTTGAAGTTACTCTTGAAAATGTTTCGGATAAAATTGCTTTCTTTATTGAGTTAAAAGTTGTTGATGAAAAAACCAAACAATCGTTTCTCCCGATATATTGGAGTGATAATTATATTTCTATTTTACCCCATTCAAAGAAAACAATTAAAGGAATATTTAAAAATCTGTTAAATAAAAAACCACGGCTAATTATTAACGGATGGAATATTAACAAAAAACTATAAAGTAAAAAAATGAAAAGAAACTATTTCCTTGTAGGTCTTATATTTATCATTTTTTTTGTAATATCATTTCTCACAAATATTATAGGACCCCTAATACCTGATATAATCAAGAGTTTTTCTCTAAGTTATTTTATGGTTGCCTTCCTTCCTTTTGCATTTTTTATCGCCTATATAATGTCCATACCTGCAGGAATGCTTCTTGAAAAATATAATGAAAAGAAGATTATGGTAGCGGCTTTTTTAATTGCTGCTGTTGGCGCATTTTTATTTGCCTTAATACCAGTTTATAGCATTGCAATCGTATCTTTATTTTTAATTGGTTTTGGTATGGCAATGCTTCAGGTGGCAATTAATCCGCTTTTAAGAACCGCGGGAGGAGAAGAACATTTTGCTTTTAATTCTGTTTTTGCCCAATTGTTTTTTGGAGGAGCGTCATTCCTTAGTCCGCAGCTTTATTCTTATCTTGTAAAAAATTTGGAAAGCGGGCATACAAATAATAATATCCTTTTATCGTCACTTTCAAATCTTATCCCTCAAGGGCTTCCATGGGTATCTTTATACTGGATCTTTGCTCTTATCTCGGTCTTAATGGTTATTGTTATAGCAGTAATAAAATTACCTAAAGTGGAACTTAAGGAAGATGAAAGAACAGGCGCATGGAAAACGATAAAAGAATTATTAAAAAATAAAACAGTAATATTATTTTTTATCGGAATTTTCGCTTATGTAGGAACAGAGCAAGGAATTGCTAATTGGATTTCCGAATTTTTATCAAGATATCATGGATTTGATCCTCAAACAACAGGAGCCGATACAGTTTCATATTACTGGGGATTACTAACCGTCGGCTGCGTGTTAGGGTTAATTTTACTAAAACTTTTTGATAGTAAATTAGTTTTAAGAATATTTGCTATTGCTGCCATGATTTCTTTAGCAATCGCATTATTTTCAGAAGGTAATGTCCCTTTATATTTTTTCCCGGCCGCAGGTTTTTTTCTTTCGGTAATGTGGTCGGTGGTTTTTTCATTAGCCCTAAATTCTGTCGATAAACATCACGGTTCTTTTTCCGGAATTTTATGTACTGGAATAATTGGAGGTGCAATTGTGCCATTAATTATCGGATCTCTGGCAGATATAATAGGATTAAGGTTTGGAATGCTTTTCATTTTTATCACGCTGGGTTATATTTTAAGTGTAAGTTTCTGGGCAAATCCGCTTATAAAAAATGAAACCATTTTTGAAAAAGTTAATGTTGAAATTAATAATTAAAATAACTAGTGAAAGGAAAAATGGCAGATAAATCTATTATTGGTGTAGATCTCGGTGGGACAAATATTAGAGTCGGCAAAGTTAATAATAATAATATAGTAGATCTTTATTCTCAGCAAATATCTTCGATTGGATCTGAACAAGTAGTCCTCGATGAAATTATTACTTCTATTTACAAAATTTTTAACGATTCTGTCTTGGGGATTGGCGTTGGTGTTCCAAGTGTGGTGGATGTTAAAAAGGGAATTGTTTATGATGTACAGAATATCCCTTCATTTAAAGAAGTAAAACTAAAGAAAATTTTGGAAGAAGAATTTAAAGTTCCAACATATATTAATAATGATGCTAATTGTTTTGTTGCCGGTGAAAAATACTTTGGTGCAGGAAAAAATTATAAGAATATAGTTGGATTAATTATTGGAACCGGTTTGGGTGCCGGGTTATATACAAACGGAAAATTATATTGCGGTGCTAACTGCGGTGCCGGAGAATTCGGAATGCTTCCTTATAAAGACGGTGTTTATGAAGATTATTGCAGCGGTAAATATTTCGAGAAGAATTTAAAGACAACCGGTAAAGAAATTTTTTACAGAGCAGAAAAAGGTGATGAAGATTCAATCCAAACTTTTGATGAATTCGGTACCAATATCGGGAATGCCATTTCCGCAATCATTTTTGCCGTAGATCCGGAAATAATTATACTTGGCGGTTCTGTTAGTATAGCTTTTAATTATTTTAGGGAATCCATGGAAAAAGTTCTAAATAAATTTCCCTATCAAAATTCTGTTAAGAAGTTAAAAATTGTAAAAAGTAATCTTGAGCAAGTTTCTATCTTGGGAGCAGCGGCTCTTTATTATGAAAATCATAGGAAAAAGTTAAAAGAATCGGAAGTAATTTAAAATTGAATGTTACCATAGCCGATATTGCAAAGAAAGCAAAAGTATCTCGAATGACTGTTTCGCGAGTGCTGAATAACAGTGGTCCTGTCGCATTCGATACTGCGGAAAAAATAAAAAGTATAATGAAAGAGTTGAATTATCATCCTAATCTTATTGCCCGCAGTTTATCCAGCCAGAGAACTACCACAATAGGTGTTGTAATTCCTAAAACAGAAAAATTATTTCTTGATAATTATATTGCTCAAATTTTAAGCGGTGTTACAGATGTTGCACAGAAAAATAATTATCGTATAATGCTTATTCCGGTAAATCATTCTAGAGATGATGAAGGAGATTACTTGAATTTTGTAAGAAGCAAATTGTTTGATGGATTGATTTTATTAAAAGCAAAAACTGATGATCCTCATTTATCCGAACTTGCAAAATCAGGTTTCCCTTATGTTATGGTTAATTATAGAAAGTTTGGTGATAATTATAATTTTGTGGATTCAGAAAATATTAAAGGTGCTGAATTAGCAGTAGAGCATCTTTATTACAAAGGGCATAGAAAAATAGCTTTTGTAGCCGGTTCGATGGATGAAGTAAATGCAAGGGATAGGATGAAAGGTTACAAGAATATATTAAAAAAATACAAACTCCCAATAAGGGAAGAATATATAATTTATGGGGATTTTAATAGAGTAACGGCTCATGAAAATTCGAAAAAATTATTGGACTTAAAAGACAGACCAACGGCTATATTTTGCTCGGATGATTATATGGCTTTAGGTGTTATCGAACAAATTAAAAAATATAAATTGTCTGTTCCTAAAGATATAGCTATTGTGGGCTTTGATAATATTGAGATAGGTGAATTTTCTAAACCCGCACTTACTACAGTAAAACAACCAATGTACGAAATCGGAAAAACATCCTCAGAAGCATTATTAGCATTAATCAAAAAAATAAAAAAGAGCCCAGTAAGAATAATGCTTAAAACAGAATTAATTGTGCGAGAATCAACTTAGAGAAATATAAAATTAAAGATATTAAAAACAATAAAATATCGTAAAATTTTATCATAGTGTGTTACCGGTAACTGTTATCGTTCACATATTAAGAGATTTACAAATATTTATCTTTGATTAGTTCTTAAGATTTTAAGGAGAATAAGCAATGGATAATAAAATTACTTTATTTATCACATTTTTCTTTTTGATTCTTGGAATAATTAGTTCAGATTTGCCTGCCGCACCAAAAGCAATTATTATAGGAACTGTGAAAGATGCAAAATCAGGGGAAGCTCTTTGGGGAGCAAATATAATTATTATCGGAACAAGTTTTGGCAGTTCTACAGATTTAAACGGCAAATATAGAATTACTAATGTACCATTTGGATCATATACATTGCGTGCAACATATATCGGATATAAACAGCAGGATGTACCTTTAGAGATAACATCTGAGAATACTATTGAAATAAATTTTGCAATGGAATCGGATGTCATCAAAGGAGAGGCTGTGGTTGTTACTTCACAGCGTCAAGGGCAGATGGCAGCAATAAATCAGCAAATAAATTCTGATGCTATAACCAATATAGTATCATCCGATAAAATTCAGGAGCTACCCGAAGCAAATGCTGCAGAAGCTGTAGGAAGACTACCCGGTGTTTCATTATTGAGAGAAGGTGGAGAGGGAAATAAGGTAGTAATACGTGGTTTAGCTCCTAAATATAATAAGATACAGATCGACGGTGTTGATCTTGCGGCAACAGACCCCGACAATAGAAGTACAGACCTTAGTATGATATCTCCCTATATGCTAGGTGGTATAGAAGTAACAAAATCTGCATTGGCTGACCAAGAAGCCGATCAATTAGGTGGTACGGTTAATTTTTTAACTAAAGGAGCTCCGTATGCCGAACCTTCATATAGCTTGATTGCTGAGGGAGGATATAATGGATTAAGAAATGAATACCAGGATTACAGATTAGTTGGTCAAACAAGCCGGAGAGTATTTAATGATTTACTCGGAATTTCATTAAACGTAGATGTTGAAAAGAGGAACAGAAGTTCCAATACTGTAAGTGCTGGCTATTATTTTCTTCGAGAAGATTATTTAGCGGTAGTCAATTCGTTAAATATTGAAGACATAAGCAGAACATTAAACCGTTATGGAGGTTCATTAGTACTTGATTATAAAACTCCTTCAACAAGCATCTTAATGAGTAATATGATTAGCAGGATAAACCATAAAACAATATCCCGATACGAAAACAGTAATGGTTTATTTACCAGTGAAACTAGTAGAAGTCAACGCATAAATGATGCTGATGCCAATACTACTGTGTTAATGGATCAGATAAGATTGGAGCATTCAATTGGAAATTTTAATATTCAAACCGGTCTGAGTTATTCCTATTCAAAAGATCAAACACCTCGGGAACTTAGCTTCGGAGGTTTAGAAGCTACACCGCTTGCGAGACCAGTTTCAAAAACTGCTACACCTGAACAAATTCCAAGTTTTATGAAGAATGATACATCTGCAATTTATCTTGGTCCATTTAACGATTCTAATGTATTAACTAAAGAAGAAGAATTTGCCGCCCACTTAGATCTGAATTGGAGCTATGGATTATCTGATGCAGTTAATATAAAATTAAAGACTGGTGGCGAATTTAAACACAAAGATAGGAATTATAACTATAATACATTATACCTGAATATTTTTTCAGATCCCAGCGGTATTGTTACAAATGCACTTTTAACTAAATATCCATACATGAAACAATACTATATATCCGGTAAATTTCCTTATCTACCTTTTATTGATAATGGCTATAATCCCGGCGATTTTCTCAAAGGTGAATTTAATATTGAAAGGGTTCCTAATTTAGGCTTGGGCGAAGATGTTATAAATTATTTGGAAAGTTATCTTGGTATTGATTATGCCGGTTCAACAACGCCTCAAAAGTTTACCCCAAATTTTCATACCAGCAGAATGAATGATTATAACGGGCAGGAAGAATATTCTGCTGGGTATCTTATGCCGACAATTACAATAGGTAAAGAGATTACTTTTATACCTGGAGTTAGATATGAACATGAAGAAACCAGGTATAACGGGATAAGAGGAAATGAAAATCTTCAAATTGCGGTAGGTAAGGGTTATGTTTATTATGATACGACTGTCACCAGAAAAAATGATTTTGTCCTTCCTATGATTCACCTTAAATATAAACCGGTTGATTGGTTTGACGTTCGTTTAAGCTATACACAAACATTAGCCCGCCCGGATTATAATGAATTCCTTCCCTCATGGAATATATATATGGATGGTATTGATTACAGCAACCCGAATCTGAAATCCGCAAAATCTGAAAATTATGATCTTTATTTCTCATTTTATGGAAATAAGATCGGTTTATTTACTATAGGTTTATTTTCGAAAAAAATCAAAGACTTGGTTTTCTCACAAAGTGAAATAATAATCAGTGATTCAATGGCAGTTGAAAAATACGGGCTATTGCAGAGTTTGACCGGACAGGATCCGATTAGATTTGTAGGTAAACCGATTGCGAGTTACATCAACAATCCCAATGATGTAAATGTTAGAGGTATAGAAGTTGAGTGGCAATCAAATTTATGGTATTTACCAGGTTTTCTAAAGAATATTGTCTTTGATATCAACTATACATACACATATTCTAATACCAAATATCCCAGGACCGTACCTATTATACAAATAGTTCCCTCACCTTTCGGAAACAGGGAAAAGGTAGTCGGAAATAGAGATTCATCTTATTCTGCTCCATTATTATTTCAGCCTGACAACATTTTAAACATTACACTCGGATATGACTACGAGGGATTTTCAATACGAACCTCTATGCAATATAAATCGCAAATCTTTTCACAAAACGACTGGCGTCCGGAATTGAGAGGTTTTACTAGCGGCTTTTCACTTTTTGATCTAGCAGTTTCACAAAAATTGCCAATTGAAGGTCTGCAGATTTACGGCAATTTGAACAATATTTCTAAAGTAATAGAAAGCGATTACAATGTTGGTACCGGATATATGACAAATAAAGAATATTATGGAATGAGCGGCAGCTTAGGATTTAAATATGAATTTTAATTTCAAATGAATATTACAGGATTAAATAATTAATGCTAATTAATTAAAATGTACAATTCATTAAACTTAAATGGAGGTAGCAAGATGAAAAAAGTACTACTATCACTAATTTTGACTTTTACCTTTAGTGGTCTGGTAATTTGTCAAAGTGTTATGGATGTTCCTGCAAATGATGCGGATGGGAACCCGATTATTAATGCATTGATTAAATATGTTGTTGTAGATACAAACGAGGCAGGTCAGCAAAAACACGATATTTATAAGTTAGAAAGGGGCAAGACTTATTTCTATAATCAAGGTGCCGTCTTTAATAATCCAATTACTCTTATAGCAGATGAACCGGGAACTACAGATGAGACAAAACCTCCAAAATTTCTAGTTACGAAAGATGATGCGGGAGAGGTTCCTGAAGAACCTGTTATATATGCTTTTGCAAATGTAACATGTAAAAATATTGCCATGAGTACAATAACTGTTGATGGTGAATATTCATGGGGAAATGCAATCGTTTTGCAGAAAGATAATCTTAGAATAGAATGTGACAATTGCTATTTTGAACTTATCGGCTGGGGAATGATTGAGGCAGACGGGATAGAGCATACAACATTAATTTTTAATAGATGTGAAGTTAGAAATGGTTCACCTTTTGGTGGAGACGAATGGGTCCCATTTTTCTTTGAAGGTAGTGCAGGCAGTGCAGATACATGTATAGCAAGAAACAATACTTTTTTTGGTATTCAAGGTTCCGTCTTAAATATTGAACCACTCACACCGTGGAAATACATTTTATTCGACCATAATACTATGGTCAACATAGTACAAAATTTTACAACCGACGTAGCAGCTCATCTTAATTCTACATTTACAAATAATATTTTTTATAACGTTGGCTGTTATGGTTCAAGATTAGAAGATATAATGAGCGGTGGTGGTGATCATGTGCAGGCTGGAGTTATACAAGTTGATACTCTTCCATCTAATTTACCGGGATCGCAGTTACCTCATATTTTGGATGAAAAAGATAGAATTTTAGTGGTAAAAAATAATGTCTATTTCTGGTCCCAAGGTGTACATGATTACTGGACAGCATATGCTGATTCTATTGTAAGAATTCCCTGGCTGAGTTCCCGGGCTCTGCAAATGTTTGGTGATAAAACAAATTATCCAAACTTTGTTAATGAAAATAATGTAGAAGCAGATCCCGGATTTGTAAATTTTGGCGGTACCAGTGATATGATTGCTCAAATGTACAATGACAGGGATAACGGTACATTTGGTTTCTGGGGTTGGGATCCTGATTCTTCTTTATTCCCCGATAACCCTGATTGGAATGTACAGCATTGGGCATATCTGCAATGGCCATTACCCGAAGATTTCTCATATTCTGCAAGTTTTACCTCAACAGATGGTTATCATGTAGGAAGTTTACAATGGTATCCTGATGAATTGCAACAATATGAGGCCGGACTTACCGGTGTTGAAACTACTAACAACAGTAATATGCCAAAAGAATTTTCATTAAAACAAAATTATCCTAATCCTTTTAATCCTTCTACGAAAGTTAATTTTAATTTAGTTAAAACAGGTGAAGTTAATTTAAGTGTATATAATATGTTAGGACAAAAGGTAAAGACCATTATTAATAATCAGGTTATGTCTTCCGGTGCCCATGATTTTAATTTAAATATGGCTGAACAAGCAAGTGGAATTTATTTCCTTGTTCTTAAACAAGATGCTAATGTTAAAGTTATAAAAATGACTCTCATGAAATAATTTTTTTCAGCGTAATATTTATTTAAGCTTAATCTCACCCCCTCTCCTTAGTGAGGAGAGGGGGAGTGTGGGGTAATTTCAACCATAGTATTTTTTATTGTTCTGATTTTCATTTCTGATTCAAGAACTTCGCAATTCTTTGGCTGAAAAATTCAAATAACTAGAACTCAGAATACAGAACATTAGAACATTTGAATGTAAAACAATAATCCGGGAGATTTCTTCTTAAATACTGGATAGAGGTAATTCAAATATTGTGATTTATTGAATAGAGAAAAATTGTGTTAGAGATTTCATTTTAAAAATAAAATAGGCCTTTAAAATAATGAAGAAAAATTATCCTTTTATATTTTTTATGATATTTATACTTACCACAACAAACTTACTAACATCAAAAGTAAATGCTCAA
>Ga0315554_1000913_pt1 | contig 17539 bp, 18 predicted proteins | sample SalMarSW160370MG_FD_202114 | JGI IMG/M metagenome (GOLD analysis project Ga0315554, IMG submission 202114) | Salt marsh sediment microbial communities from the Plum Island Ecosystem LTER, Massachusetts, United States - Salt Marsh Sediment SW1603-70 ... | reverse complement strand
TGGAACAGGTCGGCACACCCTTCCACACGGCCGATCTCCTCCCCGAGACGGGCAAGATCGGCACTCAGTATCGACGGGGCAATCTTGGGCGGTTTCGACACTCACGGCGAGTGTATCGACTCCGGCAAACACAACATCGCAAATAACACGCCGGCCTTGGGCGGCGCACGACCGTCCCGCACAGCCCCTAGTCTCCCCGCATGGACCTCTACCGCGTCCCGCCCGGCGCCACCGTTCATCTTTCGGAGTGGGACCGGCGCGACTCCAAGCTCGCCGAGTCCAAAAGTGACGCCAAACAGCGGCTGCGCCACCTCGCCGGGCGCCTCGGGGATCTCCAGGAGCTTCTCTACGCAGAGGGCCGCCACAAGGCGCTGATCGTGCTTCAAGGCATGGACACCGGTGGCAAGGACGGCACCATACGCCACGTCTTCAAGGCCGTCGACCCACAGGGTGTGAAGGTCGCCTCCTTCAAGAGGCCAACCGAAGAAGAGCTTGCCCACGATTACCTGTGGCGGGTGCACGAGCACACGCCCGGAAGCGGCCAGATCACGATCTTCAATCGCAGCCACTACGAGGACGTGCTCACGGTGCGGGTGCACGGCCTCGTGCCCGAGGAGGTGTGGTCGAGGCGCTACGACCACATAAACGAATTCGAGTGCCTGCTGGCCGATGAAGGCACCACCATCCTCAAGTTCTTCCTCCACATCTCACCCGAGGAGCAGGCAAAGCGTCTCCAGGCCCGGCTCGACGAGCCGACGAAGCACTGGAAGTTCAGCTCGGCCGATCTGACCGAACGCGGGCGCTGGAACGACTACGCCGCGGCCTACGAGGCCGTCCTGTCGAGAACGAGCACGGAGTGGGCACCCTGGTACATCGTGCCCGCCGATCGAAAGTGGTACCGCAACCTAGTGGTCGCCTCGGCCATCGTGGACGCCCTGGAGTCCCTCGGGATGGCATACCCACCTCTCGAGGAAGGCCTCGACGACATCGTCATCGGCTAGCCGAGGCGGGCCGGTTCACCGCGACGCCCTCGCATCCAATCGGCCGCTCCGGTGCGGGTCCTGCCGGCCGGCTGGACCTCCATCAGCTCGACCCCGCCATCTCCGGTGCCGACGACGACCCGGCCCTCCACCAGCTCGGCGCGTCCGGGCTCCGGCACGGAGCCCTCCCAACTCCGGCCGCGCCACAGCTTCAGCCGGGCCTCGCCGACGGTGGTCCACGCTCCCGGGCCGGGATTGAAGGCCCGGATCATCCTTAGCACGGCTTGAGCCGAGTGTGCCGCCGGCTCGACGAAAGCCTCCTCCACACGCACCTTGCCTGCCTCGGTCACCCCTTCGCCGGGCTGAGGAACCGATCTGAGCGAGCCGGCGACGTACTCTGGAAGGCTCTCGGCGAGCAGCCGGGCGCCCACAAACGACAGGCGCGCCGTCAGCTCTCCGGCCGTCTCCTCCTCACCGATCTCGAGCGCCTCCCGGGCCAAGATGGGCCCGGTGTCGAGACCCTGGTCCATCTCCATGAGGGTCGCCCCTGTCATCGTGTCCCCGGCGAGGATGGCACGTGCAACCGGACTGGCTCCCCGCCAACGCGGCAGCAGCGACAGGTGAACGTTGACGAACCCCCGAGCCGGGATAGCCAGCAGCTCTGGTGAGATCTTGTGCGCATACGCGGCGACGACAGCCACGTCGACGCCGAGGGATCTCACCAATCGCAGCTCGTCGTCGGGCCGCAGCGGCTGCGCCAGCGGCAGGCCCCAGCAGCGGGCGGCCTCGACCACCGGTGGAGACACCGGTGTGCCGGAACGTCCCCGAGGTGCATCCGGCCTGCTGACCACGAGCTCAACACTCGCCACCGACGACAGGGCGGCCATGATCGGCACCGACGTCGCGGGTGTGCCGTAGAAGGCCGCCCTCATCGGGATCCCTTCAGGCCGAACGCCTCCTCCCGTAGGTCGCGCAAGGCCTGCTTCCGAACCCGTCTGGGCAGACGCTCCAACAGGAGTATGCCTTTGAGGTGATCGATCTCGTGCTGCAGCACCCGCCCCACCAGCTCGTCGCCGGCGTACTCGACCTCCTCACCGTCGAGATTGAGCCCTCGGGCCCGGGCAAAACCGGCCCTCTTGATGCCCCAGTAGCGCTCGGGCACGGAGAGGCAGCCTTCGTCGTACGTCCAGGACCCCGAGGTCTCCAGCATCACCGGATTCACCATGTGACAGGGACCCCCGCCGACGTCGAACACGATCACCTGCAGCGAGACCCCTATCTGGGGAGCGGCCAGCCCGACCCCGGGGGCCGCGTACATGGTCTCGAACATATCGTCGACGAGCCGACGAACGCCATCGTTGATCACAGGGACTTCGGCCGCCGGCGTCCGTAGCACGGCGTCGGGGAACGTTCGAATCGGGAAGATCGCCATGGCACGCTCACACTAGCCCGGCACCGGTCCGCCCAGCAGCCGCCTACAGATCGATCGGATCGGCGTCGACACGCACGCTCGCCCCCCCGTCGCGCCACTCGGAGACGAGGCGCCGCAGCCCGATCCGCGCCGTCCGCAGATCGCGTGCTTGCACCAGCCACCGAGAATGCCCGCGCTGCTCGGCCGGACCGTGCACGAAGATCCCCGCGGCCATCGCCTCTCGAAGCGCCGAATCGGCCCCGGCGGGCGGGTTGCCTACCTCCAAGACGAGCAGCTCACCTGCGGGCGGGAGCCCGTCGGCCCCGCGCCGTTCCACCTCGCCCTCCATCAGAGAGAGCGGCTCCGCCCTGCGCAGGGCGGCAAAGGCGCGATGGCCCGGATCCGACGTCTGCACCATCGTCCTTCGGCCCGATCCGATCCCGGTGGCCGAGGCGACCCGGGCCAACAGTCGAAACCCGTCCTCGACCGCCCGATAGTGCGGCGCCCGCAACAGGCCGTCGGCGTCGGTTACGACCGCGAGGTCCACCGGCTCCAAGCCGAGCAGGTCCCGCTCGGTGCCCACAGTCACCGGCCGCCCGCTGCCGGCCTCGCCCACGAGCCGTGCCCCCAGAAAACGCGCCGCCTCGGCGGCCACCCTGCCCACCGGTGCTCCGAGCGGCTCGAACCTGCCTCCCCCGCAAGAGCTGCATCTGCCCAGCTGCGCGCCGCAGCGTGCACAAGCGGCACCGCCATCGGGACGCGCCCCGCACTCGGGGCACACCCGCAGCGCCCTGCACCCGACACAACGCATGGCCGGGGCCCGCCGATCGGTGAAGACGAACGCTCGGCCCCGGCGCTGCAACACGCCACCGAGGGCGCGCCGCACCCGCTCGGTGAGCACACCGCCTCCGGGAGGCTCCTCGGTGCGGTCCACGATCTCTACCAGGCCCCACGGTCGGCCCGGGGAGGACACGACGACGGGCGCCCGGTGCAGCGCCTCCCCTGTCGGTACCGCCCCTGCCAGCACGAGCGAGAACCTCTCGAGCATGGCGCGGCGCCACAACACGTCGCGCGCATGCGTGGTCGGCGTCGCCTTGTCCTTCATGCCGCGGCGTCCCTCGTCCACCACGCAGGCAAGCGAGAGGCCGGCCACCGGCCAGAAGCCGATCTCGCGCGTGCCCACGAGAAGCCATCCCGGCGACGACGAGGCCCTGACCCAGGTCCTGGTGACCTGGGCCGCCGGCTGCGAGGAGGAGGCGAGCAGCACGCGCCCTCCGAAGTGATCACCGAGCTCGGTCCCCAGCTCGGCGACCTCGATCAGCGACGGCGCAACGACCAGGGCGCTCCTCCCCGACGCGAGCACCGGACCGCAGAGGCCGGCGATGGCCCGGCCCCACGGACCACGGCCGAGAAGGTACCGGGCGCCGACGCGCCCGCCCGATGCGGCAGCGGCGCTCACCTCCGGCAACGGGGACGGCGGCATCTCCTCCGCCGGCGGGGGCAGCTCCAGGGCTGCTCTGCGAGGAAGATTGGGAGGAGCCGCCTTTGTGATGAGGGTCGACAGGGGGGCCACGTAGTGCAGGGCGGCCCATCGCAGCACCTCGAGCAGGGCGGGAGAGAACACGGGGAGATCCCCCGAACGCCCAAGCACCTCACGCAGACCTCCACGTTCCGGCTCGTCGACGGCAACGACCCAGCCCCGCACCGTACGGCCGCCAAGGGGAACCCGGACCACGGCCCCGACCTCGAGGTCCAGCCCCGAGGGCGCGGCGTAGGCGAACCCGTCGTCGACGGCGAAAGCGGGCAGATCGGGCACTACCCGGACGATCGGCGGGCCGCTCAGCTCTCCGAGCCTTCCCGCAGCTCGATGATTCGGTCCCAGAGGCGAGCCGCCACGCGTGCTTTGGGCATCAGTTCCCACCCCTCGGCCGTGCCGTCGGGCCGGATGAGAGTGACCTGGTTGGTCTCGGACCCGAACCCGGCACCCGGAGCGGTGACGTCGTTGGCCACGAGCAGGTCCACGCCCTTTGCCCTGGCCTTCGGGACGGCCTCCTCGACCGGCCCCGTCTCGGCGGCGAAGCCGACCAGGAACGGCCGGTCCTTCAGCCCAGCCACACCGGCGAGGACGTCGGGAGTCTCCTCGAGGGTGATCTTCGGGGGCCCCTTGCGGCGCCGCAGCTTCGCCAGGGCCGGCCTCGCCGGCCGGAAATCGGCGACAGCGGCGGCCAGCACGGCCACATCGATGCCGGCAGCCCTGGACCACACGGCCTCCGCCATGTCCTCGGCGGTGTCCACCTCGACCACTTCGATGCCGGGATGCTCCGCCACGGGCACGGTCGTCACCAGGGTCACGCTGGCCCCGCGCCGCGCCGCCTCCAGCGCTATGGCCGCGCCCATCTTGCCCGACGACCGGTTGCCCACGTAGCGCACCGGGTCGATGGGCTCCCGCGTACCTCCGGCGCTCACCAGCACGCTCCAGCCCACAAGGACCCCGGCACCGAGAACCCCCTCCACCGCGGCCAACACCTCATCCGGCTCCGCCATCCGGCCGAGCCCGGCGTCGCCGCCTACGAGCGCCCCCGTGCCGGGGCCCACGATGTGATAGCCATACCCACGAAGGGTCTCCGCGTTCCTACGGGTGGCCTCGTGCTCCCACATCCGGGTGTGCATGGCCGGAGCCAGCACCACGGGCGCATCTGCGGCCAGCACCGTGGCCGATAGCAGGTCCTCACTGAGACCGGCCGCCAGACGCGCCATCGTCGCCGCCGTCGCCGGGGCGATGCACACGACGTCGGCCCAGGCGGCCAGCTCGATGTGCGGGCTCACCGACGGGCCGTCGAAGAACTCGGTGTGCGGAATCGACCCGGTGATGGCCGCCAGCGTCCGCGCGCCGATGAAGTGGCCCGCCGACTCGGTCATGATGGTCTGTACCTCGGCGCCCTCCTCGACGAGGCGCCTGGCCAGGTAGGCGGACTTGTACGCGGCAACGCCCCCGGTGATACCGAGCACGATCCGCCTACCGGCGAGCATGGCTACTCGCCGCTGTCGACGGTGACCTTGTCGGCGGCGATCTCCTCGAAGGCGATCGACAAGGGTTTGCGCGACAACGAATGCACCTGGGGAGGCACGTAGGCGCCCAGGCCTTCGCCGAGCTGGTTGAAGTACGCGTTTATCTGGCGAGCACGGCGGGCCGCCAGTACCACGAGGGTGAAGCGGTTGTTGGTGCGCTCCAGCACGGTCTCGATTGGAGGTTCGATCATCATGGGGAACCGCCGGTGCTCCGGCGGGTCGACAGTATACCCACCAGCTCGTCCACGGCCCGCTTCAGGTCGTCGTTCACGACGAAAAAGTCGAAGAGGCCCCGCGCTCGCTCCATCTGCCAGCGTGCCACCGACAACCGCGATGCCACCTCCACGTCACTGGTGTCGCCCCGGCCTCGCAGCCGAGCCTCCAGAGCCTTCATGCTCGGCGGCTCGACGAACACGAGGATCGCCTCGGGGAAGGCCGCCCGCACCTGCTCGGACCCGAGCATCTCGATGTCGAGCACGACGTCCTCGCCCGCCCCAAGGTGCTCCTCGATGGGCCGGCGCGGGGTCCCGTACAGGTGGCCGCTGTACTCGGCCCACTCGGCCAGCTCCTGAGCCGCCACGGCCGAGCGGAACCGCGCCCTGTCGACGAAGTGGTAGTCGACACCTTCCTTCTCTCCGGGGCGCGCCGGACGGGTAGTCATCGACACCGAGAAGTGAAACGGCAGACGATCGGCCAGCCCCGCCACGACGCTCGATTTCCCCACCCCGGACGGGCCCGAGATGACGATCAGACGGCCACGGCGGGGCTCATCGGGAGAGCGCGTCGAGCAACGCCTCCCTCTGCTTGGCGCCGAGCCCTCGCAGCCTGCGGTTCGCGGCGATGCTGTGCTTCTCCATGAGGCGGATGGCTTTCACCTTCCCCAGACCGGGAAGCGAGGTGAGCACCGCATCCACCTTCATGCCGCCGATCGTCTCGTCGCGCTCGGCCCTCTCGAAGAGCTGGCGCAGGGTGAGCTCACCCTCCTTGAGCGACCGTTTGACCTCGGCCCTGGCACGCCGCGCTGCAGCAGCCTTTTCGAGCGCCCGCGCCCTCTGCTCCGGAGTCAGTCTCGGTGGTCCCATACACCTCCTCCCTCCCGCACTCTATCCGTCCAGGAGCGAGGCGCGGAGGCGCCGCGCCGCCTGCGCCGGATCGTCGGCGGCGATGATCGCCCTGCCCACGACGATCAGATCCGCACCCAGGTCCAGCGCCTCTCTGGCACCGGCGGTGCGGGCCTGGTCGTCGGCCGGCGCCTCAAGAGCCCTGATCCCCGGCGTGACCCGCAGAAGCCCAGGCGCCGCCTCGGCGACGACCCCCAGTTCCAGGGGCGAGCAGACGACCCCCTCGACCCCGGCTGCGGCGGCCCGTCCGGCCAGACGAGCCGTGATCTCTCGCGGCGTGCACTCGAACATCTCGGCGGCCTCCGGCCCGCCGATGCTCGTCAGCAGCGTCACTGCGAGCACGCCGGCTGCCCGACCCGGAGATCCGGCGGCGAGGCCGGCGCCGGCCGCCTCGAGCATGGCCGCTCCGCCCGAGGCATGGGCGGTGACCCATCGGGCTCCGTGCTCGCCCAGGCGCCGAGCCGCCGCCCCCACCTGGGAAGGTATGTCGTGGAGCTTGGCATCCACCATCACCGGGCCCATCCGGGCCAGCCGCCCGATGACGGCGGGCCCGGCACCGTACAGCAGGCCGAGGCCCACCTTGAAGGCGCCGACGTGCGGCCGCACCCGTTCCGCGAGCAGCACCGCCTCCTCAGCGTCCGATACGTCGAGCGCCACGATGATCGGCGACCTCACCACGGCTCCATCGCTCCCACGAGATCCTCGACCCGTTCCACGCCGTACTTGCGGCCGTAGGCGACGAGCTGGCGCACGATCCGCCTGCCCGCCCGCGGCTCGGCGAAGTGCACCGTGCCGATGGCCACCGCATTGGCCCCGGCGAGGAGGAACTCGGCCACGTCCTCTCCACGGCGGACTCCCCCACAGCCGACAATGGGCAGCTCCGGCAGAGCCCGCCTCACCTCGATGACGCAGCGCAGCGCGATCGGCCGCAGCGGCACCCCGGAGTAGCCGCCGATCACCCCCGAGAGGGCGGGCCGACGCGTAGAGGTATCGATGGCCGCGCCCCATATCGAGTTGGTGAGGACTACAAAATCGGCTCCGGCCGCGGCCACGGCGCCGGCGACAGCCACCACATCCTGAGTATTCGGCGACAGCTTTGCTCCCACCGGCACCGACGTCTCCCGGCGCACCGCTGCAACGACGCGGGCCGCCGCGTCGGGATCCAGGGAGAACATCCTCCCCTCGAGGTTGGGGCAGGACAGATTGACCTCCACGGCGGCGACGCCGCCGCTCTCGAGCCCGGCGGCGACCTCCGCGATCTCATCCGCCGTCTCCCCCGCCGCCGACCCCCAGACGGGCACGTTCAGGTCGGCCAATCGGGGCGCCACCGTCCGCAGCCACGCCTCGATGCCGGGATTCTGGATGCCAATGCAGTTCAGCATGCCCGAGGAGACCGGAGCGAGACGCGGCGCAGGCAGCCCGGGCCGCGGGTCCCGGGTCACGGACTTGGCCACGGCAGCTCCATAGGGCCGCAGCGACGCCACACCGGCGAAGTCGAACACCGATCCCACCGTCCCCGATGCGGCCACCAGCGGACTACGCAGCCGCAACGGTCCCAGCCGTACCGCAAGGTTCACGAGTAGCGCTCCTGCAGGCTCCGCACCGCGGTCACCGCCCCGGCCTCCTTCAGGCTGCGCGCCACCGCGGCGGCCCCCTTGAGCGTCGTCACGCACGGGACCCCTCCGCGGTGCGCCGCCCTCCGGATCAGCTGACCGTCACCGCGGGCTCGCCTTCCTCGCGGAGTGTTCACGACCAGATCGACCTTCCCCTCTTCGATGAGCCGCACCGGGTCCCAGGGCCCCTCGCCCACCTTGTCCACGTGGGTGGCCGGCAGGCCGTGGCCGGCAAGGTATTTCGATGTGCCGCTGGTGGCGAGGAGACGAAACCCGAGGTCGACGAAGGTACGGGCAACGGCAAGCCCGCTCTCCTTGTCGCGGTCCGCCAGCGAGAAAAACACCGTCCCTCCCCGTGGGATGCGGTGCCCTGCCGCCAGCAGCGCCTTGGCGTAGGCGCTGGGGAAGTCGGATCCCACACCCATCACCTCGCCGGTGGAGCGCATCTCGGGTCCCAGCACCGTGTCCTCCTCGGGGAACCGCTCCCAGGGCAGCACCTTCTCGTTGACCGCGACAAAACGAGGCTCATGGGACGGCGGCAGCACACCCTGGTCTCGAAGGGACCGCAGGCTCTCCCCCATCATGACCCGAGTGGCGATCTTGGCCAGGGGCACGCCTATGGCCTTCGAGAGAAAAGGCACGGTGCGCGAAGCACGCGGGTTCGCCTCGAGAACAAACACCTCGTCCCCCTTGACCGCGTACTGCACGTTGACCAGCCCGCGTACACCCAGCTCGCGCGCCAGCTCGCCGGTGTAGTGGAGAATCCGCTTGTGGGCCGTGTCGGAGATACCGTGGGGAGGCACAACACACGCAGAGTCACCGGAATGCACCCCCGCTTCCTCGATGTGCTCCATGACGCCGCCGATGAGAATGTCCTCCCCGTCGTAAATGGCATCGACATCGACCTCGTCGGCCGCTTCGAGGAACCGATCGATGAGCACCGGGGCCGCCGTCAAGTCCACCTCTCCCCCCGGCACCGCCTCGTAGAGGTCCCCCAGATAGCCGACCAGCTCTTCGCGGCTCCAGACGACACGCATGGCGCGGCCTCCCAGCACGTATGAGGGCCGCACCAGCACGGGGGTGCCGATGCGCTCGACGATCTCCTCGGCCTCCGTCACCGAGTGCGCCAGCCCGTGGGGCGGCTGAGGGATGCCCAGGCCGCAGCATACGGCGGAGAAACGCTCCCGATCCTCGGCCAGGTCGATCGCATCGCCCTGGGTGCCTGCGATGACATAGCCGGCCGCGGTGAGTGCCGGTGCCAGCTGCAACGGGGTCTGGCCTCCGAGCTGAACAACGACGGCCAGCGGCTGCTCGGCGGCCGCCACGGCGAGCACGTCCTCGTCCGTCAACGGCTCGAAGTAGAGGCGATCCGAAGTGTCGTAGTCGGTGGACACCGTCTCCGGGTTGCAGTTGACCATGACCGTCTCGTAGCCGATCTCGGAGAGGACCTGAGCCGCGTGCACGCAGCAGTAGTCGAATTCGATGCCCTGGCCGATACGGTTGGGGCCCGAGCCGATGACCATCACCGTCCGCGGCCCGGGCTCCGCCGCCTCGTCCTCGTCCTCCCATGTCCCGTACAGATATGGGGTGCGGGCCGCGAACTCGGCGGCGCACGTGTCCACGGTTTTGTAGGTCGGCTTCAGCTCCCAGGAGCGGCGCAGCTCGGCCACCTCCTCCTTGTCGATGCCCCAGAGGTATGCGAGCTGCCGGTCGGAGAACCCGAGGCGCTTGGCTCGCCGAGCCGCCTGCGGGTCCGGCGCCACCCCGGCCAGCGCCTGGCGCTCCTCCACGATGAGCGCCATCTGGTCGAGGAACCACGGGTCGATGCCGGTCAGCTTGGCCAGCTCGGCCACATCGAAGCCCCGGCGGAGCGCCTCGCCCACCTCGAACACCCGGTCGGGTGACGGCACCTTCACACGGTCCCGCAGATCCTCGTCGGTCATCCCGAGCATCGGCGCCTCGCCGGGGTCGGCGTTGAGGCCCCTGCGACCCGTCTCCAGGCTGCGCAGCGCCTTCTGCAGGGCCTCGGGGAAAGTGCGCCCGATGGCCATCGCCTCTCCAACGCTGCGCATCTCGGTGCCGAGGCGGATCGGGGTGGAGGGAAACTTGGCGAAATCGAAGCGGGGAGCCTTGACCACCACGTAATCGAGCGCGGGCTCGAAACACGCCGGTGTGGCCCCCGTGATGTCGTTGGGGATCTCATCGAGGGTGTACCCGACGGCGAGGCAAGCTGCGATCTTGGCGATGGGGAACCCGGTCGCCTTCGAGGCGAGCGCCGAGGAGCGCGACACCCGCGGGTTCATCTCGATGATGAGGCGGTGGCCAGTCTCCGGATCCACGGCGAACTGGACGTTGCTGCCGCCGGTGTCGACGCCGATGGCCCGCAGACACGTGATGGCCTCGTCTCGCATCTCCTGGTACTCCCGGTCGGAGAGCGTCTGCGCCGGCGCCACGGTGATCGAGTCCCCCGTGTGCACACCCATGGGATCGAGGTTCTCGATGGAGCACACGACGACGGCGTTGTCGCTGCCGTCCCGCATGACCTCCAGCTCGAACTCCTTCCACCCGGCCACCGACTCCTCGACGAGCACCTCGCTCACCGGAGAGGCCCTCAGCCCGGTGGCGACGACGCGCCGCAAGGTCTCCGGATCCTCGGCGGTCCCGGTGCCGCCTCCACCGAGTATGTAGGAGGGACGCACCACCAGCGGGTACCCCAGCTCGTCGGCCGCCTCGGCGGCTTCGCCCAGCGACCCGCAGTAGCGGGAACGGGGAACCACCAGGCCGGCATCCTCCATGAGCCTCTTGAATTGGGCCCGGTTCTCCGCCGCCTCGATGGCCTGGATACGCGCCCCGATGACCTCGACGCCGTAGCGCTCCAGGGCGCCCATACGCGACAGTGCCGCCGCCACGTTCAGTGCGGTCTGCCCCCCCAGGGTGGGAAGCAGGGCGTCCGGACGCTCGGCGGCGATGATCGCCTCGAGCACCTCGGGGGTGATCGGCTCCAGGTATGTGGCGTGAGCCAGGCCGGGATCGGTCATGATCGTGGCCGGATTCGAGTTCACCAGCACGACCCGGTAGCCCTGATCGCGCAGCACCCGGGTGGCCTGGGTCCCGGAGTAGTCGAACTCGCAGGCCTGCCCGATGACGATGGGCCCGGAGCCGATCACGAGGATCGACTCGAGATCGTCGCGCCGCGGCATCAGGTCATCCCCATGAGCGCGCCGAACCGGTCGAAGAGGTGCGCGGCGTCGTGCGGGCCCGGAGCGGCTTCCGGGTGGAACTGGACGGAAAAGGCCGGCACATCGGCGCAAGCCATCCCCTCCAACGTCCCGTCGTTGAGATTCTGGTGGGTGGGCACGACTACGCCGAAGGCCGTCTGCACCCGATCGGGAAGCAGATCGGGGCCGGGCAAGCCTTCGAGCCGGGGAGCCTCACCGTCGCAGAGTGACCAAAGGTCGACGGCGAAACCGTGATTCTGCGACGTGATCTCTACGACGCCGTCCTCGAGCCGTCTCACCGGGTGATTACCCCCGTGATGGCCGAACGGAAGTTTGTAGGTCTTGGCCCCCAAGGCCAGTCCGAGAACCTGGTGGCCGAGGCATATGCCGAAGATCGGGACCCGGCCCAGCAGCGACCTGACCGCCGCCACCGGGCCGGTGAGCGGTTCCGGGTCGCCGGGCCCGTTGGACAGGAAGACACCGTCGGGCTCGAGGCTCACAACGTCGTCGGCGGAGGCCCCCGGAGGCACCACCTCAACCTCGATGCCGCGGCCGGCGAGCTGCCCCAGGATGTCCCGCTTCACCCCGAAGTCGAACACGACCACCCGAGCTCTGCTGGGCCCGACGGCGGGAACGGCGTAGCGCTCCTTGGTCCCGACCCCGGTTGCCAGGTCCTGCCCCGCCATCGAGGGCGCAGCCGCCGCCAGCTCGGTCAGGGCGGCCGCATCGTCGCCCGTCCCCACAGCAACCGGCATGGCACCCTGCTCCCGCAGGTGCCGGGTCAGCCGGCGGGTGTCGATGCCGCTCAGGGCAACAAGACCGTGACGCCGCAGGTACTCGTTGAGCGACCCCTCGGCGCGCCACGACGAGTGCCTCCTCGCCAGCGCCCGGGTGACCAGCGCGGAGCAGTACGGAAAGGCGGCCTGATCATCGGCGTCGGTCACCCCGTAGTTGCCGATGTGAGGAGACGTCATCACCACCACTTGGCCGGCGTACGACGGGTCGCTGATCACCTCCTGGTAGCCGCTCATGGCGGTGTTGAAGACGGCCTCACCCGTCACCGGCCCTTCGGCCCCCCAGGCCTCGCCGGCGAACACCGCCCCGTCGGCGGTCACGAGCAGGCCGGGCCTCACGCCTCGACCTTCCGGTCCCTCAGAGTGATCCGGCCGCGAAGCAGCACATGACGCGCCGCCCCAGTGAGCGACCTCCCCAGGAAGGGACTGTTGGCCGAACGCGACACGAACCCATCCACGACGTACTCGACATGAGGATCGATCACGGTGATCGAGGCCGGGCCGCCCCGCTCGAGCAGATGCCCGTGGTCACTCAGGCGGGCGATACGCGCCGGCGCCACCGACATCCGATCGAAAAGCTCCTCCGGCCCGAGGCCCACCGCACCCAGCACGGCCCCGACGGCCGTCTCCAGGCCTATCACGCCCCTGGGCGCCTCCTCGAACGGCACGTCCTTCTCGTGGGCAGCGTGAGGAGCGTGGTCGGTGCCGATGCAGTCGATGGTGCCGTCCGCCACGGCGCGGCGCAGCGCCTTCACATCGTCCGGAGAGCGCAGCGGTGGATACATCTTGAAGGCCGGGTCGGTGCCGAGCACCTCCCGGTGGTCGAAGCTGAGATGGTGCGGCGTGACCTCGGCGGTTGCCGGCAGCCCGTCGGCCTTGGCTCCGCGCACCAGCTCGACCGTCCCCTCAGTGGACACGTGCTGCACGTGGTAGCTGGCCCCGGTGAGCCTGACCACCGCCAGATCCCGGGCCACGATCACCTCCTCCGCCGCGGCGGGGATCCCCATGAGCCCCAGCGCCGCCGAAACCTCCCCCTCGTGGATCTGCCCGGCGCCCGACAACCCCGCATCCTCGGCGTGCTGGGCGATCACACCCCCGAGATCACCCAAGTACTCCATAGCCCGACGCAGCACGCCTCCATCGAACAGCGCCGGCCCGTCGTCCGTGAACACCCTCACGCCTGCGGCCCACAGCTCGTCCAGATGGGCCAGCCGGCCGCCTTCCCGGCCTGCGGTCACACACCCGGCCGGGAAGACGTCGACGATCCCCACGGCCCGGCCCCGATCGGCGACGAACCGCGCTATGTGGCCGCTGTCGACGGCAGGCTCCGTGTTGGGCATGGCGACGACGGCGGTGAAGCCGCCGGCGGCTGCGGCCATCGATCCCGAGGCGATGTCCTCCTTCCATTCCTGGCCCGGCTCACGCAGGTGCACGTGCGGATCCACCAGCCCGGGCCCGACCCAGCAGCCCGAACAGTCGAGGACGTCGGCGTCGCCACGACCCACCTTGCGACCGATCTCGACGATGTTCTCCCCCACCACCTTCACGTCGGCCTCGACGGGCCCGTCGACCGTCATCACGAGGCCTCCGGCGAGAACGATCTCACTCATCCAGTTCACCTCCGAGCAGTCGGAACAGCACGGCCATGCGCACGGCCACCCCCATGGCCACCTGCTCCAGCACGAGCGCTCGAGGGTCGTCGGCCACTTCGTTGGCGATCTCCACCCCTCGGTTCATGGGACCGGGATGCATGACGATCGCCTCCGGCCGCAGCGCGGCGAAGCGTTGGCGCGTCATGCCGAACCGGCTCACGTACTCGGGCAGAGAGGGGAACACCGTGGCGCCGCCCCGCTCCATCTGCACCCGGAGCAGGTAGACGACGTCGACCTCCCCCAACACCTCGTCGAGCGAAGCACACACCGCCACCGGCCACCCGTCCGTGACCACGGGAAGCAAGGTGCGCGGGGCCACGAGCGTCACCCGTGCACCGAGCGCCGAGAACGCGAGCACATCGGATCGCGCCACACGGGAATGGCGGATGTCGCCGACGATGGCCACGTGAAGCCCTTCCACCTTGCCGAAGCGGCGCCTGATGGTGAGGGCGTCGAGCAGAGCCTGGGTGGGGTGCTGGTGCGCTCCGTCGCCCCCGTTCACTACCGGGACCGACGTCCATTCCGAGACCCGCCGGGCCGCCCCCACGGCGCGGTGGCGCACCACCAGTAGGTCGGACCCCATCGCCTCGAGCGTCTGCACGGTGTCCTTGAGGCTCTCCCCCTTCGAAAGCGAGGAGGTCCCGGGGGCGAACGTCATCGTGTCGGCCGAGAGCGCCTTCGCCGCTCGCTCGAAGGAGAGCCGGGTCCGGGTCGACGGCTCGAAGAACGCCGTCGTCACGGTCTTGCCCCGAAGGGCGGGCACCTTCGGGATGGGCCGCTCGAGGATCTCGACGAACCCGTCGGCCTCGTCGAGCAGAGACTCCAGGTCGTGACGCTCCAGGTCGGCTATGTCGATGAAATGTTTCATCAGGCCGCCTCCTCGACGAAGGCCCGGTCGTTGCCGTCGATCTCCGACACGTGCACCATCACCCGCTGGCGGCGTGAGGTGGGGAGGTTCTTCCCCACGTAGTCGGGGCGGATCGGCAGCTCTCGATGGCCCCGATCGACCAGCACGGCGAGCTCGACGCGGCGCGGCCGGCCCAGATCGGCGATCGAATCGAGTGCGGCACGCACGGTGCGGCCCGTGAAGAGCACGTCGTCGACGAGTACCACGACCTGGTCGTCTATCGAGACCGGGACCCTGGTGGAGCCGACCCGTGTCTTGGGGCGCCGGTCGAGATCGTCCCGGTACAGAGCCACGTCCAGCTCGCCGACCGGCACGGGAGCCTCGATGTCCGCGATCTCCTGGGCCAGGCGCTGGGCCAGGGGAACCCCGCGAGTGTGGATGCCCAGGAGAACCAGATCGTCGACGCCCCTGTTCCGCTCCACGATCTCGTGGCCGATGCGCCTCAGCGCCCGGGCCATGTCGGTGGCGTCCATCACGGGGCGCATGGCAGAAAAACAGCCACCCGCAGGGTGGCTCGTCGGTAGATCATCTGTGGCGCTCCTTTCCGGCCTCACCGGACCGGGTTAAAGGACAATGCGGAGCCACGGTAGCACGCCGCGTGGCGAGCCGAAATCAGCCGGTCGGGCGCTCCAGCTCGGCGAGCCGAGCCAGCACACCGTTCACGAAGGCGCCGCTCCGCTCCGTCGAGTACTCCTTGGCCAGCTTCACCGCCTCGGAGATGATGACGGCCACCGGCACCTCGGGCCGGTGGCGCAGCTCGTAGAGGGCCATTCTCAGCACGATACGATCCACCGGCGTCATGCGCTCCACCGTCCAGCGCTCGGCCACAGACCCGATGGCGGCGTCGAGAGCATGCCTCTCTTGCCACACCCCCTCAGCGAGCCATGAGGCCCGACTCCCCGGGGCAAGGCAGTCCGGTAGCTCCAGCCGCATCTCCGCCTCGTAGAGGGCCTGTAGAGCCGTCTCACGCGTCTCCACGGTGATCACGACACCCTGGTGATGTACCCGCCGGACCGCGTGTCGACCTTTACCACATCCCCCTGCTCGATGAACAGCGGCACGGCCACGACTAAGCCCGTCTCTAGCGTCACCGGCTTGGTGGCTCCCGACACCCGATCCCCTTTCACGCCGGGCTCCGCCCGCGTCACTTGGAGCTCGACCGACGCCGGCAGCTCGATCCCGATGGCCCGGCCCTCGTAAATGGCGAGCAGCACGCCTGCCCCTTCCTTGAGGTAGCTGGAGGCGTCGCCGACCTCGTCGGCGCTCAGGGTCATCTGCGCATAGGTCTCGCCGTCCATGAAATGGAACCCGAGGTCGTCCGAGTACAGGTACTGGTGCTCCCTGCGATCGATGATGGCCCGCTCGACCTGCTCGCCAGCGCGAAACGTGCGATCCACGACCGCTCCGGTCTCGACGTTCTTGAGCTTCATCCGCACGAACGCCTTGCCCTTGCCCGGCTTCACGTGCTGGTACTCGACGATCTGGAATATGCCGTCGGGCAGGTCGAGGGCCATGCCCGGCTTGACGTCGTTGGTCGAGGTCATGTCAACACGAACTCCCTGGGCGAGGAGGTGAGCACATCCGAGCCATCGGCGGTCACGAGCACCATGTCCTCAATGCGCACGCCGCCGACTCCCGGCAGGTACACCCCCGGCTCTACCGTCACCACGTCACCCACGCGAAGCCTTTCTTCGCCGCCGCGTCGCAAGAACGGCGCCTCGTGGATCTCCAGACCCACACCGTGCCCGGTCCCGTGAACGAACTGCTCCTCGTACCCGTAGCCCCGCAGAACCTTGCGCACCTCCTCGTCCACGTCGCCGCAGGAGACGCCGGGCCCGACGGCATCGACGCCGGCCTGCTGCGATTCGACCACGGCACGGTATACCCGCCTCATCTCCTCGTCCGGCTCGCCGGCGAGCCACAGTGTGCGAGACATGTCGGAGTGGTAGCCCTCCACGGTGCAGCCGTAATCCAGCAGCAACAAGCCGTCCCCCAACGGCCTATGCCCAGCCTCGTAGTGAGGCAGCGAGGCGGCGGCACCGGCGGCCACGATAGGATCCCAATCGGCCGGGTCGGCATTGTTGTCGCGCATGGCGCCGACGAGCCCCCAGGCGAGCTCGGCCTCGGTGGAAGCCTGCTCGAGCAACCCTCCGAGGGCGGCGAAGGCGGCATCGCCGGCCGCCGCGGCCCGGCGCAGGCAGGCCACCTCCTCGTCGTCCTTGGTGCGTCGCCCATCCTCGACGACACCCTGCGTCGCCACCGGCTCCGTGCCGGTCTTCTCCTCGAGGGAGCGGGCAAACTCCCAAGTGACCCCGTGAGCCTCCAGCGCCACAGTGTCGAGACCCTCCAGCAGCTCCCTCATGCCCTCCCAGATCTCCCCACCGAACTCCAGCAGCGATACCGCGGGCAGATTCTCGAGCAGCGCCGCGGCCTTCTCGCCGTACCGCCCGTCGGTGAGGAAGACGGACGTGCCATCGGGACGAACCAGTAGGTGGCCGCTGCTCCCGGTGAAACCGACGAGGTATCGGAGGTTGGGCAGGCGCGACACGAGAAGCGGGGTGTCGAGGCCCGCGGCGAGCGCGTCGAGCCTGGCGGCGTGCTGCATGATGCCCCTAAATGCCGATGACGTCGAGAGCTTCCCCAACGGTAGCCGAGTCGACGTGCTCCAACTGCGGCTCCCCGACGGCCACCAGCAGCACCATACGCAGGCCCGCGGCGTCCCTCTTCTTGTCCAGGGCGAGGAGCCGGCGCACGACGGCGGCGTCGGCCGCCGG
>Ga0315554_1000911_pt1 | contig 17549 bp, 19 predicted proteins | sample SalMarSW160370MG_FD_202114 | JGI IMG/M metagenome (GOLD analysis project Ga0315554, IMG submission 202114) | Salt marsh sediment microbial communities from the Plum Island Ecosystem LTER, Massachusetts, United States - Salt Marsh Sediment SW1603-70 ... | reverse complement strand
GTTAGCCTGGCCTCCAGCATGCCTGACAACCCATAAGCCCCGCCGCCTGCTGCGGGGCGGGATGACTACGGGCTGTCCGCTTCGGGCGGCTGCACCTTCACCGTTGCCGCAACCCACACCGTCACCAGGACAAACAAGCCCGTGCCCGCAAGAAACGCTGCCCGCAGTCCCCACGCGGTGGCAAGAAGCGCCCCCAGCATAGGCCCCAGAGACCTGCCGACGGCGTTCACGCTGTTGCTGATGCCGTAGATGGCCCCCTGCTGCTCCCTCGGCGCAAAGCGCGCCAGGACAGCGTTGGCCGCAGGCAGCAGCCCTCCCGAAAACAGCCCCGTGGCAAAGCCCGCTGCGATCAGCACGGCGAGGGTCGGCGAGAACGCCTGACACGCATAGGCCACGGCCGCGCCCATGCCGCAGAGTATCAGCATTCGGCGGTGGCCCCAGCGGTCTGCCAGCCTGCCCACCACCGCAGCCGACAGCGCGCTGGCAACGGCGCTGGCACCGTACACGGAACCGGTGGCCGTGTTGACCAGGCTGGGGTCCGGCTGCAGCGTCTCCACCAGAAGCGGAAGGAGAGGGCGGGCCGTCTGGTTGCCCAGATAGATGCCGCCCAGCGCGATGACGACCCCCAGGATGGGCAAGGAGTGGGCGACGGTGCGGGCGCTCGCAGCGAAGCCGGTATGCCCCTTCTCGTTGGAAGGCGGCACGAACTTCTCCTGCACCAGCGCATGCACCAGGACGCCACCAAACAGGAGCATGATGCCGGTCACGCCGAAAGCCCAACGGTATCCAAGACTGTCGGCGACCACGCCTCCAATCAGCGGCCCCACCGACGCCCCGACGTAGACGGCCATCTGCATCAGGCCCAGCGAGAAGCCCACCTCGGAAGCGGGGGCCATGGACGACACAAGCGTGATGAAGGCGGGGACGGTGCCCGTGAGGGTGCCTTGAATCAGACGGAGGATGAGCAGTTGGTGCACGTTGCCCGCGAAGGCCATAGCGGCCAGGACGGCGGCCCCGCCGAAGGTGGCCCGCTCCACCATCAGTTTGCGCCCGCGGCGGTCGGCCAGCACGCCCCAGACGGGGGACATCAGGGCCATGGAAATGGGTCCCGCCGACGTGAGCAGCCCCGTCCACAGTTTGACGCCGTCCGGGTCGGTAATCCCCAGGTCGCGAATGTAGAACGGGAGAAAGGGAAAAGCCGCCGTGAACCCGACGATGCACAGGAACTGCGCCACCCACGCGGCGGCCAGGTTTACTTTCCAGTTTCTCACGGCCGGCGAACCCCTCAGCGGTGTTGGCGGTATTATACGCGAAGCAAGGTCGCCTGTCAGTTCGAGAGTTGTCGCGCCGTGTAGGTCGGAGTGCCAACCCGACCGCGCGCCCCTTCTTATCATCCTGAGCGCAGCGAAGGATCTCGCCCATCGTGATTCTTCGCTCCCTGCGGTCGCTCAGAGAATGACAGTGGGATGGTTCGCAGCCCCGCGCCGTGGCGTGCCGACCATCTCAGGCGATTGGCAATGCAATCTGAAACCGAGATGAGGATTTCGCCCCGTTGCACACGGGCAGAGAGACTGATACAATGGCCCCGTGAACCCATTATGGAAGGAGTCAGGACATGGCCGAAGAAGAGAAGAAAGAGCAACCCGAGGAGGCAAAGCGCACCCAAGCCGAGGCCTGGCGGGAAGTCGGCAAGCAGTTCGAGGCCCTGGGCGAGAGCCTGGCGGCTGCGTTCCGCTCTGCCTGGGAGGACGAGACTAATCGCCGCTACATTGAGCAGGCGCAGTCGGGGCTGGAAACTGCCGCCGATGAGGTGGCCCGCGCCGTAAAAAGCGCTGCCGCCACGGTGGACAAAGAGAAAGTGCAGGCGGATGCCAAGAAGGCCGCCCAAACCGTCCGCAAAGCCAGCAAACAGACACTGGGCGAGATGCAACCTTACATCGCCCACGCCCTGCGCCAGACCAGAGATGCGCTGCAGCGGGCCATCGACAGTCTGTCGGACGACTATGCTGCGCCGGAGCCCACAGAGGAAAAGCCCACCAAGTAAACACGGCGCGGTGCAGCCGAAGGGAAACTCAGATGGCTGGTTGGCTTGGCAGGAGCAGAAGCGTCTGGCTGGTTGCTGCTGCTCTGGCCGGAGGGCTGATTCTGGCGCTGGTCGTCATTCCTGCGCTGCACGGCAGAGAACGGCCATGATGACATGGTTGTCGTGCCCGCAGGCTGGTTCCTGATGGGGCACGAGAGCGGAGAGGGGTCAAGCTACCCGCCGCGCCAGGTCTACGTGGACGCCTTCGCCATCGACCGGACGGAAGTGACCACTGCGGCCTTCGCCGAGTTCGTGGACGAGACCGGGTACCGGGCCTTGGACTGGACTGTCCGATTCCTCAACGAGGGGCAAAACAACCCGGTGGTGGGCGTGCTGTGCCAGGCCGAACTATCGGGTGGGGGTTCGCTGCGCGAAGAGCGTAGATTGAGGAGACACTGAGGCAGGCGACCCTGGCGACATCCGTTTAGGCAATCGAGTTTGTCCAGATGCCTAGCGTATCTGCCATTCTGAGTGACCGAAGAGAGCGAAGAATCTCCCCGCTGCATTGCGAGAAAGTGATTCTTTCCTTCGCCTCTGCTCAGGACAGACTCGCTGCCCCTTCGCTGCGCTCAGGGCTTTGGCTCCCTGGAATGACAGTTGGGCGCAAGCATGCATGCAAATGCGATTGCCCTGTACACCCGCCAAGCACTTGTTGACAAGGACATTGCCGGACGCTACAATGAGTGTAGTTCTGAGCGTCTCGGGCAAGATTGCAGCACGACGTAGACAGCGACCCTCGTTTCGGGCAGGTTCCAACCGGAGGCGCGCTCCTCGCGCTTGATAGGCTGCTGAACCGGGTCGCACCATCTTCGCACATCGCTCTGCCTCGCAAGGACTTTCTTGCGGCATCCGAGGTATACTAGTTCCATGGAAGGACATGGGAGAAGGAGTGTGCCTCATGGGTGAGTTCATGCGCAGGGTGTTCCATGCTGAGCGGGGCCTCTATCTCCAGTGGCTCGGCATCCTAGCCGTTCTCGCTGTTGGCCTGTTTGCCTGGATGTCACTGAGTGGATGCGGCGAACTAGGGTCCGACCCTGGTTGTGGCGGGATAGTGACAGGCCCAGCGACATCATCTTCGTGGAGCAGTGGGCTGACCGCACCGCAGCCATCGACGTTCAAGGCTGTTATGGCGGGCGTGACAACTCTGGCCTCTCCCGGCGAGCGGACATACCGCCACCTGAGGTGCGAGGGAACAGAAATCGGGACGACCGTTTCGTACAGATACTATCCCCCAGGGGCTGCCTGGGACTTCTCGTTCAGCACGCCGCCGGACTCGGTTACGAGTCAATCGTATGAATGGAGGAATCTGGTACCTGGCGCGGAAGTTCTCCTATCCTTCCGCTTTCCAATCCTCCATAAGTGGGACCGCAACCCGTACAAGGGAACAGAGTCCTTCTCAGCGCGCACGAGCGATGGGGGCGTCAGTGCTGTCATGCATACCACAGAAATCTACCATGCGACGGCAGCCGGAGAATCTCCCCCCAACGGCTTGCCGCCAGAGGCTCCGCGGACAGAACCTCAATCCCAGTCTAATCAGATATGGTACCTTATCCGGTGGCTGGATATGTCCAGCGACAGCATGACCACTGCCGTCTGCGAGGACTTGCTCGACTTGCTCCGCAGCGACGACGCGTTTCTTGCTTTGCGCGTGCCCGTCACGCCATCGGCAGTGGTGTCTGAGGCGGCGAGTGTGCCATTGCTGCTGGGAGGCGACTTCGTGCCCCAGATGCAGATATACCGGTACACACCATACCCCGCCATGACCGTCTATTCCACCACACTGGAACTGCGGCCCGACCGGCTCCACTTCCTTGGCAACGCGCTGCCAGGGGCCGAAGGGGAAGAGTGGCTGGCCCTGGGCGTCCCGTCCGACGCGCCTGCCTGCCCCTCAGGGCTGAACCAGGCGCCCGGGAGTTGGAGTTTCTCGTCGCGCATCTACCTGGACCTTTCGGGCCAGCCCGACTACTGCCGGGGTTGCACCCTGCCCTTCTACGTCTGCTACGAAGGGCAGAGCGAGCCTCTCACTTCACAGGCGGCGGCGCTTGCCCTGGCCCTGGCAGGCAGCAGCCCGGATATGACCGCCTACTCAAACCAGGGCATCACGTGCCTCGGCCCCGAAGCGATACAACTCACCTCCAGCCTGGTCTGGAAACTGGCGGGGGCAGGCACTGACATCGTCACTCCGACGCAGTCCATCCAGTTCCATCACTACCTTGTAAACCGGAGCGGCGGCACCCTCTCATTCAACCTGACCACCGAGTCGGACCTGGGCGTGACGTGGCGCATCTACGGCGGCACTGCGGAGGTCCCAAATCTGAGCCAGCCCATTACGTCGCCCGTGGCAGTTGCCGATGACGAGTTCAAACACTTCTGGCTCATCTCGGACCCGCTGTCAGCCGACACGGCCCACGGCCCGTACAGCCTCCGATTGACAGCGGCGCTCGTGTCGTCCCCGCTGGACCTGCAATGGACGGGGGACATGATTTGGGTGGGCGACTGGGTGGCCCCACCATCTGAACCTACGATGCACCGCATCTATCTGCCGGTGGTATTCAAGAGCTGGCGGAAGTAGCTCAACACACCGGTCGCGAGTGGAGTCAGACCATGTATCCCACGTTTCACCTTGGCCCGTGGCAGGTTCCCACGTACAGCACGGTCTACGCGCTGGCCCTTGTCCTGGTCGGGATGCTGGCCTTCCATCGGCTGCGACGGATTCCGGAGCCGCCCGGCCGGCTGATGCGCGCCCTGGTCGCTGCCATCGTGGGGGGCTTCGCCGGTACCTACCTGGTGGGCCTCATCCCGGCAGCGCAGCGCTTCGCCCGCACAGGTGATTTCATCTGGCCTAGCTCGGCCTCGTTCGTAGGTACTCTCGCCGGTGGAATTGCAGCCGCTGCTGTGGTGAGGCGCGGCGAGCCGACGCCGTTGGGCCGCGTGCTGGATCTGGGCGGGCTGCCGTGGCCATTGCTGCTGGGGCTGGGAAAGATTGGCTGCCTGGGTGCAGGGTGCTGCTACGGAAAGCCGACCGAATCTTGGCTGGGCATGTGGATGCCCGACGAAGCGGGATGGTGGGCCATGCGGTACCCCACCCAGATTCTCAGCGGCGTCGCCAACCTGCTCATCTTTGGGCTGCTCCTGGCCGTGGAACGCTACGGGCAGAAACGCGTGGGCAAGGACAGAGGCTGGCCTTTCGACGGCTTTCTGTTCCTGCTGTACGTTGGCCTGTTCTGCATCGTACGGTTCAGCACGGAGTGGCTTCGGGGCGACGCGGTGCCGCTGCTGGGTCCCCTGACGTGGGTGCACCTGGCCACGCTGGCCGGGCTTGCGACAGTCATCGTCATCATGGTCACACAGTTTGCGCGCCAGCGCTGAAGGGCGAAGGCGCTGCCCCCTTGCAGCCATTGACCGAACATGGTATACTGTCGGGCGACAGAAGGTTTCCCGTTGCACTGGTCGGCACGACAAGCATATAAGGAGGGTCGCCATGAATGCTCCTCGGACCCTTGGGTTGTTGCTTCTGGTCGTCCTGTTCGCCGCCCTCGCTGCCGCCTCGCTGAGTTTCGCCGCCGATGCCCGTCCCGCCGTCTCGCCGGACTTTGGTGCTGAAGATACACACCGACCGCCCGCCGGGACGCCAGCGCCCCCGGCGCTGTTGGAGTGTCCAGACCTGTACGAGCCGAATCAGACCTTTGCAACTGCCTGGGAGATACCGCTAACGACCTACATCGCCTACCGCTACGGGCATGTGTATTCCTACGTTTGCGAGTCCGACTCCTCTGATTTCTGGAAGTTCTACGTAACCGCGGGCCAGCAGATACAGTTGGACGTAAGCTCGCTGCCTGGCCCGGCGGGCCTGTATTTGTACAATCCTGACGGCCAAATCAGGTGGATGGGACCTGACCAAGGTGGGTCCATACATTCCGTTTATGTGGCGGGCAGCACAGGCTGGTGGCGTGCCGACCTGGAGTGTTGGACATACAGCAACGATGATCCCTACCACCTGGAGGTGCGTGTGTTCCAACCCACGCCAACGGCCACTCCAACCGCAACGGCCACGCCGACCTGCCCCGACACGTACGAGGACAACGACCATGCACCCATAGCGATCCCGCTGACAAGCGGCTACGGCCACGTGTATTCATACATGTGCTATGGGGACAGTATTGACTATTGGGAGTTCAATGCGACCGCAGGCGACCGGATCCAGCTGGATCTGACTTCAGTTCCGATCAACCTTGACATGAACCTCGGCGCGCCCGACGAGATTGGGCCCAGGGCGATATCCAATACGGGCGGCTGGCAGGAGCCCGAGCACGTCATCTATACGGCGGACATCACGGGCAAATGGCTCATAACGATCTACAGAGGCTTCCCTCTGGAGGCGTCCAGCAACGACGACTCCTACCACCTGGAAGTGCGCGTGTCGTCAGGCACGGCAACGCCTACTCGCACCTCTACGAGGACTGCGACTCGTACCCGCACGCCGACGGTGACACCGACGCGACAGACGCCGCTGAGGAAGGCCTACATGCCCGTGATTATGAAGCAGGGCGCGCCGGTCTGCGAGGACAAGATCAAGAACGGCGGGTTCGACACCGGCACCTTCGCCTACTGGGCGACGAGCGGGAGTCCTCAAGTAACATCCAGCCTGTGGCACACCGGGGGCTACAGCGCGATTCTGGGCGCTGCGGCCAACGACGACAGCAGCGTCTATCAGGGCATCACGCTGCCCGCGGGCGCGAGTTCGGCTACGCTGACGTTCTGGCGGTTCATCTACACGCAGGACGAGATGACGAACCCGTGGGACTACCTGAAGGTGGAGGCGCGCGACTCGGGAGGGACAGTGCTGGCGACGCTGCTGACGCTGGACAACCGCAACGCCGGGCCGAGCTGGGTCAAGTCCACGGTTGACCTGATGGCCTACCCTGCGCTGTTCGGGAAGACCATCCGGCTGGCGTTCCATGCGACCAACGATGTGGCCTTGCCCACCAGTTTCTACATTGACGACGTGAAGTTGGAGGTGTGCGGGCCCTAGAATGTCCACACCAGTGGGTTCGACAGGCGCGGTCAGCCTCCGCGGCGGAGACCGACCGCGCTCCATTATCCCTGAGCCAAGGAGCGCATCTGGACGAAATGCCTGCAGTCCCCGAGATCTTCAACATCACCGTGCCCTGGATTGAGGACATTCCGACCCGAAGGGTCCCCTGCCTGCTGTGCGGGGAGCGGAACCTGGTTCCCGTGAACACCTTCGTCCTCAACAGGCATCGGTTCCACACGGTGCGGTGTACCTCGGACGGAATGATGTGGCTGGACCCGCAGCCCACCGAGGCGTTCTACCACCACCTGTACGAGGAGCACTATCACCGGGCGGGGGCAGACGACCCTCTGCTGGAGCAGGCGACGCTGGACGTCCACTCGGACGAGGCGAAACTGCGCGAGGTGGCGAAGATTCGCCTGGACGAAATCGAGCGGTTCGCCGGGCCGGGGCGGCTGCTGGAGGTGGGCTTCGGCGCGGGACACACGCTGATGGAGGCACAGGCGCGCGGGTGGGACGTCTTCGGGCTGGAAGTGGCGCAGTCCTGCGTGGACACCATGCGAGACAGGGGCATTCCCGCAGAGAGGGCATCCCTGCTGGAGTATGGCGGCGAACCGGACACCTTCAGCGTAGTGGCGATGTACAGCGTCATCGAGCACACCCACGACCCGGCAGCACACCTGCGAAGGGTCTACGACCTTCTCCAGCCCGGCGGGCTGCTGGTGCTGCGCCTGCCGGACACAGGCCCGGAAGGCCCGCCCGCATCGCTGATAGCCCACCTGTACCACTTCAACCAGGCCACCATCGCCGAACTGTTGAAGCGGTGCGGGTTCGAGGTGCTCTGGGTCGGTTCGTTTGCTCTGTGGAAGCCGAAGCGGTATCCCGGCGAACTGTGGAACATGAACGTGATAAGTCGGAAGCAAGTCTGAGACTTGGAGCAAGCGCGATGATAGAACCCATCCGAGGAGACGGCGCGCTCACCGTGGTTCTCCCCGAAGAACTGCACAGGCGGATTCTCCCTTGGCGACGCGCCTACGATGCCAAACACATCCACATCCCGTCCAACATCACGGTGGTGTATCCGCCGTTCGTGCGGGAACCGGAGTGGGCGGCGGCACGCCCAGCGCTGGCACAGGTTCTTGCCGGGTTCTCGACATTCGAGACGACCATACGAACCGTGGGGGGTTTCGGCGGGGAACCCCTCGTCCTTTGGCTGAAACCGGAAGACGAAGGCACCCTGGCGCGGATTCACGCGGCACTGGAAGATGCATTCCCAGCGTGGGTGCCGCCCATGCCCTGGGAGTTCGTGCCCCATGTGACGATAGGCTTCTTCGACACCGAGGCGGCGTTGGAGAACGCTCGGAGGCATATCCTGTCGGAACTGGAGCCGATGCGCTGGCGGGTTTCCGCCCTTTCATACCTGACGATGGGCGAAGATGGCGTGTGGCGCGTGCTCGACAGGCTCGCCCTGGGATGCCTGCCGGACACGGGGGAGTGACCTGAGCACAGCCGTGGGGGCTGTACGAGACTGCCTCCGCCGGTACCTGCCAGCGGTGTGGCGAAGCGACAGCCCGTAGAGAAGGCGGTCACGCAGCAGGTCGCGAGCAGATTCTCGCGGGCTGGAAGCCGCCACCGACGGCCTGCCAGCCGTGTCTGCTACTCGGTGTGAGCGCTCACCGCTGCGAAGCCCAAGCCCCCCATGCCCACGTGGGCGCCGACCACAGGTGTCACAGACACCGAAAGAATGTCTTCGCCCTTGGGCCAGAGACTCTTCAGCCGTTCCTTGAGTTCCTCGGCGGGCGTCGAGTCCTCCGTGTGGATGAAGCCCAGGCGTTCCAGGGGAGCCAGTTCGGTCGCCTTCTGAACCATGTACTCGATGGCGCGCTTTCGGGTCCGGGCCTTGACGGAGGAGGCCTTGCCGTCGTGCATGGACAGAATGGGCTTAATCTGGAGCAGAGTGCCTACGCCAGCCGCAAGCATGTTGACCCTGCCGCTCCGGCGCAGATATTCAAACCCGTCCACGGCGGCGTACATGTAGGTACGGTTCAACTGCTCCTTCAATGCGGCGACGATATCCTGAACCGGGGCCTTGTCCCTGACGAGCGCAACGGCCTTCTGGACGGCGAAGCCGAGGGCCAGACTGAACTGCCCCGAATCGAGAACTGTGACAAGGCCGGATGCGATCTCGCGGGCGGCGAGCCGGGCGTTGTTGACGGTGGCGCTCAGGCTTTCGGCGATATGCAGAGAAAGAATCGCCGTCGCGCCCTCCGATTTCAGCCGCTCGTACACGCGCCTGAAGACCTCAGGGGATGTCGATGCTGTGGTGGGATGCACCGGGAAGTGGGGCAGCCTGACGTAGAACTCGGCGCGGGAGATGTCCACGCCGTCGGCATAGCTCTCATCGCCCATGTTGATGTACAGGGGCACAACGGCGATGTCGTTCTCCTCAATGAACGACTGAGGCAAATCGCAGGTGCTGTCGGTAACGATTCTTACGGTCATCACTTCTCACTTTCTGGCCGCAAAAGTCCAAGAAATTGACAATCACAGGCACATTATAACTGGATTTGCACTACGTACAATGACGGCAGTCATATACGCGCCACGGCATCCGCATCTGCATGCAGACCTGCTCCGACTTTTATCTGAGGAAGCAAAGCCCTGGGTGGAGCGAAGATGTCCTGATTGCGCCGGGTTCAGGTGCACGCCGGTAGGCGGCTTCGATAGCGCGGTGCTACTTCGGCGCGCAGGCGGCGAAATACTCGGCCCAGTTCACCTCGCTGACTTGCAGTTCGTGGCCGTCGGGGTCGGCGAACAGGGCATAGCGCGCGCCCCACTGGGCTTCACCGGGTTCTCTGGTGAACCGCACACCCTTCTCGGTCAGAGTGCGGAACGCTTCCTCCACATCGTCCACCAGGAAGTTCACACACGGCTCCCCCTTGCGAGGAGCGTCGCGTTCGCCCCAGGTCTTGAGGCCGATTTCCACGCCGCCGCAGTCGAAACCGGCATAATCCCCGAACCGGTACTTCATCTGCAGGCCCAGCACTTCGCCGTAGAACTCCACGGCGCGGCTCAAGTCGGCTACGCTGAGAGTGATGTCCCAAATGCGTTGAATCATGACACACCTCCTCCTCGGCACACGCCAGCACCGCCGCAACGTCCGGCCTACCGGAGCCAGCGACGAAAGAGTTTTCTGATGGCCTGGCGAACCTTCTGCACCGGCCGCTGGGAGCGCTCGTCGACAAACCTGTCAGCAGCCTCCTCCATCGGCATGTCGCCGTACTCCTCGCGCAGATACCACTGGTGCTCGATAATCCACAGGTACAGGTCGGCTTCGGTGCGCCTGGGAAACTCCTTCACGATATCATGCTCGCGAATGATGCGCACCAGCGGCATGTAGACGTTGTCGTACCAGGAGGCCACAGCCTCCCCGTAAGGCACCTCTCGCTTCTTCCGCTCGCCCAAGTACCAACGGTGGACAGAGATGTGCTCCAGCAAAGTAGCGTACTCGCCAGGCAGAGTAAGGCGGATCTCGGCGTCGGGCCGCAGACGCTTCAACTGCGTCTCTTCCAGGAACAGGGCATACTCCTGCTTGTGGAGGACATCGTCCATGTCGGACTCTGAAGTTGGGGGAACCGGCGTTTCCAGTTCGGTGACATGGGCGTCGATGAACTCCTGACCGCGCTCCCTGGCGACGGAGACACGGTGGTTGCCGTCGCGGACGAAGTAGACGTCGCCGATTTTGTACAGTTCCACGGGCGGAAGCGGCACATCCTGGTAGTGAGCGACATCGATGCTCATCCAGCGGCTGCGCGTGTGCGCCCTGCGCGGCAGAAAAGCCCGGTCAAAATCGCGATAGCGTCCCTCGCTGCCCACAATCTTGTCGAGGGGCACGGGTTGAGCACCCAACACCCGCTGTCCCTTGATGGGCAGCCGCCTGCGCACCTCGTCGAGGGGTAGGAGGTCGGCGCTCTTGCCGGTGAGCCAACTCTCCACCATTTTGAAGAAACTCTTGCGGCGGGCCTGCCGATAGTCGACATCCGCCATCTGGTCAAAAGCCATCCGTCGAACTCCCTCTATCCCCACGCAATAAGGTGCTCTCGCCCGTTACCAGCGCAGCGGCGACACGCTGAACCGCCGCGACGCCACGTCGAACTCCGTCATGCGAAGGCCGTACGTGTTGACGACCAGGGTTCTCCCGAAAAGCGTCTCGGTCTGCTCGTCCCGCCGCACGGGCCGGACATGGCCGTGAAGATGGAGCACCGGGCGGAAGGCCGTCAGCAGCCAGCGGAAGGCCTTGATGCCCTGGTGCGCGCGGTCTTCGCAGTCGTGAATGCCCCACGGTGGGGCGTGGGTGACGAAGATGTCGAGAAACTTGCCGTACCTGATGCGGTTGCGCAGCAGCCTGGGCACAAGGCTGAAAACGTTCAGCCACATCTCTTGCTGAGTGTACTGAAAGGGACCTGTCCCATAGCGCAGGCATCCCTCCACGCCCGCCAGGAGCAGGCCATTGTGGTTGGCAGTAGCCAGGTGCAGGTCGGTGCCACCCACCGGAGCCATCAACTCATCGCCGCTGGCCATGTGTTCGGGCAGGTGACCGTGGTTGCCGCGTACGTAGTAGAGGAAGGTGCAGAGCACGGTTGTGACGTAGTCCAGGTAGTAATAGGGCAGGTCGCCACAGCTGATGACAATGTCCACGTTGGGGAAACGCTCCCTCGCACCCTCGTTGTACAAGGAGCCTTGCACCTCATCGCTGAGGGATAGGATGTTCATGGCTGGTCTCCTGCCGCCTTCGCCTAACTCACCCGATTGGCCGCTGCACTGTCGCGCGCCGCCCTGCAGGGCAACTTCAGGACCACACCCGCAGGCGGCGAGGCAGAATCTCGCAGTCGATTCGGTGACCCTCGGTGCACAGCATCTCTCCATCCACGTGGGCGACGAGAGGGTCGGGTGAGGAGATGGTCACGCGGGCGGCGCGGGCCATAGTGACCGGCTCCTTGTCCACGTGGGTCCCTTTCATGAAGTGGGGAATGAGGCCAAGCATGGCCATGCGGCTGATTTCACGCGCAATGCACAGATCGAACAGGCCGTCGTCGGGCTTGGCGTCTGGCGCGACAAAGAAGCCGCCGCCCTCCCGCGCCCCATTGGCGACGGTTATCATCAGGGCCGGCAGGACCATTTCCTGGTCGTCGTACTGGATGGTGGCGAGAGGGATTTTCAGGGACAGAAACACCGTCTTGAGCACGACGGGCAGGTACAGCGCCATTCCGCGCAGTCTCGGCATTTTCAGGGCTTCGAGCGTCACCACGCCGTCGAACCCGATGCCCAGGGTGTTGTCAAAGTACCGAGGCGCGCCGGCGTCCAGAGAGACCCGCCCCACGTCCATAAGTCGGGCCTTGCCGTGGGTCAGGCGACGACACGCCGCCTCCAGGTCGCCGGGGACGCCCGCCGTGTGAGCGAAATCACTGCCGGAGCCTATGGGAAGAACGGCCAGGGTGCCCCCCACTCCGTCGCCCGCGGCCAGCATGAGGCCGTTGACCACCTCGTGGGTCGTACCGTCGCCGCCCGCCGCCACGACAATCTCGAAGCCATCGGAGACCGCCTGCCGCGCCAGTTCAATGGCATGCTTCGGCGCGGCGGTGCACTCCATATGAAAGTCGAGGTCGCCGGCTTCCAGGTGTCGTCGCAGTTCCGGCTCCACCCTGGCACCGTGCCCTTTGCCTGCAATAGGATTGAGAATGACCTTCACACGCCCCATCGTTTCCTCCTGTTTTTGTGTCGGATGCCTGCTCCCATACTTACGAAAACCCGCCGCGCGGCTCCGCGTTGCGCCGCCTCTATCGGGAATCGTGCTCGCGGCGGGCCAGAACAACTCGGTGGCAAATCTCCAGCGCTTCCCGGTTCCCCGGCCAGAACAGGAGCGACATGGCCTCCTCGTAGGTGCACCAGCGCCAGGCGTCGTGCTCGACGGAGTCGAGAGTCGGTTCCTCGGCCTCCACAAAGGCCACGAACGCATGCTCCACGATTTCCGCGACACCGTCAGGGTACAGAGGTTTCCACCGCTCCTGCATGGGGAGGCTATAGGAGAAGTCCAGCGGCACGAGTTCGATGGGCGTCAGCCCCGTCTCCTCCAGCAGTTCGCGGCGCGCGCCTTCAGCCACGGTCTCGTCCCATTCGGGAGCGCCCGTCACGCCCTGCCAGTGGTCGCTGCGCTCAGGCACGCGGCGCAGCATGAGATACTGCCACTCGCCGCCCTTGCGCCGCACGGGATAGACCAGCACCTGGATGGGCACGCGCATCACGAATCCTCGACCGAGCGGCGCATGATGGGGCGCGTCTCCGACCGCCGGGCCACTTCCACGAAGGCCGCCTTGAGGAATGTAGAGGCCAGACCTGTGTATGCGAAGACGTCGGGCACTTCGGCTTTCTTCGGCTCCACTGGATAGGCCTCCACCATCTTCGCGCCGTGCGCGGCAGCATGGGCCACGGCGGCCTCAATGAGTTGTCCCATGAGTCCCCTGCGTCGGTACGGCTTGGCGATGAAGAAGCAGACGATGGACCAGACCGGCTGCTCATCCACCGGCTTCAGCACGCGTGAGCGCTGCAGCACCCCGAAGGTCTCGCGCGGAGCCACGGAGCACCAGCCCACAGGCTCGCCGCCAGCGTAGGCCAGGATGCCCGGCACCTCGCCCGATTCCACGATGGCCTTCATGGCGAGGCGATTGCCTTCACCCTTCTGCTTCTCGAAGTCGGAGCGCTTCAGCCGAAACCACATACACCAGCACCCGCCGCAGGCTCCGTGCTCGCCGAACAGGATCTCGAAGTCAGCCCAGCGCTCAGGAGTGACAGGGTGGAATTCCAGGTTAGGCAGTGCATCCGCCGCGTCCGCCAGGGCCACTCTATGCTGTCGCACCCAGCTGCGACGTGCAGTTCGGGCAGCGGGTGGCCTGGATGGGAATGTCCGACAGACAGTAGGGGCACTTCTTGGTCGTCGGTTCGGCGGGGGCAGGCTCCGGCTTGCGGCGCATCCGGTTGATCTGGCGCACCACCAGGAAGATGGCGAATGCGACGATGAGGAAGTCCAGCACCGTGTTGATGAACAAGCCGTAGTTGATGGTGACTGCGCCAGCCTGCTGGGCGTCTGCCAGTGAGGCATAGTGCCCGCCCGACAGGGTCACATAAAGGTTGGCGAAGTCCACGCCTCCCAGCAGCAGGCCGATGGGCGGCATCAGCACATCATTGACGAACGAGGTGACGATACTACCAAAGGCCGCGCCGAGAATGATGCCGATGGTCATGTCGAGAACGTTCCCCCGCATCGCGAATTCCTTGAACTCCTTCAGCATGGTCTGTCTCCTTTCATCTCACGGATGGCTGTCAAGGTGAATCTGCACCATGATAGCATGGATTCCATCCCACGCAAGTGTCTTCTGGAAGGAACAGGAAAAGGGCTGCCGCGCAGTTGGGTGCGGCAGCCCATCGTAAGGGGAAGATATCGGAGGATTCAGTGTGCTACTGCATCTCCGGAATTAATTGAATCTGGGTTGCAGTCATGCTGTCGCCTTGCACCTGGCCGCCGATGGTGATGCGGTCGCCCGCCTTCAGGTCAGACACGCTTCCTTCGGCGAACATGGTGATGCTCGTGTTGTCGTCAATCTCCACCTTCAATTCGCTCTGCGCTGTGCTGACGATAAGCGTGTTCCCTTGAATCTCCTTGATGGTGCCGATAGTGGCCTGTCCTCCCTGACCTGTGCCCAGTCGCCCGACGAAGCCCTGTCCTCCGGGCATCGAACCGCCTGTGGTGCCAGTGCCAGGCTGCGTGTTGCCGAATCGCTCGGTCATGAACTGGTCGCGCGCCGATGCGGTCTGGGACTTGCCCTGGTTCACGCCGAGGAAATAGCCGCCAACCCCGGCCCCAATCACCAATACGACTGCGATCACAATCCAAACAACGTTCTTCTTCATGCTTCCTCCTTCAATGATGCTCTCAACCTTTCGCGTATGGCTTCCATGCTGTGTCCGGCCAGCGCCCTCTGTTCGGATGCCTGGCGCACAGCGCTATCTGTCATGCCAACAGCGCTACTCATAACGCAACGCTTCAATGGGACGCAAGTCCGCGGCCCGCTGCGCCGGGAAGATGCCGAAGAACAGCCCCACGGCGATGGAGAACAGCGTCGCCAGCAGAACGGAATCGGCCCCAACGACGGCCCTGATTTCATTCCCGCCGAAGACGGAGACGCCGCCAATCAAGCGGGAGATTCCCACGCCAACCAGGATGCCGACAATGCCACCGGTCAGGCTCAACAGGGTCGCTTCGGTCAGGAACTGAGCCAGGATGTCGCGCTTGCGCGCGCCGACGGCCTTTCGGATGCCAATCTCGCGGGTTCGCTCGGTGACCGACACCAGCATGATGTTCATGATGCCGATGCCGCCCACCAGCAGGGAGATGGCCGCGATTCCGCCCAGGAACACAGTCAGGATTCCGGCGATTTCCGTGCTGGCCTCGATGACGTCCTCCTGGGAGGTGATGGTGAAATCGTCCTCATAGAGGACGGAATGGCGGTCGCGCAAGATGGCGCTGATTTCCGCGATGGCCTGGTCTTTGGCTTTCGCGTTGACAATCTGCACGCTGATTTGGGTGATGCTGCTTCCGCCGCGGAACTGACCGGCACTCGACAGCCGCGCCTGCATGGTGGTCAGTGGAACAAGAATCTGGTCATCGGTGAGGCCAAAAGCCGTCCCTCCTTTGGCTTCCAGAACGCCGATGACGCGCACATTCACGTTGTTGATTCGAATGGACTTGTCTATCGGGTCTTCTCCCTCGAACAGGGCGGCGGCCACGTCGGCTCCCAGCACGGCCACGTTGCTGCGGGCGCTGATGTTCTGCGAAGTGATGAACGAGCCCTCGGCCACCGGCATATTGCGGACGTACTCATATTCGGGCGTGACGCCCACCACGCGCGTGTTGATATTGTTGCCGCTGTACACGACCTGGCCGAAGGTGTTGGCTTCGGGTGCAACCGCTACGACCGAGGGAGCCAGCACTGGGTCTTCCAGGGCTAGGGCATCCTCGTAGGTGAGGGTAGAAGCCGAACCTTGCGCGCCTCGCACACCGCTCTGGCTTGTCGCGCCTGGAGATATGAAGAGCAGGTTGGTGCCCATGCTGGTGAGGCGGTCTGTGATGGAGGTCTCGACACCCTTCCCGATGGACATCAGCGAGATGACCGCTGCCACGCCGATGATGATGCCCAGCATAGTCAGAAAGGACCGCAGGCGGTTGGAGAACAGACTAGTCAGAGCCGTTCGAAGGCTTTCTCGCAGGTTCACGCGGACACCTCCTGGGCCGGCCCGTCGTTCTCGATGCGCCCGTCGTGCAGCCGGATGATACGCTGCGCCTGATCCGCAATCTCCGGGTCATGGGTGACCATGATGACCGTCTGTCCCCTGTCCCGATGCAACTGGTGGAAAATCGCCATAATCTCGGCCCCCGCCTTGCTGTCCAGGTTGCCAGTCGGTTCGTCGGCCAGGATGATGGAAGGCTCGTTGACGAGAGCCCTCGCAATGGCGACCCGCTGTTGCTCGCCTCCGGAGAGTTGGGTCGGCTCATGGTGGGCGCGCTCGCTCAGCCCCACCGCTGCCAGGGCATCCAGGGCGCGCTGCTTGCCGTTGCTTCTTCCAGCATACACCATGGGAAGTTCCACATTGGCCAGCGCTGATGTGCGGGGCAGCAGATTGAACGTCTGGAAAACGAACCCTATCTTCTGATTGCGAATTCGCGCCAGCGCGTCATCGTCCAGGCTGCTCACATCCACACCATCCAGCCGGTAGGTGCCGGCGGTAGGCTGGTCCAGGCATCCCAACACGTTCATCAGCGTGGATTTGCCCGACCCCGATGGCCCCATGATGGCAACCATCTCGCCCTCCTGGATATCCAGGGAGACGCCTCGCAGCGCACGCACTTCCACTTCTCCCATCATGTATTTCTTGGTGAGGTCTTGCACTTCAATCAATGCCATCTTCGCCAACTCCTGCCGCTATCGTCCTATGAAGAACCCGCCCATGCCGCCGCCGATAGTGCCCGCGCCCTGCCCAAAGCTTGTCTGCGATGTCGTGACGGCGCTCACGACGACCTGGTCGCCTTCCCGCAGTCCCTCGCTGACAATCTCTGTCATGGAGTCGTTGTTCAGCCCGATGGTGACGGGAACCTGGATGATTTGCCCTTCGAACAGTACCTCGACATAGTAGCCCCGGTTGTTTCCGTAGGAGCGAACGGCACGGTTGGGCACCTGGAGCACGTTAGTGCGTTCGTCTACAAGGATGGTGAGGCTGGCCGTCATGCCCGGCTTGACCGTCGAGGTGGTCGGGTCCAGGGCGACGACGATTGGGTAGTTCACGACACCCTGAGTCGCAGTTCCCACCAGCGCCACTTGCGAG
>Ga0315554_1000909_pt1 | contig 17562 bp, 21 predicted proteins | sample SalMarSW160370MG_FD_202114 | JGI IMG/M metagenome (GOLD analysis project Ga0315554, IMG submission 202114) | Salt marsh sediment microbial communities from the Plum Island Ecosystem LTER, Massachusetts, United States - Salt Marsh Sediment SW1603-70 ... | reverse complement strand
CTCCTGCTCGGTCTCCGGCATAAGCACAATGAACTCATCTCCCCCCAGGCGAGCGACGCAGTCGATCGTTCTGACACTCTCTTGTAGAGCTGAGGCCACCGAGACGAGCAGCGCGTCGCCAGCCTGGTGGCCGAGGCTGTCGTTGACCATCTTGAAGTTATCTAAGTCGATATAGGCCACCGACAGAGACTTGCCGCTACGCCTGGCCCTACTGAGCTCGCGACCTGCAACTACTTCGAAGTGACGCCAGTTTCCAATCCCCGTCAGGGCATCTCGCGTCGCCAGGTGCGTTTCCCGCTCCAACGCTCGCTTGAGCTGCACCAGAAGCATACCGACCGTCAAAAAGATAAGGCCGCGCATCAGGGAGTTCCAGTAAGGGATTACATGGCGGCTGTATTGATGACCGGCTGAGAGATCGGCAACCAGCCAGGCCGCAGCTCCCGCTGTGGCCGTTGCCACCCCGGGCCAGAAGCCGCCCTGCCAGAAGGCGAAGGCGACGGGCAGCAGGTAGAAGATCGAGAAGGATATCTCGGTGCCCGTAAGATGGTCAATGTAGCCGATCGCTGCCACCATCCCCGAGGCACCGAGGGTGATCAGCAAGTTCATACCGGGTCTGCGGCCGTGCGTCAGGACAACTCACCTCCAAAAAGCGATGCAATACGAATAATACTGTACCAGACAACCGGACACATTATCCATCGTTCCGGCAAGCCTAATTCCGCTAAAACACCGGAGTTCCCATGAATTGCACATCACTTTCAATCTCTGAATTATCAAGTTCGGTTGGTTGTTGCGTGGTGATTCTCTCTCAGCAAGATCCCCTACCGGCAGGCGAATTCTGCGAGGTTTTGGGTGATTTACTCATCAACAACCGGGACAAATGTCTCAGTTTGAAACACAACGAAGCAAAGCTAGTATTTGCAGTATCTAGGTACAATAAAAAAATACAACAAAAGAAGACGAAGTATATGATGTATTTGGTAAAATTGACTGAAAGTAGGTCATATTGCTTCAAATCATGTCGAATATGACGCACATAAAACGTGTGTCGGTCTCAAAATCTGGTGAGGGGTGACCCTCGTGTCGGTTCGACTCCGACCGCCGGCAACCTGCTTTCAACAACGGCGTAGTATTTCTCCTTCAATCTTCAAACCCACTGATACCGGCGGTCGTTGGTTCCAATCCCCCTCACAGCACCCACTTTCGCTTGATGTTCCGCAGGCTGAACAGGAACAGACCGACCGCAAACAGCAGCAGCACCGGGAAGCTCAGCCAAAGGGGCAGTAGTCCGTCCCCGTTGACGGCCGCCTTCAGGATGTCCGCCCCGTAGGTGAGGGGAAAGGCGAAGGACAAGGGCCTGAGAAATACCGGCAGAGCGGAGATGGGGATGAACAGACCGCAGAGAAACAGCATGGGGAAGCGAAAGAAATTCGAGAACGTCTGCGCCTCGAACACCTCGTGTACGGCCACCGAGATGAACAACCCCAGGAAGGTGCTGGTCGCGGCGATCAACAGGATGCTGCCGATCACCGCCGGCCAGAGGACCCCGGAGAGGTCCACTACGAAAGCGGCCACCACGATCGGCGCTAAGGCATTCAGCATCCCGAACAGGATGGCGCCGCCGGTCTTGGCCAGCATCAACAGACCCAACTCGAGCGGGGCCAGAAGCAGCCGTTCGAAGGAGCGGCTCCTGCGCTCGAAGGTGATCGTCACCGCCAGCATGGAGGTGGTGCCGAAGAGGATCGACATGGCGATGACCCCCGGCAGCAACGCCCGGATGTCGAGGGGTGTGCGCGAGCGCAGGTAGAACATCAGCATCCAGGCGAAGGGGAAGATCAGGCCCCAGCTGATGTTGGGCGGCTTCAGGTAATAGGTCTTCATGTCTTTGGCCACGATGGCCCGAAAGGCGGTCCACGAGCTCATTTTTTCTTTCCCTCCCGCTCCTGCCTCATCAAGCCGGACTCGATGCCGGTCACGCGCACAAACACCTCCTCCAGGGTGGGCCGGATGAGCTTTGCCTCCGTGACCTCCGCCCCGCCCTCGGCCACCGCCCCCAGCAGAGGCAGAAGCTCGATCGAGCCGTCCGAAACAAGGCGAAGATGACGCTCATCCGGTCGGTGCACGGCGTAGCGGGGAAAGCGCTGCCGCAGAGAGTCCGCCAGCTTCGCTCCGACCTGTTCCACCGCCAGCTCGAGAACTGTTTCCTGCTGGTGCTCCTTCATCAGCTCTTCCAAAGAGCCGATCCGCACGAGCCTGCCGCCCACGATGAAGGCGATCCGGTGGCAGAGCCGCTCGGCTTCCTCGATGTAGTGGGTGGTGAGAAATACCGTAGTGCCGTGGCTGTTGAGCTCTACGATGAGAGAACGGATCTGGCGGGCGCTGGCCACGTCAATGCCCGTGGTCGGCTCATCAAGAAACAGGATCTTCGGCCGGTGTATGATTCCGGCGGCGATGGTGAGTTTGCGTTTCATACCCTTGGAGTAGGCTCTGAACGGTCGCTTTTCCGCCTGTTTCAGGCTGAACTGCTCCAACAGCGCCCTGGCCCGGGCTTCCCGCTCCGTTTTGTCGATGCCGTACAGGGCGGCACAGAAGGTAAGGTTCTGAAATCCATCCAGCTCATCGTAGAGGTTGCTCTCATCGGGAACGATTCCCATCAGCGCCTGGGCCTGCTTCGGGTGGGCCGTGTATTCCCGTCCTTCCAGGAACATCGTGCCTGAGGTGGGCCGGGCCAGCCCGGTTAGCAGGTTGATGGTGGTGGTCTTTCCGGCTCCGTTGGGACCGAGGAAGCCGAAAATCTCCCCCCGGTGCACGCTGAAGCTTGCCCCGTTCACGGCGGTGACCGCTTCAAAACGCTTGACAAGATTATCGGCTCGCAGCATTTCCGCTGCAGGTCTTACGCCATCCTGTAGCCGGGCGGACACAGACTCAGCTCGCTGATCTGACATCGTTCTTCCCTATTTCTCTTTGGTAGTGCAGGGATGCTCCTGGAGCTCGCCATGGCACTCGCGGATTTGTTCAGGAGAGCACTCCTCAGGCTGTCCCTTCAGACGGTCCGGTTTCTCGCAGCAGTCCTTTTTTAAGCTTTCCTTACAACACATCTCTTTCTCCTCCTTCATGACGATTCGTTTCGCCCGGTTTGGGCTCATGTTTTCACAGCTACTTCTTCCTACGTACCTCCCAACTGTTTGCAAGTACCCCCGAGGACGTCCTCCCGCGGGATATCCAAGTTGCAACATCCTCCTTCAGAAAGCCCGCTGCCGCTTGGTTGAACTCATCCAGTCTCGATTGGTTGAGGGTATAGTGCACCATGTAGCCTTGTTTATCCCGTTTCACCAAACCTGAATGCCTTAGCACGGCTAGATGCTGGGAGACGGCTGGCTGACTTATTTGGAGAAACCGGGTGATTGCATTTACGCATAGCGATTTTTCCGAAATCAACGTCAGGATCCTTAGTCGAACCGGCACGGATAGGGCTTTGTGTATCTGGGCAAGCTCTTCTATATCCATAAGTCTATAAGAATTGACTTATATTATACTCATTAGGCCGATCTTGAGCAAGAGCTGGAAATTGGCCAAAAAGGATGGCCCCGTTTAACCCATTCCACTTATTCCTAGGCAAATCCCAGTATTCGGTTGTCCGGGTAGGGGGAATTTGTGTCGGTTTCCTCGACAGATACACAAGTACATCGTGGACGGCCCCACGGGATCAGCAGGGCTGAATCTCGACGAAGACGCGGCCTATCCATCTGGACTAATGCATCGCAACGGCATAGGATAAGCGTTGCCTATGAAAAAAAAGGAGCAAAGTGTATTCCGGGTGCTTCTGAAGTTTCTCGGACCCGGATTCCTCGTCACAATCGGATTCATCGATCCCGGCAACTGGGCAACAAATATAGCAGGCGGTGCGGACTTCCGCTACAATCTACTCTGGGTGATTACACTTAGCACCCTCATGCTTATCCTCATCCAGAGCATGAGTGCACGGCTGGGAATCGCCACAGGCAAATCCCTCGGTGTCAACATCCGCGAACATTTTCCGGCACCCGCATCCGCTCTGGTAGGTGTGACCATCGTAGCAGCCTGCGCCGCGACCGATGTCGCCGAGCTTCTTGGCGGGGCGATCGGATTCAACTTGCTCTTGGGACTGCCCCTTTGGTTTGGCGCGCTGCTGACGGTGATCTTGGAGGTTTTCTTCATCGTTTCGCAGCGCTATCACCGGCTGGAAAGGATAATACTGGGATTTCTCGGGGTCATCACGATCTGTTTCATCATTGAGCTGTTCATAGTAAAACCGGATTGGCTCGCGCTCGGTCCCGCTGTGGTAATACCACGCGTCACGCGGGGAAACATCTATATCGCCATGGGAATGCTGGGGGCGGTTGTCATGCCTCACAACATTTTTCTTCATTCGAACGTGATACAGAGCAGAAAATGGGGAGCCACCGAAGAGGAGAAAAAACGGCTGATCCGGTACGAGAAAACAGACACTTTTGCTGCCATGGCTGTGGGCTGGCTGGTCAATTCCGCCATGATCGTTGTGGCCGCATCCGTGTTCTTCAGACACGGCGTACACGTTGACAGCCTGGAGCAGGCTTCTGCTACACTGCGCCCTCTGGCCGGACGGTTTGCCGGGTTCCTGTTCGCCCTTGCGCTCCTGGCCGCCGGTATCTCATCCTCCACAACGTCGTCGATGGCGGAGGTAAATGTTATCACCGCGTTTCTGGGAAAACCAGAGGACCCGAAGACACTGCTCTACAAGATCTCCGCTTTCATTACCGCCGTACCTTCGTTTTTAATCATTCTTCTGAAGATCGATACGTTCAAAATCCTGATTTTAAGCCAGGTTGTACTGAGCGTACAGCTTCCGTTCACCTTGGTTCCGCTTCTGATCCTGTGCCGCCGCCGGACGGTGATGGGGAATTTTCGCAGCAAATCGGTGGAGTTCGTGCTCGCGATCGCGGTCTCCGCTGTTATCATCGCGCTGAATGTTTTTCTGCTCTATTCCACTATTTTCGCATAGGAGGTTCGTGGTGTACGAGAAAATCCTCCTCCTGATGGACTGCTCTCCGGTCGATGAGGCCATTCTGAATCATGTCGTGGAATTGGCCAAGATTCACAAATCCAAAGTTCACCTGTTCCATGTAGTTCACGCTCATACGCTTGATCAGCAACGGATCATGATCGCCAATACCGAAGAGTGCCTGTCAAGAGCGCAAGCCATCCTCAATAAGGAGCATATCTCCGCAAGTTTTTCATTTTCTGAAGGCGAACCCTCAGAGCTGGTGCTGGCCAAGATCGCCGGATCCGATTTCGACCTCGTGGCCCTGGCAACTCACGGACACAAGGGTATTAGCGATGTCGTACTGGGAAGCGTGTCACGATTGCTGAAGCACCGCAGCGACAAACCTATCCTTATGCTGCGGGGAGAAAAATAAGGAATTCCGGCGATTGGCTTTCAGTCCGGCTTGCCCTTGTACCCCTTTACCGGCGACTTATCGCTACTTTAGCAACGGGTTGGCGGATGCTGCCCTAATCCTCAAACGGTCCGTATCAGTCGGACCTCCAGCACATCGCTCAATAATCTCGTCGATCTTTGAGAAATACTCATCGTATGGAGGTTCAAGCGGATCGATCGAATCGGTTTGGAGAACCCGTATGCCTGCCGGGCCGGGAGCTTCCTGGTGTTCCTGTCTTCGTTTACCCGGGGACTCGCGGGCAATTCTTTTGGCCGCCACAGTAACATCAAAGGGCTCGTACCTGACCATCTGGATGATCGTGTCGGCAACCTCGAAATAGTCTCCGACTCCTCCCAGTACCATTATCGATGACACTCCCTCTTTCTCATATCACTGACGGACCCTCTCGATGTAGGGGGTGATCGGCTCATCATTTTTGCTGACCAGATCCTGCATCTTACGATTACGGATCATGAAATTCGAAGCGCAGGTGTCCTCATCCATCAACAGCACTCTGGCCTCCATCTCCAGAGCTTCCATGATGCTGGCGGCTTGTGAGGTACTTCCGCTGGCGTTTTCTGTAGAAAAGCGAGTCGTGTCCCGCTTGAACGGAAGGTTGTCGATGAACCCCGAGATGTCGACGGATGCTACGGAGCGCCCGCTGTACGCGCGGACTTTTACTGCACGAGGGTCGACAACGCAGCGCTCGCGGCCGTCACCTGGTATGTGGTTATAGATGCCGGATTCGATGGCATGCAGGAGAGTGGACTTGCCGTGATATCCTCCGCCCACGATCAGTGTTACGCCGCGGGAAATGCCCAGGCCCGTTACTGTGCCGGCCCGCGGCAGCTCAACGCAAACACGGAGACTCTCCGGTGAATGAAATACAACCGCATCCTCTGCCGGCAGAGGTTCGTCGCTGGCCCCGCTTTGTCTGGGAAGGATAGCACCATCAGCAATAAAAGCGACCAGATTCAGGCTTTCCAGCTTCCCGCGCAGGTACTCGGCGTTTTCCGCTATGTTTATATGCTGTTCAACCGCAGCGGAGTCCAGGCCTTTTGGAGCCCCCTGCACGATCGCCGGGCGCTCCTCGAAGAGCATTGTCTCAAGCCAGGCAGGGTTGAATACCTGGATATGCATGATCCACCCTGATTCTGTAGATCCCCGTATGCGGCGGTGCATAAGCATCCTTGGGGATCTGTGTAATCAGCAGCTCGAAATCCGGATAGGCGTACTCGTCCTTGAGGGATTGCCAGGTACCGTAGTCCTTCCCGTCAATATCCTGGAGTTTGCTACGCAGTACCGGAACGGATTGCATGACAAGCCGCTACAGCCTGAACATACGGGCGTCCGGATCACTGAAACTCTCCTTACATACCCCCAGTTCGTGGTCAATTGCATCCCAGATCTTCGTCAGCTGCTTTTTATCCCAGGCGTAGATCCTGTGATTGGCACACTGGGAGAGGCTCCGGATCCCCTTCAGGATGTTCTGGACTCGTTTTTCCGCAACCCGCTTGAAGCGTTGTTCCCTGCTTTCTTTTTCCATAATTATTTCTATATTATTTTATAAATATTAACAATATATTTTGCGAGCTTATCGGTTCTGCCGCCGACAATCGGCACAGAGGCGATCCCAAGCCAGATCATCCCAGAGATAGGAAAAAACGAGGATATTTCGCAGTATACGGGTCTTCTCCGTTACAGGCACGGCTTCTGGCGGCACGAAGCCTCTTGACGGAATAATCATACAATACTACGTTTTCCATAATTCGTAACACTTCGCATCCGGAGGAAATCGTGATCCCCGAAACCGCCGGCTCATCTCAACCGTTGATCTCGAACTACCAGCTGGAGCTGGACTCACCGCCATGCAAACCGGGTGCCGCCACCTGGAGCGCCAGGGCTTCGCTGGACAGGAACATAGACGCTGTTCTTCCCTATCTGAACGCAATGCTGGAGGGCGCCGATTACGACCACGGCGCTAAAATCCTCATCTGGAAGAAGCACGGGCAAAGCTTCGCGTTTCGGTCCCGGGAAATCAAGGCCGCGCCGGCCCGAGACCGGGAGGAGGCCAAAAGTCTCATCGACCGCGCTGTGGCTCTGGCCAACGACACCTGGCGTGAACGGGAACTTTTAAAGCCCCTGTATGAGGCACGCCCAAAGGCAAACCTGATGCAGATCTTTCGCCTTCTGCCCCGCACGAACTGCGGCAAATGCGGCTGCTCTACCTGCATGGCCTTCGCAGCCGAGCTGCTGGAAGGCAGCACGAAGCTCAGTTGCTGCCCGGTTTTAGAGCAACCAGACAAGGGAGAGGATCGCAGCATCCTGCAGGAATTGCTCGGGTCCGCCGAATAATAGTCTGCCAAGTGACCGGCTCCCCCTGCACCGGCACGACCGCGCATGCCGGGTAGCACCAAGGCGGAGTTGTCCCGGATTTGAAAATCAAACCTGCTCTATTGACATTTCAGCTGTTCAGATATAATACTAAGTATTACCTAGGAGAAAGAAATGTCCTCTGTGCAACAACACAAAGATGAGGTAATCACCTTCAAGGCGGAGCCTCGGCTGGCCGAGCTGCTGAAACGCATGCCTAACCGTTCTCAGTTCATCCGTTCGGCGATCCTGAGCTCCTTGGATCACATCTGTCCGCTTTGCCAAGGTTTGGGTATCCTCTCGCCCGATCAGAAACGACACTGGCAGGAGTTCGCCGAGCATCACGGCACCAGGGAGTGCAAGGATTGCGGTTCGGTGGTCTTGGTCTGCGATGCGCGGTAGGTTGGCTGCGCTGCTCGGGTTGAGGTTGAGGTTATAGAGGGATGCAGTCGCGGTAAAAGAGGGTTTAGGATCATCCCAAGCGAGTAAATATGCAAATTGATCGAATACCGAGAAGCCGTCTCATAGCAGTGGCAATGGCGGCGCTGGTGTGGCTGGCCGGACCTCCTCCCGGCTTTGCCCGCGGGGGCGATGAAAACGTGGCAACGACAAGCACCCGAGCCACGCTCGGCGCCTTCGTCAGCATCCTGCCTCAGGCTTATTTCGCGGAACGTATTGCAGGCGCACGGGTGCGGGTGGAAGTACTGGTCAAACCGGGGCAGGACCCCCACACCTTCGAGCCGACCCCCCAGCAGATGGCTCGCCTGGCCGAAGCCGAGGCTTTTTTCCGCATCGGCGTCGGGTTCGAAAACACACTGATGCCTCGGATCCAGAGCACGATGACAGAACTCGTGGTAGTGGATTGCCGGGAAGGCATCCGCCTGCGGCAGATGAACACGCAAGGAGATACGGAGCATGCAGGGAATCACGAGGGAAACGACCCCCACATCTGGCTGAGTGTGCGCAATTCCATCCAGATCGCTGCGACGATGCACGAGGCTCTGGTTCGCCTGGACCCGGAGGGCAAAGAGATCTACGACAGAGGCTATCGCGACCTGGTCGAAGAGCTGCAAGCCCTGGACCGGCGCATCACCGAAATCCTGGCCCCGGTGAAGGGAAGGCCGTTTTTCGTGTTCCACCCCTCTTTCGGCTACTTCGCCGACGACTACGGCCTGGAACAGATCGCCGTGGAAACCGGCGGAGCAGAGCCCAGCGCCCGGCAGCTGACCCATCTGATCGAGCAAGCCCGCAGCGCGGGGGTGCGGGTGATCTTCGTACAACCCCAGTTCTCGCAGAAAACCGCGCAGACCATCGCCGCCGAGATAGGAGGGGCAGTGGTTCCTATAGATCCCCTGGCTTGGGATTACATCGACAATCTCGAGAGGATGGCCCGGGCCGTGGAGGAGGGCTTACGATAGAACCTGTCATTTCCGTTCACGATGTGAGTTTTTCCTACAACGGCGAACCCGTGCTGAGCCGGGTGTACTTCAAGATCTTCCCGCTGGACCTGGTCAGTCTGATCGGACCCAACGGCGGCGGTAAGACAACCCTCTTCCGCCTGCTTCTCGGCCTGCTGCGGCCGGGTCACGGAACGATCCGCATCTTCGGCCAATCCCCGGACCGAGCCCGCATCCGGGTTGGGTACGTGCCGCAGTACGCCCGCTTCGATCCTCGCTTTCCGATCTCGGTGAGGGACGTTGTGGCCATGGGGAGACTGGGTAAGCTGCGTACTGGACCGTATCGAACCTCCGACCGGGAGGCGGCGCTGGAGGCACTGGAGGAGGTCGGGCTGGCCTATCTGCGCAGCCGGCCCTTCGCCGACCTATCCGGCGGTCAGCGCCAGCGGGTGCTCATCGCCCGGGCTCTGGCATCGAAACCGGAACTGCTTCTGCTGGATGAACCCACGGCCAATCTCGACCGCACCGCGGAAGCCCGTCTGTACGAGCTTCTGCGCAAGCTCAACAGGCGGCTGACGATTCTCATGGCCTCCCACGACGTGGGCTTTGTTACCAAGTTCGTAAAGCAGTGCCTGTGCGTGAACCGCAATGTGATCCTGCACCCGACGGCCAAGCTGGACGGAGGCATTATCCGGCAGCTTTACGGCAGCGAGATGGCAGTGGTCCGGCACGATCACGAGCTTCCCGGATTTGATGCGGGACTCGAAGATGTTTGATTTTTTCCACGACGCGGCCCGCTACACCTTCCTGCAGTATGCCCTGATTACCGGCGTGCTCTCCTCAGTGGCTTGCGGCATCGTGGGCAGCTACGTTACTGTACGGCGCATCAGCTACATCGCCGGGGCCATCGCCCACTCCGTGCTGGGCGGCATGGGAGCGGCCCGCTACCTGCAGCGGAATCTGGGCTGGAGCTTCCTGAGCCCGATCCACGGGGCCGTGTTCGCGGCTCTTCTTTCGGCGATCATCATCGGCATGGTCAGCCTCTACGGGAAGGAACGGGAGGACACGGTCCTGAGCGCCGTTTGGGCCATCGGCATGGCCGTGGGCATCATCTTTATCACCCGCACGACCGGATACAACGAAGACCTGATGAGCTACCTGTTCGGCAACATCCTCATGGTTCGCAAGGTCGATCTGCTTCTGATCGTGGGTCTGGACCTGCTGGTGGTGGCGATGAGCTTTCTGTTCTATCACCAGCTGGAGGCGATCTGCTTCGATGAGGAGTTCGCCCGCCTGCGCGGGGTCTCGGTGGAGCTGTTCTACATCCTGCTGCTCTGCCTCACCGCCCTGACCGTGGTCACCCTGGTTCAGGTCGTGGGTATCGTAATGGTCATAGCCCTGCTCTCCCTGCCCGCGGCCGCCGCAGCTTTTCTAACCCGGCAGCTCTGGCAGACGATCCTGGTGGCGATCGTACTGAATCTGCTGTTCATGGTCGGGGGCCTGGCATTGAGCTATCGCCCCGATCTTCCAGCCGGAGCCACCATCATCATCCTGGCCGGGGCGGTTTATCTGCTGGTGGTGACCCTGGGGCCGTTGTTCCGGCGCATCGCCAGACGCAAGAGCCTGAGTCAGAGATGAGAGTTCACGCCCTATGAGGCGCCGCGCCGATGTGGCGGTGGGGAACAAGGGAATGGGGCTTTTCGAGTCCATGGGCCTGGAGCAGGGTCCGGTCGGCCAGAACCTGGCGAATCGGTCCGTCGGCGTTCACCCGACCTCCGTCGATCAGCAGCACCCTGGGACATATCTCCAGCAGGAACTCCAGATCGTGGGAGGTCACCAGCAGGGTTTGAGGCGCCTGCCTGAGGATGTTGATCACCTGCCGGCGGTTGCGGCTGTCCAGGTTCGAGGTCGGTTCGTCCAGGAGGATGACCCGCGGGCTCATCGACAGCAGCGTGGCCAATGCGACCAGGCGTTTCTCTCCTCCGGAGAGGTGGTGGGGCGGTCGATCGGCCAGTGCCTCGGCCCCGACGGTCTCCAGCGCCTCCTGCACCCTAACCCGAACCTCCTCCGCGGGCAATCCCATATTCAGGGGCCCGAAGGCCACGTCGTCGGATACGGTCGGGCAGAACAGCTGATCATCCGGGGATTGAAAAAGATAGGTAACCCGCGGATCAAAACCTCCCGCTTTGATCCGACCGCCGTCCACCGAAACGACACCGGCGGAGGGCTTTAAAACCCCGCAGGTCAGCAGCAACAGGGTGGTTTTACCGGAGCCGTTCGGTCCGACAACGGCCACCCTCCGACCCGGATTCACCCCAAAGCTTATTTCCTGCAGCACCTCCGGCCTGTCCGGGTAGGCGAAGCACAGGCCTCTTATCTCCAAGGCTCCCGGTTCCGAAATGGCAGAGGGTACGGATACGGGAGAGGAGGAGCTTGAGGGAGGAGTCGTTGGGGCGTCCCTCATCGCAGCTCCAGCCAGAGCAGCAGGCAGATCCACACCGCAGTAAGCGCCACAGCCAGCAGGTCGGCTGGGGAGCGGTGGAAGCGGGCAATACCGCGGAAGGAACCGTCGAAACCGCGCAGGCGCATGGCCGCAGCCACCCGCTCACTCTGCTCGTAGCTTCGCAGCAGCAGGGTCACCAGAATGCCGGAGCTCGTGCCGATGTGGCGCAGGCCGCGCTGAAGGTTGTAGCCTCTCAGGCGAGCGGCGCTGAGCAGCTTTCGCATATCCTCGAGGTAAAGGTAGATGTACCGGTAGGTAAACAACAGGATTGCCAGAAGGGTCGAAGGCACCTTGAGCCGCTCCAGTGTTTGAAAAGCCGTGTTGAGCCGGACGGTACCGAAGAAGCCGATAAACAGTAGGATAACGGTGAGGGACTTGGCCGCGATCCGAGCCGCCAGGATCAAGCCGTTTCTATACAGATGCAGGAATCTCCATGACCACAGCGCCTGCCCTCCGGCGGTGAGCACCAGCAGAGGTAGCATCAGGGCCAGCAACACAATCGGTGCCTTCAGCATCCGCAACACAAACAGGAGCGGCAGACGGGATAGTGTGATCAGCACCAGCGCTCCAAGGCCGGCCGCAGCCAGGGACGGAGCTTTACTGAGGGAGGCACAGACCAGGATTAAAAGGAAACCCGCGGACAGCTTGAATCGGGGATCCCAGGCTTGGACCGGAGAGTCCAGGTCCGCATAACTGTCGAACTCCATGGTTCTAACCCCGAGAGCGGCCCTGCCGCCTGGGCATGAAGCCGGCGGTGATCATCTCGGGTTTCACTTTGAGGATTTGCCTTACAACGATGAAGGTGACCGCCCCTTCCAGGAGGGACAGCACTCCATGGGCAACGGAGAAGAGGAAGCCGATCCCGGTAAGCTCTTCACCGGACAGGCGGAGAACCAGGAGAACCAGCGCCGCCCCCACCAGCACGGCCAAAGCCGATACCCCCCCTGCGATGAGCGCACGCAAAGAATGCCTCTTTCCGGCCAGCGGTCCGAGTCCCGAATAAGCAAGGTAGGCCAACAGGGCGGGCACGGCGAAGATCACGGTATTTACCCCCAGGGTGGACAGGCCTCCGTGCTGGAACATCACCGCCTGAAAGAACAATCCCGCCAGCAGAGCCAGCACCGCGGGTGTGCCCAGCACGATCCCCACCAATCCGGTCAGGGTCAAATGGACCGAAGTAATTCCGACCTTGAAATGCAGGAGGGAGGAGACGAAGAAAGCCGCTCCCATGACGGCGATCTTGGGGATTTCACCAGGCCGGACCCGTTTCAGCGCCAGGGCGGTCAGGCCGGCCGAAACCGCATAGCCGCCGATGATCACCGGGCTGTTCAACACGCCTTCGGAGATGTGCATCAGCGCTCCCTGCGGCGGCTGAAGAACAATGCAGTTGCCGTAAAACCCCAGATCACGCAGACCGCCATCAGCAGCTTCTGCCAGGTCGAAAAGCCGCCCGCGCCCTTGGCCGTCGGGGCGGCAAGCATCGACTCCCCGACCTCCAGGTTGGCCCGCAAGCCATGCCCTCCTTCGGCCCGCACCTGCAGCACCCAGACCCCCGCACGATCCGGGGCGAAGCAGACCACCCCCCGACTGTCGGTGGTCGTGGTAAGCTGCACCTGGCTCTCTCCGGGGGCAAAAATCAGAACCGGGGCGTTCGCCATGGGCTGGCCCGTGTCGAAGGTCGCCCGCACGCCCACCACGCCGCCGTCCAGCAGCTCCCACTCGGTTCCGTGAGCCAAGACAGGAGCGGCGCTCAGCAGGGAAAACAGCACACAGAGACCTACCAGCACCCAGCACACCACCCGAGATATCCGCCTAGGGCGACTCGATCTGATCATGGTATGCCCCGCGATATCACTAAAGATCCAGGGAGGACTGCTGCGAAACCTCACAGTGTCCCTCCCCCAGGTGACCGAGGGTCCACAACGCATGTACCAGGGTGCGGTACCCCTCGGCACCCTTCAACTCCGTTTGGCACACGTCCACTGCTCCGTCTTCGGTAAAGGTGTGGAAGAAATCGAAGCCCACTGAGCCCGTGTTGATGTGATCCTCCACATCCGCCTCAGAGTCGCCGAACAGATGATCGAAGTGAAAAGTCATCTCCACCTCCGTGGTCGATCCGGGTTGAAGCAGGCCCTTGAGCTCCTCCCCGACGTAGCCTTCGCGGCCGTCGAAGAGCATCTCCTCATCCAGGCGGATGGTAAAGGGAACCCGCACATCCCCTCGCTCGGCCGAGCCGATCATTACAATCGAAGAGCCGGCGTACGGACCGCCGCTGGCCCGTTGGAGAGCAAAACGAAGGGATTGGTAGTTGGCCGGAGATACCTCGTTCACAGCACCCAGGATAATGGGTTCGGCCTCCGCCTCCCCTTCGGCCAGGTCCACCCAGTGGGCGCCCTCGAGCACAACCTCTTCATCCCCATCGGGAACATAGGCGGTGGGGTCCACGATGTTGACGTACAGATTCTTGAAAGAGATGCTCCACCCCTGCTTGTCCACGAAACCCCGGCGTACGAAATCCTCGCCGTTGGCAGTAAAGACGATCGAGCCCAGCTCCGCGGAGCCTGCAGCGGGGGAAGCGGGACCAGCGGTTGCGGCGGCGGAGGTCGCTGTTCCTTCGGGCGCGGGGACGTCGGTCGCGCCCCGGGAATCGTCATTGCCGCAGGCGGTCAATCCCGCCAGCAAAGCCGTCAATAAAAACACTGTCCGTAGGACGAGCGGTCGCTGAATCATACTGCGTCTCCCGACATCATTTAGGTCGTAACACGAATTATAATAACGTAGCACAAAATGAACAAACCGTCAAGGGTGTTTTTATAGAGGTAAGTTGAATCGGGATTGAGTGTTGGTGCCAGATGTATAGAGGACGTTAATTCAGGCAGCCGAAGAAAATCCTGCCGACAAAACTCCTTCTTCACACCTGCCGGTACTGAGCTCGACTTCAAGGAGATTACCGTGGTAACCGGTAATCACTGCTGCCATTGCTTCTCTTTGAGTATCTTGAGTCCCCGCGGTGTCACCGCCTCTTCTAACCCGCCGAGAGCTGCATCCAGAATGATGGCCAAAGCCGCGGTGGGAGCGGCGCCCTGAATCGTAAGCTGCATGACCCGTACCGCGATTCCGGTGACGATCAGCTCGCCCAACCCTCCGGCACCGATCATACCGGCCACTGCGGCTGTGCCTACGTTCACCACGGTGGAAGTACGGATGCCGGCGATTATCACGGGCCTGGCCAGAGGCAGCTCGACCTTCCAGGTGACCTGCCAGCGGGACATGCCCATGCCTCGGGCTGCTTCGATTACCGCTGGGTCCACCGAGCGGATACCCGCGTAGGTGTTGCGGATAATCGGCAGCATGGCGTAGATGAACAAAGCCACTACGGCAGCCTGGTAGCCCATTCCCAGTACCGCGCCGGCGATCCCGATGAAGGCCAAAGTGGGGATGGTTTGCCCGACATTGGCGATGCCGACCAGCACCGGTGAAACGTAGCGCAGCGCCCTGCGGGTGGCGAAGAAACCGACGGGGATCCCGACCAGGATGGCAAGCGCCTCCGCAGCACCGACTATCTGTACGTGCCGCAGGGTGGATCTGAGCACTTTTCCGGGCGGGGCCATCTTGAAGATGCCCACTTCCCCCAGGGCGGTCATCCACACCGTTACGCCGAGCAGAAGGACCAGCAAAATGATGAGAATGATAGTCTTGCTCACCAGTCCTACCCGCCTTTCCTGCCGGTCTCCTGCTCCCCCAGGACCTCCCGGATCATATCGAAGGACAAGACACCCAGAAGCCGTCCATCCTCATCCAGAACCGACAGGGTGCCGATGGTGCTGCTCAGCATCATGGACAGAGCATCGTTCAGCGGCGTCTCCGGTACGGCCGTGACCGTGGGGGGTTTCATTATCTCCCGCAGCGAGCGGGTGGGATCGAGGTCTTCGCTGGTAATCCAGCCGAGAAAATGGTTGTCCTGGTCGGTGAGCATCGACCAGGTAGTGCCCTCCTGCTGCATGCGAGCCTTGACCTGCCCCGGCTCCTCTTCCACTTTGACTGTCAACGGCGGCTGCCGCATGACATCCCGGACGCGGCTCAGCTGCAGGCTCTTCAAGGTCCGGTCGGCCCCGACGAAATCCCGCACGAACTTGTCCTTTGGCTGCTGGAGCAGGGTCGTGGGATCGGTGTACTGGATCAGCTCTCCGTTCTTCATCAGGGCGATCCGGTCGCCCATCTTGATCGCCTCGTGAATGTCGTGGGTCACGAAGGCGATGGTCTTCTTGATCTTGGCCTGGATCTTGAGAAACTCATCCTGCAGCTTGGTGCGGGTGATCGGGTCGATGGCCCCGAAAGGCTCGTCCATCAGCAGGATCGGCGGATCCGCGCCCAGGCACCGGGCCACGCCGATACGCTGCTGCTGCCCCCCGGACAGCTCGCTGGGATAGCGGTCGATGAAGGTGGCCGGATCCATGCCCACCAGGTGCAGCAGCTCCTCGGCCCGGGATCTCTGCTTGGCCTTGGGCCACTTCTTGAGCCGGGGCACGGTGGCGATGTTCTCCTCCACGGTCAGGTGGGGGAACAGGCCTATGTTCTGTATGGCGTAGCCGATATCCCGCCGAAGCATGTTGGGATTGAGCTTCATCGTGTCCACGCCGTTTACGTATATTTTCCCTCTGGACAGGGGAATGAGACGGTTGATCATCTTGAGACTGGTGGTCTTGCCGCATCCTGAGGGTCCTAGGAAGATGCAGAACTCCCCCTCGTTGATCTCCAGGCTGACGTCTTTGACAGCCTCGGTACCGTCGGCGTACACCTTCCAGACATTTTCCAGCTTGATCACTGCTTGCTCCTAATTCGTACGCCCTTGGGCGTTGTCAGCCACTCCAAGCGCCCCATAATGATGTCCGCGATGACGGCCAAAAGCGATACGCAGACAGCCCCGATCAGAATCAGATCGGTGCGGTAGTTGGCGATCCCGCGGAATATCGGCTGACCCAGCCCGCCGGCTCCTATGTAAGAGCCTATGGCAGCGATGCCGATGTTCATCACCACCGCCTGCCTCAGGCCCGCCATGATGACTGGTACGGCCAGGGGGAGCTTGACCTTCAGCAGAATCTGAAACTCACTCATGCCCATACCGCGGCCGGCCTCGATGATGGCCGGATCCACCTCACGGATCGCCGTGTGGGTGTTGCGCACGATCGGCAGCAGCCCGTACAGGGTCAGGGCAATCACTACAGGCAGAAAACCGATCGACGGCAGGGTCAGAGCGGACAATATGCCCATCAGAATTCCGTACAGGGCGAGGGAGGGGACGGTCATCATGATGCTGGCCAGATACAGCACGATATCGGCCAACCGTTCCCTTCCTTTCCCGGATATGAAGATCCCGACCAGCACTCCGATCACCACGGCGCAGGCGTTGGCCACCAGAATGATGTACAGATGCTGGAGCGTCCACTCGAGGATCTTGTCAGAGTGCTTCAGCAAATAGTTCCATGCTTGTACCCACATCTTGGCTTCCTCTTTCGTTTACATTCAAGATCGAGATAATGGGGGACCGGCTCCGAAGCGAAACCGGTCCCCCTCACTTGAACGCCTAAACGTGCAACCCTGTCTTGAAAAGCTCAGTCGATCAGACCCTTCTCCTTCAGCCATTCCTCGGCGGCTTCCTCGGGCTCCATCAGATCGACGTCCACCTTGGCGTTGAGCGCGGTCATCTCTGCCCGGGCTCCGGCGGGATCGTCGGGGAATGCGCCGACCAGCTCGTTCAGAACACCTTCCAGGTCGGGGTTGGCATCCAGAACTTCCTTGCGCACGTAGGGAGCCAGGTCGTAGGGGGGCCAGA
>Ga0315554_1000908_pt1 | contig 17574 bp, 9 predicted proteins | sample SalMarSW160370MG_FD_202114 | JGI IMG/M metagenome (GOLD analysis project Ga0315554, IMG submission 202114) | Salt marsh sediment microbial communities from the Plum Island Ecosystem LTER, Massachusetts, United States - Salt Marsh Sediment SW1603-70 ... | reverse complement strand
CCCTGAGCTCTAAGTCAGGTCTATTATTAGCAGCAGAGCCTCTTGGGTCATAGTAGGTAATGCCAGTGTATACCTCTACGAATTTCAGGTTCTCGAATTCAAAATCAAGCCCGCCTACATTATAGTCTCGCCATGATGAATTTGCCTTACCATCCAAGACAGAACCAGAATCTATTGTTACCCAGACACCAGTCCAGTTTATGATATCATCGTAACCACTTTCTGTGTCAAGATAAACTCCTCTTATGCTTATTGTCCTGTTTGCCAGGTCCTTCCATGCTTCCAGAATGCTGCTATCTGATATACTAATGGTAAAGTTTGTTCTTGCTTTGGTTTCCTGGTCCCCGAAAACATCTGTAAGGTTGTAGTAGAAGCCTGTTACGTAATCAGTACCGTTCCATACCCTCACTTCCAGGTCAGGCCTTGTGTTATCTACAAAAACAGAACCGTTTGGTGCATAATAACTAACCTCAGTCTTTATAGTTATATTAGTCAGGTTCGGGAAAACAGGCCCACCTATGTTTGTATAGTTGACCCAGCTTAGATTGACTTCAGTAGTCCATGTATTAAACGTATAATTGCTGTCAGCAAATGCACAAAGACTATCATTGTTGCATGCATAGCAGTTCCAATCATAATCACCATCATCCGGTATTACCTTTGTAAATGTGTAATCAAAGTTATTTAGGCCTGAAGAATTGGTTTCATCTGCATGCCACCCCCCTGACCAGTTGCCATACAAGGTAACATTTGTCAGGTTGAATGTATCTGATACTGAACAGTTGAAGGTTATTAATTCTGAATGGACAGCATCTTGATTTGCAGGCTCGTTCAAAACAACTGCTGGAGGTCCCCGACCTGAGACATTAACCCTACTTGTTGCTGAATTAAGCGTGTCAGACCCATTGTAAATCTGGCACCTTACATAATAAATGCCTTCAGTTTTTCCTGTAAGACTATGGGTATAAGTTGTAGCATTATCAACATCTACATTAGGATTAGAACCATTTATTGTTAGATTCTCAGTTCCGCTTGTTGGTATATCCATCCATCCTGCTGTTGATGTATTGTATTGGTAAGAAAGATTAACACCTATGTCCCAACCAACATAAGGAGTACAGTTCATGAAAAAGTTCTGTCCAGTAGTAACATTGATATCCTCTGCAGGGTCATTCATGGTTATGCCATCAAGGCTTGGCGGTCTAGAAACAGCTACTTGTTGTGCATTTGAATTAAGTGTTGCTGTTCCATTGTAAATCTGGCACCTGACATAATAATAATCTGCAATGCCTAGTGTAACAGTATGACTGTACATCGTATTATTATCCACATCTACTTCTGGATTAGGTGAACCTATCTGATTTGGTCCAGAAGTTGGTATATCTATAAACGAAGGCTGTCCACTATAGTTGTATTGGAAAGACAGATTTATCCCTGCATCCCAACCAACATAGGGAGTACAATTCATGAAAAAGCTTTCTCCTTCTGTTACATCTAGGTCTGTTGTAGGATCATCCATGTTTATGCCATCAAGGCTTGGCGGAGGAGGAGGAGAAATCGTTACCAATTGAGCTGTTGAATTAAGTGTTGAAGTTTCATTGTATATCTGGCACCTTACATAATAAGTGCCAGTAGTATGTCCGGTAACTGTATGATTGTACATAGTAGCATTGTTAACATCTGACTCAAGACTCGAATCTATTGTTAAGTTCTCACTACCGCTCTCTGGTATATCCATCCATCCTGCTGTTGATGTATTATACTGGAATGAAAGATTAATCCCTGTATCTTTTCCAACGTAAACAGTACAGTTCATAGGAAATGTCTCATCTTCCATTATGTCTGGGTCTGCTGTAGGCTCGTCTAAGGTTATATCGTCAAGGGTTGGGACTCCAGCAGTTTCTTCGCTTCCTATTGAATAAGTCGGTTCTGGTGATGCATATTTTCTCACTCTAATATCATCGTATCTTGTATAACTTCCGTAGTGGTTTTGCAGTGATATCTCACCAGCAGAAGTGCTTGTAGTAGCTGAACAACTCCTTGTTTGCCCATCTGCCTTTATTGTGGATGTGCCTCCATTAACAGTAATATTAAATGGCATCCAATAACCTGTGCCTACTGCTGTGCCACTTGCACCACAGCCAGTTAGGAAGCCCCAACCAGAATACGGGTTGTTTAAGAAGCTAAGCCCTTCTCCGCTTCTTGCATCCATCCTTGCCTTGTAGCCGGAGTTGCTCACATAATTACTTCTGAAACTTACCGCTCCTATTGAGCTCGTCGTGAAGTAGACCTTCCCTTCTATTATACCATTCGTGAATCCAGTGTATGTTGCGTCCGAACCCAATACAGTATGACCGTAAGGAGAAGATGTTGAACCACCACCGCATACAACATACCCACTCTCAATTTGAGGATACACACCTGATGTTTTGTGTTTAGTCCACTTACTTAAATCGCCGCTAAAATCATCAAAGAAATCAAAAGTTGCTGTTCCATCACTTTTTGCTGTTGCTTCAGTGTTTCCATAATAGACGTAAATTTCATAGCCGGATGTTGTAATGTTCTGGTCAACCTCTACCCAGACTGTCATGTTCTGTCCAGAAATAGAGCAAGATTCAACCCAGAAATCAAGCTCTATATTTTGACTTCCGTTTATGAACCTTGCTTTTGAACTATTCGAGTTAACACACTCATTACTCCAATCCCAGTTTGTTCCTACGTTACTTGAATTTAGTATTAGATTAACTTGATAATCTCGTGGAGTCGAGCCTGAGCTAACAGTTAAGTTGATGGGTTGTTTGTATGACCATGACGAATCCCACCAACCAGCTTGATTATAAGCATATTCAACATCATCTCCAAACCTGAACTCTAAAGTGTGTCTGCCAGCTATCAGAACCTTGCTGATTTCATAGCCTGTTTCGTTGCAATAGTAATCTGGAACTAGAATAATACCGTCAATAAGTTCGGTAGTTAATATGTTTTCACCGCATCTTAGCTCTAAGAATTCGATGTCTTTTTCGAATTCAGTTCCATTAATTGCCTTTATTGTTAGATTAGCCTGCCCCAGCGTTGTAAATTCAACAGTCCAATTTCCACCAACAGTTGGGTATGATTGGACATTTATTATTGTCAGCTCTGCCTCTATCTCGAATTCTTCCTCAGATAGATGAGGAGCAATCCAGTTTACCCTGTCTGTTAGTCCGTTATTGTCAGCATCGACAAAGGAAACATCGTATTTGTCATCATTGGTTATTTCAGTCCTAGAACTGCCGTTAAGGTGGTAAAGTCTGATTGTATAACCTTCTTTTGAGAGTTCCTCTGGTATTTCCGTGTAGGTTTCAAAATTCTCATAATGTTCATCCGATCTTATGACTATACTCTTCTTATACATTTTTCCAGAGACAAATGGTTCTATTATTTTCTCCTCTTTAAGGATTTTTTTACTTGTAAACCTCTCAAAAATGCCTTCTATTATGTTTCTGGCCCCTTCTACGCATTCAGTAATGAATTCTATGATCCTATCCGGTATGGAACTTTTTATGCCGAATGCAGAGCTTGCACATGACTCAGTTTCAGGATACCCAGCAAGCAGAGTAGATGATTTTATTATGGAGCCTGATAAAGGAGAATCCTTGCTGGAGCCGAGTAACTGGAAGAATATTGGGCAGTCGCCTACCTTTGCTTCCTGTTCCCCAGGCTCCAAATCCAAAGAAGCCCAGGAATCAGTTGGTGCACTGATTTCCTGCTCCCCAAGTTCCAGGTCCTGTGAATCCCACCATCCAGTAAATATCTGCACTGACAAAGTCAAATTCTGCATTGCAGAGCTTCTGTTTACGTTTTCATTGTGGCCCATGGTAACATTGTATGTGTAAGATAGAGCAGGATCGCAGCTTAGCCCCATTGCTATTGTCAACGATGTTTTTCTGTCAATATAAGCAGGAGCACTGTAATCGTTGAATGGGAATTTTTTTACGTATATCGTAAACGGATAGGAAGTCTTATTTCCTGTATAGTTGTAGAAAGTATGGGTTATTTCTTGTGTTGGTATTGTTCCATTTGCATATGTAGAAATGTTAAGAACAATGTCACTATCCTTATCCCTTAGTATAACAGTTGCATTTTCCAGAGGCCCGCCTGTGGAATTTGTAACTGTTACATCCAAGTTATATTTCCTGAAGAATGTTCCATTATTAGCAGACCATCCGAAGTCCCAGGTATCAGACAAAATATTTATGGTTTTTCCATTATTAGAAGTCGCAGAAAAGTTGTGACCCCCTACAAAGTTTATAGTTTTATCTGAACTTGTGGAAAGACTACTTTCATTCAAAATTATGTTAAAATTAGAAAAAAAGTTCGTTCCATCAGCCGTATACATCGGCTCATCATACTGAGCATTGACTCCCTGAGAAGCCCACCATTGTGTATAATCATATAATTCCTGGACAGTTCTATTTTCACTAATTGTTATTGTTTCTGCTGAACCACTAATAGAGATTCCTGTGTAATTTCCTGCTGTGGTTTCATTTGCAGATACATATGGGTTATTGTTCAGCACGACGTTGTCTATGGCTTTTTCCCCGAAGGTCTTTACTAATTCCGAGAAGTAATATCCGTACTTCCTGTACTTTACGGTGTGCGGTGTTTTATCAACATAGGTTACATTATTGGTTGCCTGTGCAAAAAGAATTTCTTGTGTAGCAATATCCCCGTTGCTATCTGTGGTAGTATTTAATACATAGGACCCAGTAACATTTTCAGCATACACCCGCACGTTCTGTAGGTTATCACCAGTACTATTTTTAATATTCAAATCCCACTCGGACTTGCAATAAACAATTTTCGTGCCGTCGGTTATGCCATTTGAGCTGATTGTGGGCTTCTGTGGGGACGGGTTGATAAGGGTCAGCGTGTCTGTGCCGCCGTTATTGTTCATTATTATGTCATAGGTGTTGTTCCTGAATTCTATGTTCGTGCCGATTACGTCGTTTTGCCCGTAATATACTTGGAGCCCGTAATGGTTGTGGGACACCTTCACGTTCTTGAGCAGATCAGGGGTCGCGTGAAGCTTGAGCCCTACGTGGTCCACAAGGGAGTCGTGAATGTACACGTTCTCCAGCCACATCTTGCTGACAGCTGGCGATGGGAAATCTATGCCATCGCCCATGACCGCGTCCACGTCCTTGTATATGTAGTAACCACCAATATATCTTATAGTCCATCTCACGTTGGTGTAGACGTGCGAAGAGTAGAAGTAGAGCTTGCCGTTGTTTATCTGAAGGCTGTCCGCATCCCAGGCGTCGTTGGTGAATTGGAAATCACAGCCCTGCCATGCACTTCCATACTGGTCCTCGCTTCCGAGCTGGAACAGGCTGTTTCCATTGCTTCCGTCTATGTGCAGGTACATGTTATTCGCTATGACGAGCTGCTTCAACTCGTCTGCCAGCGCGGAGGCGGTTCCGAGGTTGCCTATCCTCAGGTTGGCGTTGCAGTAATACTGCGTGCTCCCCTGTTTTGTAAAGTAAGTGGAGACAGCGCTGTTGACGTCATCGAAATTATAGGCGATCACGTAATGGCTCGAGGAATCAGGGGTAACGTCCCATGGCTTTCCAATCGTGAGCGTGTTCCCGGTGTTGGAGTTTATATGCCTGGACTGGTTTGCGCCGGTCCCTGAGGAGATGAATACAATCCTGCCTGCGTAGTTCGGCCAGCTTTTGCTCGTATCTGTCAGCGTTGTTGAGCCTGCGTAACTGACTGTTCCTGATGATATGCCGTCTGTCACGGTTATCACGCCTGATGAATAACTTATGGTAGCGGCAGCCAAATTCGGATAAATAGCCAAGAATAAGAAGGCAAGGGCCAGAACTAAGTAAATCTTTCCTGTTCTTGAACCCTTTTTCTGGCTTGTCATCTTAATTCAAACTCCGCCCTTGCCCCGGATTTCAGTTTTACTATTATTTTTTCAGGGACACCTTCTGTCTCAGAGAAAATCAGGTAACCTTTTCTAATATTCAATGGCAGAATCTCCATAGAATTTCCAAACAGATTAACTGAATCTAAGAAAAACAGATTTTCATTATCTTGCTTATAATAATTCCCCAGATCATCTTCTAGCAGAATATCAAGAAATTCATTATCCTCCAGGGTGTATATTCCCGGAATCCTTGAGAAATTATTAAATACCTCAATATAAACTTTGTAATATTTCTGTTCCTTTCTTCCATAGTTTTCATCTAAATCAAATGTTTTATAAAAGCTTTCAGAAACATTGACCAAAGTAATAGTCAGATTTCCTAATCTTGCTATTTTGTTTAATATGAAAACAAAGTCTTTACGAATTATCTGAATATCAAGGTCTATTGAATCCGTGCTCCCTTCACTATTCTTGGCAAAAACTGATAATGTATGAGTTCCGGTCAAGATGGCTTTTAATCTCCATGTAACAATAACCGACTCATTCTCATTCATAACTGATACGGATTTCAGTGGCGATTCCAGTATCTCAAACCCGTTTTGATATATTAGATTAAAGTTTACATTCGTCGAATCCTCGTGCAGTGAAGTAATAAAAACTCGTATCTCGAATTCGTCTAGGATATCGACCACAGAAGGAAATTCAATATCCCCTATCTTTATTTCTGGTCTTGTCTCAGTGATATTATCTTTTTCTCCAGTAATTGAAGAAGAAGGGTTCAGGTATAGTGCAGAATCGCCGGGGAATACTGCTTTTACAGTGCCTGTTAAGTTCGTATCAAAAACAGCAGTTCCTTCGTTGTCTGTTATTGCTGTTCCTATAAACGATTCATTTATGTAGAACAGTAATTCCTGGTCTTGCAGGGCTGTTCCATTGTCAAGCAATAATAATGCCTTTATAGAACTATTTACTACAGAAATCTCTATTTCTGTGCCTGCCCATAGCTCTATCTGGGCTGTTGCTTCTAATAATCTTGTTTGGTTATCTGCAAAGCCGGTAACAAGGCCAGTAGAGGTTTGGTTCATTGTTATGTTAACTGCAAGAGCAGTTGTTGCCAGGACTACAAATACTAAAGGAAGTACCTGTATCTGGCCTTTCTGTACTTTATCCATAACTCACCAAAACCTTTACATCGTTTATTCCCAAATGGGTCGAAAGGGAAGTTGCGGCCTTAATAGAAGAAGAGCATGAAGAATTCGCTGCTATTGTTCCGCAGTCTGTAGTCTTGCTGTCAGTTGTGAAGCCATCAGGAAGCTGCCATGTAAGAATTACATTACTGATAGCAGTATCAGAATTTACAATAGCAGTAAGCTCTACTGAGATGCCTCTTACTGCTTTCTCAGGAGCCTGGATTTCTATATCAATTAGAGGCTCCGGCTTGAGTATAGTTACGTTTGTATACGAGCCGTTTGTATGCACAGTGGTTGTTGTAGTTGTTGCATCGCCTTCGTATTCTGTAGTTGTTGTTGTCGAATTATCTTCAGTATGCTCTGTTGTAGTTGTAGTCGTCTCATTGCCACCTGTATACACAGTAGTTGTTGTGACTGTAGTCGATGTCTCATTATCTACTGTATAATCAGTAGTAGCTGTAGTGCTTGTAGTCGTGGTTGAAGTAGTTGCATTATAATCAATGCTAGTGCTTGTGTACACTGTAGTAGTTGTAGTTGATGTTGTTATGATTTCGATTGTTCCGTTGCTTTCGTTAACAATCAGGTTATCAAGAAGCATTGGTGTGCTGATAGAAGTGGTGCACGTGCCTCCGACAACAGACAAGTTATTATATGCCTCTGTCTGATTAGTCATACCAGCAGCCATTGTTGTTGGTGTGCTCTGATTAAGCGTGATGTTGTATGTAGCAGCAGTAACAAGTGGTATTAGTAAAAGCAGAATAGCTACAGCCTGTGTCTGACCCTTTCTCCTTTTCATTTTAAGTAGCTCAAAATTATCCATGATTCGACCCTTTTATGAATACAAGCAAATCCTTTCGACCCGTTAGTTGCGCGCTGTAGATGTATTATATTATATAATAACAGCTGTCGGGGTTATTCAAATTAAGAAAGCTGTCGGCAGTCAATAGACAGGAGATTTGCTGTCGTTTTTTTCTTTGTCACCTGTCTGCTGTCGATTGTCGTAAACCGATAATTTTATAATAGACTGACAACAAATAATAGAAGGGAAGTTGTGGAACTTTTGAAGTATTAATTAGGATACTCTATTTACATGAAGGTCGGGTGAATGGGCAGGATTAAGATTTCTGAGGATCTTCTGAAGGTTAAGGACCTTATAGGAAGAAACCCCAAGGTTAGGATGAGGAACGTAAGGGACGAGGTTCTGACACAGCTGCAGGAGCTAGGCCACAGGATTGATAATCTGGAGAAGATGTTCAAGAAAGGCGAGACCAACGTAAGCCTGAAGAGGAAGAAAGAGATACTGTTCCTGCTGAAAGGCCGACAGATGACACCAAGCGAGGTTGGCACGGCACTGAAACTCTCAAGAACCAGGACCAACGAATACCTGAAATCCCTTGAAAAGGAGAAGTTTATAGAAGGCAAATTCAAGGGAAAAAAGAAGTATTATTATCTGAAAGTGAGAGAATGATAACAGGCATCTTATCAGGCAAGGGCGGTGTTGGCAAGACAACACTTACTGTTAACCTAGGCCTGGCACTGCACAAGCTTGGGGAGAACATTGTGCTTGTTGATGGTGACCTGAAGAACCCCAACCTTGGCATACACCTAGGCGTACTTGAACACTACCTTACAATACACGATGTTCTGCAGGATAAGATGCCGCTATTAGAGGCGCTGCATATACATGAAACAGGGCTCAGGTTTATCCCTGCGCATATATCCCTGAATTACTTTAACACAGATCCTAGCCGGCTGAAGGATATATTCGGCTATTTTGATTCTAATGTGCTCTTGGACGCGCCGTCAGGCCTTGGAAAAGAGGTTGTTTCCATACTGGAGATATGCGATGAAGCACTGATTGTAACCACGCCCTATCTGCCGGATATCACAGACTGCCTTAAAACCATAGAAGTAGCAAGGAACATGGACGTTATAATTAAGGGCATTGTGCTTAACAACTCCAGGAAAAAGAGCTATGAAATCAATGAAAAGGAGATAGAGGCAATCAGCAATACCGATATAATACAGCAGATACCATGGGATGAAAACGTGCTCAAGAGCCTTTATGCAAAGGTGCCTATAGTGGAGAAAAGTCCGCTTTCTCCAGCAAGCATATCTTTTTTCCAATTAGCATCAAGGGTATCTGAGAAAGAGTATAAAACACCTAATTTCTTGGCAATGAGAAGGCTGTTATCAAGGCTCTATTTCTAGTCTAGTTGTCGGCCGACAACAGACAGAAAAACAGCTAATTAAGCTAAAAAAGAAGAATTAAAACAAAAAACAAAAATTAAAAAACTCTTGTGATTTAAGCAACTACCGCTTCTGTGCCAACCAGGGTAGCTGTATTTGCATCATAATCCTGCAATACAGCACAGGCAGCTCTGGTGTCAGCAGCATTGTATCCTGCTACTATCAAAGCTGCTTTTCCTGTTCCCCATGCATCCTCTATGTACTTAATCATAGCGGTTCCAGCAGTGTAGCCCATGTCTTGGAAGTCGCTCAGACATGTTGCCTCAGTTGAGTCTAGCAGTGTTCTGACCAGAGTGTTTGCACACGGTCCTCCTACTAGGATTATGTTCTTTTCGGACTGATCCGCGGTCGTAACCTCTGAATCAAGCATACCTACAGCAGTCTTTATAGGAGTTGCTGTTTCGTATGTTCCACCGCCTGTTCCGCCAACTGAAATGTCCTTACCTATTGCTACAATACCCTTCAGTTGTGTAGCAGGGGCATTCAGGACAACCCTGTCTGTTTTTGCGTTTGCCTGTATGTTGTCTACCTCAACACCGTATGCAGTATAGAAATCCCTATAGGTTGCAGCATTTGTTCCGTTAACCTTCACGTCTGCTGCTGCTGGATCGTCATTTACTCCATCACCCATATATATGCGGTATCCGGTAGTATTTGTTGGACCTACAGTAAAGTCTACTAGAACAGTGTCGCCTAGGTAGTCTGCTACCAAAATGTCATTTCCATTTGATACGCTCATTGCTGTGACTGTTATTGTGTTGGTATAGTCGCCATAGTCTAGGGTAAGCATAGCAGTGTTTGTTGTGTTCAGATCCTTGGCAGTTGACCTGTTCCTTAGATATCCGTCTGAATCTAAGGTAGCAAGATAGACTGCGCTCAAGTCTGCTGATGCGTTCTGGTATACTATGTAGACTGCTTCATTTTCAATCTCTTCACCTGCAGTACAATCTGTTGCATTAAGGAATCTTCCCTTGTCGGTTGTTATCTTTATTGCCGGCAGATTGTTCCACCTTGCTGTTGTGTCTCCAGTACCATTGTAATATAGTGTCTTCTCTACGCTGTCTATTATTACATTGGCAGCTGTTTCAGTATTCATTGCAGCGAATTCTACATCAAAGTAGTTTCCTGGCAATGATACCTTTTCACCGACTGTCAGGTTTAGAGGTTGTCCGTTGTTGGTTGACTCATCCACGTCGTCAAGGTCCCAAGGGTCATAGTAGACAGCTATTGTGTCGCCTCTTGCGAACGTACCAGAACTATCGAAAGTAAAGTCAAATCTCCAATGTGCATCTGTTCCAGGGAACCTGTTGTCACCCTGTGTCTTTGAAGGATTTGCCTGATATGTGACATCTTCCTGGTACTTTACCTCTGTTGTTACACCTACGATAACGGTAACGTAATTGACTGATGTAACCTCACCGCCTACATAGGTTGTTACTGTCTGGTTTTTCAAAACCCTTGCCTTTACGGTCTCTGATCCTATTACATAGTCTGTGTCACTTGAACTACCAACTGTCAGCTTCTTTGTGACAGAGAGGTTGTTCTTGGATATCGTGACATCCCATGCACCATCTGATGGATAGAACTGCCATGGGCTTACACTAAATCCGTCTGCTGTTGTCTCTGTTCCACCTGCCTCTATATCGAGTTGATCACCTACCATTGCTATGATGTAGTTTGAGCCTATTTCTGTTATGCTAAACTCCCTTCCTAGCAATGTTATCTTCAACGGATATGTTGTTGACAGGTTTCCTTGTCCTTCCATGGTATCGTCAAACTTGTATACGTAATAGAATGCTGCATTGCCTTTGTCATTTCCCATGCCTGATACAGGATCTGGTACTGTCATTGAGATAGTACCGTTGTATATAGCAGGGTTCCTTGTCACGTTAAGGCTGCCAAGGACAAACTGCTCACTGGTATCTATATAGTCATCAGTCTGGAAGTCCCAATAGACTTGCGAAGCTTCTATCAAAGCAGGAACATGGTGATGTTTCAATGTCTCAGGAAACATACCTGTTCCTACTACGAGGCTGTCCAAAGGTATTTCTTCTGACTTACCGCTCAGTGATACTGCTGTTGTTGCCCCTGTTAGTGGCTGTGATGTTACTGTTTCGCCGCCCAGTCTTGTTGCTACGTCAACAGCACCTATCACATCGGATGGGTTTGCTGCTGCACCAACTACAACTAGGAAGTCTGCTGCACCGTCTGCTGTTATGAATGGCTGGGGATAGTTGCTTAGATCAGCTGCAAGTGCTATGGATGAACCTGCCATTAAGGCAGCCAATGTACCTGCAGCTAAAATCTTTTTCAATTGCATTTTTGTTTTCACCTTTTTACAAGCCTGAATTTTCATTCAGGCAGTTCCTTTTACCTACTACCTCGCCAACGGCTCGGTTAGATCGATCAAACCAGTAGGTTTGAGTATTGATAGACCGCTGTCTATCATCTATATACTTTGAATAACCTGGTATATAAGCCTGACGCGAAACAGTTTCATAGTGGCACTATACAGGAATTTTATACTATCTGAATTGTTTACAGGCTATATATATCGATTTTAATTGTTCAAATAACGATATTTGACCTTTTCAGCCAATAAGAACTATCATATAATGAATAAAGTCTGAGATTTCACTTTTCTTCAGGTTTTCCCTTTTTCAGTGCTATAATGTTATTCCTGCCCTTGGGAACCCTGGTGATAAGTCCTCTTTTCTCAAGATCATGTATTATCCTGCTGACCTTGCTCTTTGAAAAGTCGCACTCTTTCACAATTCTTCTCTGGTCAACCTCCTTATCCTTTAGAAGTATCTCCATTACCTTTCTTTCGCCATCTGTCAGAACAGGCAAAATATGCCGTATTCCTCTTCTTCTTGCAAAGAACAGCAGTAAAGCAAATATCAGAAATATTATACCTACCCCTGCTGCAATCAGGACCTGGCCTGCAATTACCTGTTCGTATATGACTGATGCATTTAGCGAGTCGCCAACCTTTGGTTCTTTCAGAACCCATTTTACAAGTATCCTTCTTCCGTCAGAACCCTGCTCGCCAAAGCCTGGTTCATATGGCAGTAATCCACTTCCCTCTAGCCTGGAGGGATCAACAAGAAAAGACCCCAGAGGCAGTTTTACTGTCACAGAGAAATTATTGGTCGGCTGGGTTATTGGGAACCTGTATCTGAAGACCCTGAGACTATCGCTTATTGAGATAAGCTTCTTTGCTTTGAATCTGTATTCTATTTCTCTTGCGTAGATATCTTCACAGAGTATTGAGGTGCCAAAACCGCTTTCTGATACAGAGCACTCTATAGGCTTCTCATCTACGTACACCTTGACTTCTTCTAGCTCTGTAAGAACATAATAATCGCTTCTTGTGACATTTTCATCATAACCAAGATAAACAACCCAGTCAGACCTGCCGTCCTCCTGCAGGTATACCTCTATGTCCCAGCTGTTTAGAGAGCAGTGGGCAATAGGCATGAGTACAAGAATAAAGAGTAGAAAATGCATTTTCATACTTCTATATTATAATAACAAAATTTAAAGTTTAGACCCTATTTCTTAGGCGTTATTACGATACCGCCTACACCAGCTGATGCAAACTGGTGTACAATGCCTGCTATGACATTTGCTATTCTCTGTGTTTCCTCCAGCTTTATCTCCTTTTTTCCAGGTCCTATTATTTCTACAGACGAAGGCCCGTAAACAACTACTATATTAATTAATGAAAACAAATCCCGGACAAAAAGCTTAAGCTCAACCACCTGGGAAAAGGCCTCTTTTACGTTTTTAAGAGGATTCTCGACTCTGGTTGCCTCGCTGAATTTCTTCTCGTATACAAAGGCATCCTTTATCCTGGATAGCCCTTCAACATGCTGCTTCAGCGAGGATTCAACAACATTCTTGTCAACAGCAAGGGCCTCTATGGCAAACCAGGCCTCAATCCAGTCATCCTTCCTCTTCCTTTTTGTCTCTTCATCGACTTTGCCTTCGTCCATACAGTCACCTTAGTTTACCAATCTTTTTATCCTTTATTTGACCATTGCATGCCTGCCAGGGGTATTTTAGCTGAGCAGTTCGGGCAGTGGTAATCTGTGCCTTTTTTCTTTAGCTCGATTTTATTCACAGAAGAACCGCTTCTCTCGATAAGCAGGGCCTTGCATTTATGGCAGTAAGTGCTGCCTCTCTCATGCATAATGTTGCCGATATACACATAATCCAGTCTTTCATCAGCTATCTTGGCTGCACGTTCCAGGTCTTTGATAGCTGTTATATCTGCTTTTAGCTTATGATGCGGAAAGAACCTTGAGAAATGCAGAGGAACCTGGCCAAGGTTATCAGCAATCCAGTCAACCATCTCCTTTATTGTATCGTCCTTGTCATTATAGCCAGGAATAAGCAGGTTCGTTATTTCTATCCAGATTCCAAGCTTCTTGTACTGTTCTAATGAAGCCTGTACATGCTCCAGTTTCGTGGAACAGAGCTTTTTGTAGAACTCTTTATTGCCTTTGTAATCAACATTGACAGCATTCAGGTATTTCGCAGCTTTTTTTATTGGTTCAGGGTTTGTGTAGCCGTTTGTAACCCATATATGGTATTTATCCATATCCTTGCATAACTGTGCAGTATCATAGAAGTATTCATAGAAAACAGTTGGCTCTGTATAAGTCCAGGAAAAGCCCGGATAATCAGCTATCATTTGCCTGAGGCCTTTTGGCGGTATGTCCCTGCCTGTTATCTCCTCTGGCTGGGATATCTGCCAGTTTTGGCAGAAAGCACATCGGAAATTGCAGCCGACGGTTGCTATTGACAGGGTCCAGGAGCCTGGGGCAAAGTGGAACAGCGGCTTTTTTTCTATCGGATCAACAGCTATTGAGCATGCTTTGCCATAGACCAGTGAATAAAGCCGACCATCAATATTCTTCCTGACCCTGCAAAAGCCCGTACTGCCCTCTGGTATCTTGCATCTCCAGGCGCATAGCTGGCAGTTGACTGTACTTCCGTTCTTCTTCCAGAACATGGCTTCTTGCATAAGGAACCCTTATAAAACTTTTAATTAAAACATTATTAAATGCCTCGGTAGCTCAGCTGGTAGAGCATTCGCCTCGTAGCTGCAGTGGAGTAATATATCTCCATAGGAGGAATCAGGAGGAACTTGAAACTGAAGGAACCCTAGGTTCCTGCGGTTCAGAAAGCGAAAGGTCGTGAGTTCGATGCTCACCCGGGGCTTCCTGACAATTATATAGCGAAATCTCACAATCCTTATAAACTGAATCAATAATCTAATAATCAATTAGTATAACGAGGTGGGTGGGATGGCCAAGAAAAAGAAATAATGCTTAATCATTAATCATTTTCTGAATGCTTTTTCTTTTTTTATTTTTACCTGTTCATGCAAGCAAAGATTTATAAATTACTGCCCTTGTAAAAAGTTTATAAGCCGCGGTGCTATTACATCCTCATCAATTAAAAGGAGGTGGGTGGGATGGCAGGAAAGAAAAAGGCAAGACCAGAAGAAGAGCTTGAATAGCGCATAAAACTTAATTCTAATAGCTTATGATTATTTTTTCTTCTTTTTTATTTTTTTCTAGCGCTTATTGCTTCTTATTACAAAATAAGGTAACCATCCAGGCATTACAGATACTTTTATTTTCCGCTATCTTGGATAAAAACGAGGTAAACTTTGAAGACCGGTGCTGGTAGCTACAGCAAAAATGTATAATCTTTCCCAAGCCATTCTATTTTTACCGTGTTTCCATCGATTTTAACGTCAGTCTTTTCAGCCTTTCCTGTCCAGGCAACATAGCATATCTTTCCACTAAGCGTCCCCTCAAAGCAAGGTGTGAACGAGAATTTTGCTTTCGGGTTCTTATTAACATCCCTCTGGATAAGCGGCTCGGCATCACCGAAAATAAGGTCCATGCCAACACGCTCGCTACCACTGCCTACGCTCACCCCGCTTTTCTCCTTATTTTCTTCTACATTATCTTTTTCACAAGCCAGCGGAAATCCACCTGCTTTGAAGCGGACATCTTTTTCCGCTGAATGTAAGGCAAGATAGCTTTTGTACCCACCCAGCAATATGGTTCTCAATGGAAAATCTTTGTTTTTGTATGGCGTCCAAGTAAAGTCGCACATATTTCCTATGCACATGTTTTTTATGATGCGCCCTCGTCCCCGCCATTCGTTTGAGAATTTCAACATCAGTGTGTTGTCAAAGCATTTCCCAAAGTTATGTATAAACCTGTTTGAATATGCAAACTTGTTGTATCTATCAGTATAGCACATATTCGAGGAACCTGCATTAAGCATGATTACCTGCGATTTGCCATCGTGGCATAGCAGCATACTCGTTCTTGGAATAGCATGAACCATTTTTTCTCTGCCTGTTCTTTTGTTGTGCCAAAAGGCATGATTGTCAGGTAGCATTAGAAAGGAGAAGCCCTTGAATGCCCAATACGGGCTTCCTGGCCCTGAGTAAGCTTCAAGCATGGGCACGAAAGCATCATACTGCCCCATAGATAGGATACCTTCTTTGTTGAAAGCGTGGTTGTCAATGAAGCTGTTTATCGTGTCTGTTGCGCAGGTCTTTATCCAAGCAATGTCCCTATAAGGTTTCAGCAACAGAAAAACGCCAAATGGCGCAAGCGACGCAAACCTGTATACCTGCGACCTTCCATAAGGAACATTATGCCATCCGGGTGTGAAAAAATAACAGTAATCTTTCATGAACCTCGCAGCCCTTTCAACATAGATTTTCTTACTTTTCTCATATTTTTCACTTGCAAGGTAACTGAATAACAATGCATAAAACTGCATTGCCCAGGCAACATAGTAGTCATAGTGGTACTCACCCTTCTTTATACCGTCCGAATACCAACCGTCTCCAACATACATTTTTTCTATATTGTCTAAGGCCTCTTCGGTACTGCCGCCTGTACTGAAGCCTGTATTCTCTAAGAAAATATGATGGAATACTCTAAACCACTGCCAATTATTTAGGCTGTATTCTCCTTTCAGGTTTTTCCTGAACCACCTTGCTACATTTTCCTTTTCATCTTCAGATAGTTTTTTCCATATATGTTCATGCGAAAGAAGAAGCCCTATGCCTACGGACGCATTCTCAACAACCCTCTGGGTAGCTTTTATTTTTCCCCAATACTCTGGTGATGTTCTATCAGTGCCATTTATAATACCTTTTCTGTAGACCTCAGCTATATCAACTATGCCTTTTCTGGTTTTGATGCGACTTTCTTTTCTCCTGTGCAGGAAAAAGGAAGTGCCGAGAAAAGTTCTTGCAAAACCTTCATAGCCATCGCTGTCAGAGCCCCATATGCTTTTCTGCGGGCCGACTATGTTCACCATGCTCCCGCCTTCGCTGAATTTGTCAAGTACAGGCTCCAGCATGGATATGAAAGAATTTTCCCATGATCTTTTACTGTCCCCCCCAATCCCGCTTATCTTATACTCGCCTTTTATATTGTTCATCCGGTCAAGATAGTTTTTTTCCACACGCCTATTGTAGTATTTCAGCCAGACCTTCCTTGCAATAATGTTGAAGCTTATGGTAATCACCTGAACCTGTTAAGGGTGTAGTATTCCGGCTTTTCTCTTCTCGGTTTGGGAGCGTCCTGCGCTGCAAAACCAACTGTGACCAAACTGACAGGCAGCAGGTTCTTGCCGAGCCTGAAAAGTTTCCTGAACCTGCTCATATTTTTGCTAGACACTTCTGCCTCGCCGAAATTAACCCAGCAGGCAGATAGACCAGAAGATGAAGCAGCATGGAGGATGTTCATGATTGCCGCGCCAGCATCCATGTAAGGTGTATATTTCATCTCATTCTTCGAATTGTAAACCTGCCTATCAATGAGAACGCAGACAACCAGCGGAGCATCCTTTATGAAGCCCGTGTTCCTTATTTCTGACAGGAACCTCCTGTCATTTTCATCTTGTACAAGAATAAATCTCCAACCCTGTCTGTTGCATGAGGATGGAGCCTCCACTGCACATGAAAGCATTTCATTTATGAACCTAACGGGAATTTTCTGCGCGGTGTACCATCTTACAGATTTTCTTTTTCTCGCGATGTCAGCGAATTTTTTCAGCATACCATAGTCTACATCCCGCTTCCTAAACTTTTTTTTCTCGTTTTTGTCTGCAAGTATTCTTCTGGCCCATTTTAAATTTTCCGACTTTATCTTTCTTTTTTTTGCCTCGTTG
>Ga0315554_1000907_pt1 | contig 17574 bp, 16 predicted proteins | sample SalMarSW160370MG_FD_202114 | JGI IMG/M metagenome (GOLD analysis project Ga0315554, IMG submission 202114) | Salt marsh sediment microbial communities from the Plum Island Ecosystem LTER, Massachusetts, United States - Salt Marsh Sediment SW1603-70 ... | reverse complement strand
GGCGACGTCGATCTCCTTCGTGTTGCGGATGCAGGTCAACGTCGGCGACCAGTAGCCCTCCTCGGGGAAGACGCCGAAGTGCTTCTCCGCCCAGGACTGGACGATCGACGCCATCTCGGCGTGGCGCGCGAAGCGACGCTCCATCCCCTCAGCGAGCATGTCGTCGAGCTGAGCGTTCAGCGCGTACAAGTGCGGGATCGCCGGGGTCGACGGCGTCTGGTTCTTCAGATGCGACTTGTGCATCAGGGGGAGGCTGAAGTAGTAGCTCCGCGGCGGGACGGACTTCGCCCGCTCGAACGCCCGCTCGCTGACCGCGGCGACGGCGAGGCCGGCCGGAAGCGCGAACGCCTTCTGGACGCCGGCGAGGACGAAGTCGATCTTCCACGCGTCGGTCTCGATCTTCGCGCCAGCCATCCCGCTGACCGCGTCGACGAGGAGGAGGACGTCCGGATGACGTTGGACGACCTCGGCGATCCCCTGCAGCGGGTTGAGCATCCCGGTCGAGGTCTCGTTGAAGACGAGCGTCACCGCGTCGTATTGGCCCGACGCGAGTCGCTCGTCGACCATCTCCGGCTTCATCGCGACGTCCCACGGGAGCTCGAACGTGTCGCACGGGACGCCGTTCCCGACCGTGATCTTGTGCCATCGCTCGGAGAACGCGCCGTTGACGAGGTTCAGACAGCGCTTCGCGACGAGATTCGTCACCGCCGACTCCATCGCGCCGGTCGACGACGAGGTGAAGAGGAGGACCGGGTTGTCGGTGAAGAGGACCTGCTGAAGCTTCGGTTGGATCTCCGCGTACAGCTCCGAGAACTCCGGCGAGCGGTGGTGGATCTGCGGCGTCGCGAGCTCCTTGAGGATCTCCGGACGGACCTCCGTGGGCCCGGGGGTGAACAGCCTCTTGTGCATCGTGCCCTCCTGAATGGATGAGAATCGCTGTCGAAGCGCCGGAAGGATATCACGCCGGATCGCTTGTTGCAACAACGCTTCCGTGGAGACGGCTCGGCCGCCTCTCTCCCACCGGTGATTGGCCGATCTCCCGTCGTCCGGCTAGAATCGCCAGGCCATTGGGAAGGAGGAAGCATGAGCGCGGTCGGCTACGTCATCATCATCGGGGGGATCGTCCTCCTCTGGGGAGGGCTCACGTACAATCGTCTCGTCCGGCTCCGCGTCCGGTCCGAGGAGGCGTGGCGGGACATCGACACACAGCTGAAACGACGCTGGGATCTGATCCCGAACCTCGTCGAGACGGTGAAGGGCTACGCATCCCACGAGTCGAAGGTGTTCGAGCAGGTGACCCTCGCCCGATCGAGGGCGATCGACGCCTCGGGCCCGCGCGAGCAGGCGGAGGCCGAAGAGGGACTGAGGGGGGCGCTCAAGTCGCTGTTCGCCGTCGTCGAGGCCTATCCCGAGCTCAAGGCGAACCAGAACTTCCTCGGCCTGCAGCAGACCCTCGAGCAGGTGGAGGACGCGATCCAGCGATCGCGCCGCTACTACAACGCCGTCGTTCGGGACCTGAACACGATGATCCAGGTCTTCCCGCGCAACATCATCGCCAACCTGTTCAGGTTCCGCGAGCGCGAGTTCTACGCGCTCCCCGGAGAGGAGGAGCGGGCGGCGCCGCGCGTCCGGTTCTGATGCGAAGTACACGGGTCCTCCTCCTTCTCGTCGCCTCCCTCTCCGCGATCGGCCTGTCGACCGTCGCCAGCCTGGAGATCGCTCAGTTCGACGCCGCGATCGTCCTCGACGCGGAGGGCGTCCTTCATGTCACCGAACAGCTGACGGCGACGTTTTACACGCCGTATCACGGGATCGAACGCGAGATCCCGGTCTCGTATCGTGACTCGCGCGGCGGCAACGTCACGATCGATCTCGACGTCGATCGGATCGCGCTCGACGGCGGGACGGTCCCGTACACCGCCCGCCGCGTCGGACGGGATCTGCTCCTCCAGATCGGCGATCCGAACCGGACGATCACCGGAACGCACGTCTACACGATCGCTTACACCGTCCGGCGGGCGATCGTCTTCCACGACGACTACCTCCAGCTCTATTGGAACGTCACAGGAAATGAGTGGCGAATTCCGATCCGGCAGGTCACGGCGGCGGTGATCCTCCCCGGGGCGGTCGACCGAGCGACCGTGTCGTCGACGTCCTACGTCGGTGGCTTCGGGAGGACGACGCGCGGAGGGCCGACGCTCATCTCGGAGACAGGCGAACTCCGCTTCTCCGCGGGCCAGCTCCTCCCCGGCGAAGGGCTGACGATCGACGTGTCGATTCCGCGGGATCAGCTGCCGATCGAACCGCCGTCGACCGGTCAGCGGGTCCTCTGGTTCCTCGAGGCGAACAAGTACGCCATGCTCCCGATCCTCGCGCTGATCGGGATGATCCTCGTATGGTTCCGGGTCGGGCGGGACCCGAGGAAGCGGACGATCGCGCCGGCGTTCGAGCCGCCGGCCGGGATGCATCCCGGCGAGGCCGGAGTGCTGATCGACGATCGTGCAGACCTGCGGGACGTCAGCGCGATGCTGATCGGTCTCGCGGTCAACGGACACCTGAGGATCGAAGAGGTCGACGAGACGGAAGGGCTCGGCGACCGGGTGAAGGCCCTCTTCGGCCGGTCGGCGACCGAGTACCGCTTCGTCCGACGCCCCGGTTCGACGGACGACCTCTCGGAGGTCGAGCGGCTGCTCCTCGACGCGATCTTCGACGAGGAGCATCCGGAGGTGCGGACCCTCTCGTCGCTCGAGAACCGGTTCTACACGCACCTGCCGGCGATCAAGTCGAAGCTCTACTCCGGACTGATCGAGAAGGGCTACTACCCGCACAACCCCGAGCGGACGCGCGGTTTCTACCGGTTCCTCGGGCTGGCGGGGCTGGGCCTCGGCGCTGTGCTCGGCCTGTACGTCCAGTCGTTGTACCTCGGCATCGCGGTCGGCGCCTGCGGACTGGTCGTCCTCGCGTTCTCCCCGATCATGCCCCGAAAGACCAAGGAGGGCGTCCGCGCCCTCGAGGGACTCCTCGGCCTCTCCGAGTACATCCGGCGGGCGGAGGTCGATCGGATCGAGTACCACGACGCTCCGGAGAAGAGCCCGAAGCTGTTCGAGAAGCTCCTTCCCTACGCCATTGCGATGAACCTCACCTCGATCTGGACCAAGCAGTTCGAGGGGCTGCTCGACGAGCCGCCGGACTGGTACGTCGGGCGCGCCCCCGTCTTCCGGGCGAACCTGTTCACCCTGTCGATGCTCTACTTGACCTCCGGGATGGAGCGGAGCTTCGTATCGGCGCCGCGGACCGCGCCGGGCGGGCGATCCGCCTGGGGCGGGCGAAGCACGTTCGGCGGGGGGTTCTCCGGGGGCGGCTTCGGAGGCGGGGGCGGCGGGGGCTGGTAGATCCAACTGGCTTCGGGTAAGATCGACCTGAAGGGGGAGGAGACGTGCAGCACGCTGGGTGGTCCGCGATCCGCGCCGTCAAGTTCGCCCTCTTCGCCTGTCTGATCGGCCTCGTCGCGTTCACCGCCACGTCGGGGGGCTCGGATCCCGGGATCCCGTGGAGCGAAGCGAGACCGTTGACGTGGGACCTGTTCCAGGCCACGCCGCCGGCGGACGCCGTCCACCGGAGCGAAGCGGCGGCGATCCACATGACGATCCGGTGGTACGCCAGCTACTCGGTCACGTCGAGAGGCGGTATGTGGACCGGGCACGTCGAGAGCGTGACGATCACGAACACGGTGGAGCCCTCGCTCTCCTGGGTCGTCACCGAGGCGGCGGACGATGACGTCCTGCGGCACGAACAGGCGCACTTCGATCTGAACGAGGTCTATCGCCGCAAGCTGGAGGCTCTCCTCCCGTGCATCCAAGCCCAGGGCGTGACCCAAGAGGGGACAATCGGCGCGTTGAATGCGGCCCTTCATCAGAAGGCGAACGAAGTCCTCGCGCAGCTGGAGGCCGCTCAGGCCCGATACGACGAGGAGTCCGACCACGGGAACGACCCCGGCGGCCAAGCGCGGTGGGAAGCCCAGATCGCCGCGTGGCTCCTCGACCCGGCGTGCGCGCCGTAACTCCGATTCACCGACCGGCTGAAACCGGGCGCGCGGTTCGGAGTAGATCCGGGCGGACAGCGCAACACCACCTCCTTACGCAGCGGAACAGACCTCTTGCCCCGAGGGACGGTCGACCGGCCGTCCCTCGCGTCATCTGAGACCACCGGGCCCCACCGGGGTCCTTGTGAACGCGCCGTGCTCACGTACAATCCGGCACATGATCCGATGGGTTCTTTCTCTTGGACTGCTCGGGGGACTCCTGGCTACGGTCGCGGGGTGCTGTATCGGGCCGGTCTGCTTCTAGGACCTCGATTCCGCGCCCGGCGTAGGCCGCCTGACCGAACGAGATCCCACCGTCACCGCATGGCACTCGTTCGTTGGTCCGATAGCGAAGGCCGGCCGCCTCGATCGCGGCACGGACCGTCGACGCGATCGCGTCGTTGTACGCGACGCCTCCGCTGAGGCAGACATCCCGGATGCCGCGCTCGGCCGCGATCTCCGCCGCTGCGCGGGCCGCACCGTCCGCCAGCGCCGCTTGCGCCGTGGCGCTGACGTCCTCGATCGAGTTCGTCTCCGCCAGACCGACGAGCCGCGCGAACAGGTTGACGGTATCGACGACGCGGCCCCCTCCGTCCCGCTGGATGTCGACCTCGATGGGAAGCGCCGTCCCTCGTGCGGCGGCGGCCTCGAGGCGCATCGCCGGCTCGCCCTCGTAGGTCCGCTCCAGGCAGACGCCGAGCCAGGCGGAGACCGCGTCGAGGAAGCGGCCGGCGCTGGTCGTCCACGGCGCGTTCGCGCCCCGCTCGATCTGCGCCAGCAGGAGCCCGATCGCCTCTTCACCCAACCCGCGTGCCCCCAGCCCCTCCCTCAGCTTCTCCTCGTCCGCCCCCCCGGCGTGGAGGAACGACGCCGCCATCCGGAGCGGCCGACGCGCTGCGAGGTCGCCGCCGGGAAGACGGGCCGGGCTGAGAAACCCGACCCGTTCGATGACGCCGTCCCCCACGACGAGCAGCTCCCCGCCCCACGCGTCGCCGTCCCACCCGTGGCCGTACCCATCCAGGATGATCCCGACCGCGGCGTCGAGCCTGTGCTCGGCCATCACCGAGAGGAGGTGCGCCGCGTGGTGTTGGACGCGCACGACGCGGGCCCCGTGCCGCTCCGCCAGCTCGTCTGCCATGCGCGTGGTCGCGAACCGAGGGTGAAGGTCGCAGGCGACGATCCGAGGCGCCGGCGTCCGGGTGATCCGGTAGAGGTGATCGACCGCCTCCCGTAGGAACTCGATCGTCTCCAGGTCGTCGACCGACCCGATGTGCTGGGAGAGGGTCGCGGCGCCGTCGGCGTAGATCGCGAACGTCAGATCCGTCTCCGGGCCGAGGGCGAGGATCGGCTCGTCCCCGAGCGGCGCGTCGATCGGCCCCGGGACCCACCCCCTCGACCGGCGGAGAAAGACGAGCCGGCCGGCGACCTGCCGTCGGACCGAATCGTCGCAGCGGGCGACGACCCTTCGGTCGTGCAGCAGGAGATGGTCGGCGACCCCGGCCAGACGGCGTTCGATCTCCGCGTTGTCGATCAGCATCGGCCGTCCCGGCAGGTTGGCGCTCGTCATCACCAGCGGCGCGTCGACTCGCTCGAAGAGGAGATGATGGAGGCCGGTGTAGGGGAGCATCGCGCCGACGGTGTGCAACCCGGGGGCGACGGACTCGGCCAGGGCCCCGGGGCGCGCGCGGAGCACGACGATCGGCCGCTCGGGTCCGCGGAGCTGCGCCCACTCCGCATCGTCCGGAGCGGCAAACGCCCGGATCATCTTCTCCGTGGCCATCAGCGCGTACGGCTGCGACGGCCGACCGACCCGAGCGCGGAGCCGGGCCACCGCGTCCTCGCTCGTGGCGTCGCACGCCAAGTGCGTCCCGCCGATCCCCTTGATCGCGACGACCCGGCCCGCCCGGAGCGCCTCACCCGCTCGATCGAGAGCCGTGTCGGATTCCCCGTCGAACGTCAGCGTCGGGCCGCACGCCGCGCATGCGGTCGTCTGCGCGTGGTACCGGCGGTCGAACGGATCGCGGTATTCCCCGCTGCAGGCATCGCACATCGGGAAGTCGGCCATCGACGTCCGGGGCCGGTCGTACGGGAGCGATTCGATCACCGTGAACCGCGGGCCGCAGTCGGTGCAACTGGTCGCCCAGTACCCGGTGAACCTCGATCCGCCGAGGATCTCGGCCACGCAGGCATCGCAGATCGCCACGTCCGGAGGGAGGGTCCCGCCTCGCTCCCCCTCCTCGGTCGACGGGAGGATGACGAACTCCGTCTCCCCGATCGGCTCCTGTTCGGAGAGATCGACCGACGTGATCCGCGCCAACGGGGGGAGATCGCGCTCCAGCTCGACGAGAAAGGCGCCGAGCGAGTCGGCCGCGCCCTCGACGAGGATCTCGACCCCGGCATCGCCGCGGTTCCGCACCGATCCACCGAGGCGATTCCCCGTGGCGATCCGGTAGATGAACGGGCGGAACCCGACTCCTTGGACGACGCCCCGAACGAGGAGACGCTTCCGCTGCAGGCTCATGAGGCTTCCGCCGCCGCCGCCGTCTGTATCGTCACCCGATCGACATACAGCTCGCGCCCCGCCTCGACGTCGACCTCGGCGCCGCAGGCCGGGCAACTGAGAATCGGGATCGCGAAATGGAACGCCTCCTCGCGCACGTGCTCCGCCAGCCCGGCGTAGCCGCACGATCTGCAGCGCACCCGCACCTCGACCGGCTCGATCACCAGCTCCGATCCCTCCAGGCGCGTCTCCCGGGACAGGAGCTCGAACGCGTTTCGTAGCGCCTCGTCGGAGAGGATCCGCAGCTCCCCCTTCACGAGAATGACGGCGCTCACCCGCCCGTCGTGATCCTCCAGCTTCGGCAGCAGGGCCGAGATTAGCTCGGTGACGACGGAGTACTCGTGCATTCGATTCCCAGCGCCCTGATCACGTCTTCGATCCCGCGCTCGTGTCGCGCGTCGGTCAACGCGACGGCCCCGTGCGGGTTGACCTCCCTGTAGTCGGAGACAATCCGCTGCGGATCGACCCCGACCGCATCGGCGAGGTCGACCTTGTTGACGACCATCACGTCGGTCTGCGCAAAGATCTTCGGGTGTTTGCGCACCATGTCGTCCCCCTCGGTCACCGAGATGACGACGATCTCCCGGTCGACGCCGAGCGGAAAGTCGGCCGGGCAGATGAGGTTCCCGACGTTTTCGACGAACAGATAGTCCAGCTCGTCCAGCGGGAGGCGATCCATCGCGTGATCGACCATGTGTGCGTCGAGATGGCAATCGTCCTGGGTGTTGAGATTGACCGATCGCGCACCGCGCGCCACGAACCGTCGATGGTCGTCGTCCCCGGCGGAGTCGGCGGCGATCGTCCCGACCGTCCGCCCGCAGGCCGAGAGCCGGTCGATCAACCGCTCGATCAGCGTCGTCTTCCCGCTGCCGATCGCGCCGAGGACGCTGATTGCCCGAACGCCCCTCGCCTTCAACCGATGGTAGTTCGCGTCGGCCAGCTCGAGTTGCCGCTTGAGGACGTCTTCTCCGCTCATCCGGACATCGTGCATGTCTTCACCCCTTCGGGCGGGATAATACGAGCCGCCTTCTTTACGTGCAAAACGACTGCGCGGCGGTCGAATCGGCGGCGTGGAACCGGCCGCGCCCCGACGGGTACATGGTCCGACGACGATCGACGATCCCGTGGGAACCAAAGCGGAGTTGTTGGTACAATACACCGGAGTCCATCCCAGGGAGGAACGCCGATGAAGAAGGTGCTACTTGCAGTCATCGTTTCGTGTCTCGCGATCGCCGCCACGGCCCACGCGGCGCCGAAGGTCTACGTCGAGGAGCCGACCTACGACTTCGGCTCGATCCTGGAGGGGTACGCGGTCACGCACGTGTTCACGATCGAGAACATCGGGGACAGCCCGCTGGAGATCATGAAGGTCGTCGCCTCGTGCGGGTGCACGACGACCGCCCTGGCGACCGATCGGCTCGCCCCCGGGGAATCGGTCGAGCTCGAGGTCCGGATCGACACGACGGGCTTTGTGGGGAGGATCAGCAAGTTGATCTACGTCTACACCAACGATCCCGACTACGCCGACTCGTCCGGATCGGACCGACCGAAGTTCACGCTCCGCGTCACCGGCGAGGTGATCCGGGCGCAACCGTATCAGATCTCCGTCACCGACATGAACTACCTGTTCTACCTCCTCGTCGACCTCCGCGACCCCGCCGCCTACGAGGAAGCGCACCTAATCGGCGCGGTCAACATCCCCGCCGCGACGTTGAACGAGTGGCTCAACCGCCTCCCGACGGACGCTCTGATCATCCTCTGCGATCAGGCCGGCGAGGCGAGCGAGCGGGCGGCGGCGGACCTCGCTGCGCGAGGCTACAAGACCGTCTACTACGCCCTCGGCGGGCTCGACGAGTGGGCGCGCCGGTACGGCACGTACCTGCTCCAAACGGCGGCCGACGCGTTCGAGGCGCCCACCCGAGAGGGGGGGACCCAGCTCGCCTGTCCGGAGGAAGATCCTCTGTGCACAGACGTCGCGGACCTCCGGTACCTCACCTACCTGCTGATCGACCTCCGCGATCCGGCGGCCTACGACGAGTCCCACCTGCTCGGCGCGATCAACATCCCGTACACCGAGATCTCCGGCCGGCTCGGCGACCTGCCGAAGGACGCCCTGATCATCCTCTACGACGACGCCAACGAGCAGAGCGACGCCGAGGCCCAGACGATGCTCGACGCAGGCTTCGATCAGGCGCGGAGCCTCCTCGGCGGCCTCGACGAGTGGATCCGCCAGTTCGGCGAGCGGTTCGTCGCGGCGAGTCCGGAGTAGGTTCTGTGCTGCACCCGGCTGCCGCAGGGAGCCTCGGTTGAGCGTGAAGCCTGGCCTCGTGTGCCTCGGCGCGGTTCTGTTGTCCGCGTTTGCGGCGTCGGCGGATCCGACGACGCTCGTCCTCTTCCACGAGACCGGCTGCTCGCACTGCGCCCGCACCGAAGCCTTCCTCGAGTCGATCCATCCCGACTACCCGGAGCTGGAGATCCTCCGCTACGAGATCCACGAGCCCGAGTCTCTCGATCTGCTCCCGAAGCTCCTCGCGGCGTACAACGTCGATGAGGGGTCCGTCCCGATCCTCTTCGTCGGGGACGTCGCCTTCGTCGGCGGGGTCTTCTACGGCCTGGAGGAGGAGCCCTTCACCCCGTCGGGGCGGACCGAGGAGATCGCTCTCGAACGGGCGATCCGCGTGGCGATCGACATGCAGGCTCCTTCCCCGCTCTCACGAATCGCCGAAAGTGCCGGAAGCAGCCTCGCGGAGAACCTGACAATCCCGGCGGTCATCCTCGCCGCGGCGGCCGATTCGGTGAATCCGTGCACGTTTGCGGTCCTCGTCCTCCTCCTCGGGACGCTCCTCGTAGCGGAGCGCAGGGGACGCAGGGCGCTGGTTCTGAAGGCCGGTTTCGCGTTCACGATCGCCGTCTTCATCTCGTACTTCCTGATGGGAATCGGGATCTTCTCCGCCATTCAGGCCGCCGGGATCCAGCGCCCGTTTATCATGGCGGTCTCCTCTCTCGCGATTCTTCTCGGCCTTTGGAACACGAAGGACTACTTCGCCTACGGGAAGTGGTTCACCATCGAGGTCCCCCAGCGCTGGCGCCCGATCGTGAAGCGTCTGACGGCGTCCGTGGTCAGCGTCCCCGGTGCGTTCTGCGTCGGCGTCCTCGACTCGCTCTTCCTGCTTCCCTGCTCATCCGGACCGTACATCGCCATTCTCGCCCTGTTGAGCAAGACGACGACCCGGGCCGAAGGGATCCTCTACCTTCTGTTCTACAACGTGATTTTCGTCCTTCCCCTGGTGGCGATCACCCTCGCGGTTCGCCTCGGGTTCACGACGACCGCGCGAGCGGAGCGCTGGCGTTCCGCCCGTCTCGGCAAGCTTCACTTGGTCTCCGGGATGATCATGTTCCTGCTCGGCGCGGGAATGCTCGTCGCCGTCTTCGTGGGGTGGATGTGAACATGCGTCGGATCGCCGTCTCCCTCCTGTTCGTCACCTTGCTTCTCGCCTTCACGCACCCGCTGGCCGCGGCCGAGGCGAACCCGTGGATCGTCCTCTTCTACGAGGACGGCTGTCCCGACTGCGCGCAGATCGAAGAGCTCCTCGAGGGCCTCACGTCCGAGTTGCCGGCGTCGGCGATCGCCCGGTACGACATCTCCGATCCGAAAGCGCTCGACCTCCTGATGGAGCTGGCGAAGGCTTACGACGTGGAGACGTCGAGCGTGCCGGTCGTCTTCGTCGGAGACGAGGTCGTCCTCGGGGCCGGCCGTGCTCAGGAATTCGAGCTTCGAAACGCGATCGGAGCGTGCACCGTCCGCGGATGTCCGTCCCCACTCGCCCGCGCCCCGTCCCTCGCTTTCCGTTCCGACCTCCTTCGGTTGACCCTTCTTGCCGCCCTGTTTGCCCTCCTGTTGTGGTGGCAGACGTCCTAGAATTCACGGTCGTAGATCATCCGATTTCGGATCCACAGCGCGGAAACTCGGACCGGGGACCGAATCATCCGCAGGCTGGAGTGACGAACCGAGATGCACGAAGCAGGAGGGACACCCCTGGCCGCACTGACGAACGAGGAGCTGATCCGGCTCCTCCACCGTGCGAAGAAAGGAGAGGAGACCGGCTCCGACTCGGCGGACGTGCGAGAGGAGATCGTCCGGCGGAACGTCGGGTTGGTCAAATCGGTCGCCGTCAAGTTCCTCAGCTCCGGGGAGCCGCTCGACGATCTGATCCAGGCAGGCTACATCGGCCTCCTGAACGCCGTAGCGAACTTCGATCTGGCGCGCAATACGCGGTTCAGCACCTACGCGAGCTATCTGATCCAGGGTGAGATTCGTCACTACATCCGCGACAAGCACTCGACCATCAGGATTCCTCAGTGGGTTCAGACGATGAATCGCCGCGTCAAGGAGGCGGAGGAGGCGTTCTTCCAGCGAGAGGGGCGCCCGCCGACCCTCTGCGAGTTGGCGTCGCAGCTCGATCTCAGCGAGGAGCAACTGACCGCCCTTCTTCGGGGGCGCGAGACCATGACCTACGTCTCGATCGACCAGCAGCAGCGGAGCAGCGACCCGAACCCCGCTCCGCCGACGGCGGAGCACCTGATAACGGAATCGGACGACCTTCCGTTCGACGTGCGCATGCGGGTCCTCGTCGCGATCGAGCAGCTGACCGAAATCCAGCAGCAGGTGGTCGAGGGGCTCTTCTACGAAGGGAAGAGCCAGTCGGAGGTCGGGAAGGAACTCGGGATATCCCAGCGGCAGGTTTCCAGGCTGAAGGACAGGATCCTCGACGAGATGAAAGGGAGCATCAACCGCGGCTCGGAGAACTAGGACGCGCCGCCATGAGGCATAATCGAGTCGGAAGAGGGAGATCGGAGTGAACGAATCGAGCAACACGGTCGACCTTCTGACTCTCATCGGAAAAGCGATCGGACAGCTTCAGCAGAGCATCGAGTACTTCGAAGGGGAGGACAGGGGAACGGGTCTATCCTGCCTGTCGACCGTGATCGACGACATCGACACCTACCTGGACCGGCTCACCGACGATCCCCTCGTGCCGCTCGCGCACGTCGATCCGACGAGGCTTCGAGAGAGTCTCCATCACGTCCAGGCCGATCTGTCGGTCGTCATCGAGCAAATCCAGGGTTCTCCCAGGCCGTAGCATGGCGACCTCTCCGCGCGCCCTCATCACCGGCAGCACGCGAAACATCGGCCTCGCCATCGCAGAACGGCTCGCGCGGGACGGCTACACACCGATCCTCAATCACGCGCACGACGCCGATCAGGCGAGCGCCGCCCTCGGCTCCGTGCGGCACCTCTGCCCCGAGGCGGAACTGATCCGGGCGGACGTCACGCGGGAGCGCGACGTGAACCGGATGATCGAGGAGGCATCGTCGAACGGCCCGATCGATCTCCTGGTCAACAACGCCGGTGCGTTCTTGCTGAAGCCGTTCCTCGAGACCTCGCTGGACGAATGGAACAGCATCCTGGCGGGCAGCCTGACGAGCACATTCCTTTGCTGTCGCGGGATCCTTCCGTCGATGCGAACCAGGCGACGGGGCCTGATCATCAACATCGCCTCGATGCACGCGGAGAGACAACGCGCGGTCCCCAACACACTCCCCTACGCCATCGCGAAGGCGGGAGTCGCTCTTCTGACGAAAACGCTGGCGCAGACCGAAGGTCGCTTCGGGATTCGCGTCAACGCAATCTCCCCCGGGTTCGTCGACACCGGAGCGAACCTACCGCCCCATCCGGCATCGAAAATCCCGCTCGGACGGATTGCACGGCCCGAGGACGTCGCCGCCGCTGCCTCGTTCCTCGCGTCCGACGAGGCCGCCTACATCACCGGGAGCGTCCTCGACGTCCACGGTGGGGCGTTCCTCTGAGACAGACCGCGTACGAAGCTCCGGGGCTTCTCTAGTTCCCGACCTCGGCGCGGAATTCTCCGTTCACCTGCTCCACCGTGATCAACGTGGTCGATTGGTCTTGGATGACGACGCTCGTGAGGGTGATCGGCGGGCTGGTGTCGATGACCACGCTGTAGGCTCCTGCCGGGAGGGACGGGCCGTCCTGCCCGATGCGCCCTTCGAAGACGGAGTTCCCTTCGTCGTCGTAGACCGTGTAGCTGAACGGCGCCATGATGCTCAGGGCTCGACGTAGCTCTTCGCTGCTCCGTGCGTCGTAGTAGAGGCCTCCCGTCGACCGCGCGATCTCGATGAGCTGATCGCGGGCCGGCGCGTTCTCGCCCACATCAAACCCGACAACGTAGATTCGCAGATCGTATCCCGATTGGAGAAGGTCCTTCGCAGCAGACACCGGGTCCCCACCGCACGTCTCCATGCCATCGCTAACGAGAAGAAGCAGCTTCGGTTCGGGAACCGCCTCGAGGTCGGTCTTGGCCAGCTCGAGCGCGAGCGCAATCGGAGTCGCTCCTCCCGGCTGCAGAGCCCGCACCTCCGCCTTCAACGGTTCCCTTTCCAGCGCGGCAACCTGAGCGATCAGCACGCTGTGCCCACAGCCCCCGAATGTTCGAATGCCCACAGAAGCGCCCTCCGGAAGGTTGTCCAGCAAGTCGATAATGACGTTCTTGGCGATCTCGATCTTCAGATCGCCGTCGATTCGATCCCCCATGCTCGACGACGTATCCAGAACGATCATGAAAGAGCTTGGCTGGTAGTCGAAGGCGAACGCCAGATCCCCGATCGGCTGAAGCTCGAGGCTTCCGAACGCTTCTCCCTCGGCGATCTGAACGGCGGGTCCCATCGCTCCGATCGCGTCGATGCTCGGTCCCGGGCACTCCGAGTGGTCCTCGTCCGCCGGGACGTCCGTCAGACGGACGAAATGGTACTCGGTCCCTTCGCCGACGTACGGGCCGATGTCGATCGCGCCGGGGTAGCCGACCGTCTCCCCGACGAAGAGGTAATTGGACCCGTCGGAGCTGATCTCCACTCGGCAGGGCTTGTTGTTCGTGATGTACACGAACAGGTCCGCTCCGGCGACGTCCGCCAAGGCGTTGTCCACGAACTCGATGATCAGATACCCGCGACTGTCGAGGGAACTGAGACGGAAGCCGAGCGCCACGGCGTTCGTGTCGCAGCCTTCGCATCCCTCACAGCCCGAGGGGCACGCATCGGGGGGACCGAGCGCCTCCTCGGGATCATCGTACGCGTCCCGGACGCAGCTTGCGACCACGTAGTCGACCACTCGATCCGCGAACGCGAGATCTCCCTGTGGGAACGTGACTCCGAAGTACGTCGCGGGCTCAGAGATTGCCCCCAGGCCCGCGACCAGTAGAATGACGAAAATCGTGAAGCCGCACAGCACCCAACCGACGAATGCCCTGCCGTTCATCCCGTCACCTCCGCCCTTTGGGATGTAGCATCTCACTCAAGCATTACAGTTCATCATAGGGCGATTTGCTACAGAAGGCAAATTCCGCCCATACCAGTCTCCGTTTCGGCGCCAATCCGTCGCGTCCCGAAGCGACCCCAATCAGGCTTCGGTTGACCCTTCTTCACGGGTCCGCTACCATGGCGCGTATTGCCGAGGTGGCGGAATTGGCAGACGCGCATGGTTGAGGGCCATGTGGACTTCAAACGTCCGTGCGGGTTCAAGTCCCGCCCTCGGCACCATTCCTTTCCGTGGAAGTAGGCCGCATGAGAATCCTGCTGGATGTGATGGGCGGCGATCTGCCGAGCCGCGAGCTGGTCAAAGGAGGTGTCTCCGTCGGACGAAAACGTCGGATCGACGTCGTCTTCGCCGGGGATCCACAAGAAATCGGACGCGCGCTCTTCGACTCCCGCGTCAAGCCGGGGGGGCAGTTCGACATCCTGCCTTGCGCGGAGACGATCCGCATGGAGGACGCTCCGGTCAAAGCCGTCCGTGAGAAGAAGGGCTCTTCGCTGGTCCTCGGCCTGAACGCCCTCAGAGAAGGCCACGTGGATGCCTTCGTCTCGCCCGGCAACACGGGCGCCGTCGTCGCCGGGTCGATCTTCATCTTGGACCGCATCTCGGAGATTCCACGCCCCGGGATCCTCGCCTCGCTTCCGACGCTCACCGGGAAGGAGATCCTGGTCATCGATGTCGGGGCGAACAGCGATTGCACGCCGGAGCAGCTCGTTCACTTCGGATGGATGGGCGCTTCGTACGCGCGGGACGTCCTGGGGATCGACGAACCGATGACCGGCCTGCTCAACATCGGGGCCGAGCGCGGAAAGGGAAACCGATTGATCGCGGACACCTTCGCCCGACTCGAAGCGGGCCCTCTCCCGTTCGCCGGGAACGTCGAGGCCCATCACCTCCTCATCGATCGGCCGGTGGACATCGTCGTCTGCGATGGATTCGTGGGGAACGTTTTCCTCAAGGCGGTCGAAGGGGGCATCTCCGCGGTTACGAGTCTGCTCAAGCGGACGATCCGCGGCCGGGCGATCGCGATGATCGGGGCGCTCCTGATGAGCGGTTCCTTCGCGCGGGTCAAGAAATCGCTCTCCTATCGCAGGCACGGTGGGGCCCCGCTCCTCGGCGTCAACGGCGTCGTGGTCATCGCACACGGTCGATCGGACGCCGTCGCCATCGGCAGCGCGGTCGAGGTCGCCTGTCGCGAGGTCGAAGTCGGCCTGATCGATCGCCTCGCCCGAGGCATTTCCGGCTGGAGAGAGCATGGGCACTAGGATCGTCGGAACCGGGAGCCACGTTCCGGCGAAGTCTCTGACGAACGCTGACCTCGAGCGGCTCGTCGATACGTCGGACGAGTGGATCGTTCAGCGAACGGGAATTCGAACCCGGTATGTCCTCTCGGACGACGACGTCCCATCCGACATGAGCGTCGAAGCCGGGATCCGCGCGCTTGAGGACGCCGGCCTCCGACCCCAGGACGTCGACCTTCTGCTGGTCGCGACCAACTTCCCCGACATGATCTGCCCCGGCTCCGCCCCGTTCATCGCCGAAGGGATCGGGCTGGCCGACGCGCCGTTCTTCGACATCAAGGCCGGTTGCACCGGCTTCGTCTACGGCCTCGCCGTCGGCCACGGACTCGTCCGCGCCGGCCTCTATCAGCGCGTGCTGCTCATCGGCGCGGAGGCGCTCTCGCGCGTCACCGATTGGACCGATCGACAGACGTGCGTGTTGTTCGGGGACGGCGCCGGCGCGGCGGTCCTCGAGCCGGGCGAAGAGAACGAGGGGGTTCTGGGCACCGCTCTCTACGGCGATGCCGAGAAGTCCCTTCTCCTCCACATGCCGGGGGGCGGAACCCGGTACCCCGCAAGCGCGGAGACGCTCGCAGAGCGACAGCATTTCGTCAAGATGGAGGGGTCGGGCGTCTTCCGCCATGCGGCCCCCATGATGGAGAAGGCAACGCTCGACGCCTTGAGCGCCGCCGGCCTCGACTTGGACGACGTCGATTGGATCATCCCGCACCAAGCGAATGTCCGGATCATCGACGCCCTGATCCGACGATTGGACGTGCCGCCCGAGCGGGTCATCACCAATCTCGACCGCGTGGCCAACACCTCCGCGGCGTCGATCCCGATCGCGTTGGACGAGGCGCTCCGTGACGGTAGGATCCAGCGAGGAAACGTCGTCGTAATGACCGCGTTCGGTGCGGGGGTGACCTACGGTGCGGCCGTCGTGCGGATCTGAACCGAAGGACGGTCCGGAATGAGCGATCCGATCGCCTTCTTGTTCCCCGGACAGGGGCGAGTCCCCGGGGCGTTGCCCCCGGCCTCCGAGCGGATCGATCGGCTCTTCGCCCTTGCGGAGGAGCGCGGCCTCCCGCTTCGGACGTGGATCGAGGGGGGAAGGACCGACCTCCTCGCGCGCACCGAGAACGCCCAGCCGGCCCTGTTCATCGACAGCCTCGCCCGCGACGAGGCGCTCCGGGCGGCCGGCCGGTCGCCCGACGCCGTCGCCGGCCACAGCCTGGGCGAGTACTCCGCGCTCGTCAGCGCCGGCGCGTTGAACGCGTCCGACGGACTCGGGGCGGTGATCGAGCGCGGGCGGGCGATGAGCGGGATCGGCGGGACGATGGCGGCGATCCTCAAGCTTGACGTCGATGCGGTCGAGGCGTTGTGCAACGGGGTCGGACCTGGCGTGTGCGTCGCCAACCACAACGGCCCGACGCAGATCGTCGTCTCCGGGGAACGAGCGGCGGTCGAGGAGCTGACGCGCCGAGCGGAGGAGATCGGCGGCCGGAGCATCGCGCTGAAGGTCTCGGGCCCGTTTCACTCTCCCCTGATGGCCCCGGCTCAGGGGGCGCTCGAGCCGTTCCTCCGCCGACTCGCGTTCGCCGCGCCCGACGTCCCGGTGGTTTCCAGTGTCACGGCGACCGTCGAGCGCGATCCCGAGCAGCTGCGCGAGATCCTCTGCCGGCAGATCACGGCGCCCGTCCGCTGGCTCGACGTGATCCGTCGGTTGGAGAACCTCGGCATCGCGACGGCCGTCGAGGTCGGTTCCGGGGACGTCCTCACACGGTTGGGGAGCCGGATGGCGACGGGAATTCGCTTTATGACGTACGAGGAGGCGACCGATGAACGAGTTTGACGGGCGCGTGAGCGTCGTGACCGGCGCGACGCGCGGGATCGGGCGGGCCATCGCGGAGAGGCTCTGCCGCGACGGGGCGACGGTCGTCGGCATCGGCCGCGACGAAACGCTCGGCGCTTCGCTCGAGGACGGTCTTCAGGGGTTCCGGTTTCGTCGCGCCGACGTCGCCGACGCCGACCAGGTCCAGAAGACGATCCAGAGCGCGGTCGAGGAACTCGGCCGGATCGACCACCTCGTCTGCAACGCCGGGATCACCGCGGATCAGCTGGCCTTGCGGATGTCCACCGAGGAGTGGGCTCGCGTCCTCGACGTCAACCTGACCGGGACGTTCCATTGCATCCGCGCCGTGCTCCGCCCCATGGTGAAGCGCCGGGCCGGCGCGATCGTCGCCCTCTCGTCGTTGGTCGGCCAGAC
>Ga0315554_1000906_pt1 | contig 17576 bp, 15 predicted proteins | sample SalMarSW160370MG_FD_202114 | JGI IMG/M metagenome (GOLD analysis project Ga0315554, IMG submission 202114) | Salt marsh sediment microbial communities from the Plum Island Ecosystem LTER, Massachusetts, United States - Salt Marsh Sediment SW1603-70 ... | reverse complement strand
TACCGGGAGGAACTTTAATATTAAAGAGGTAAACTATCATGCAGAAGCTGGTATCAGATTCCTATTGTCTAAGGCTATTAATTTTAACTTTAACGTCGGTGCAGAATTTTCGCCTAAAGATAATTGGGATGCTCTGCCTCCCGGTGGAGGCAATGATTTTCTTTTTCAAACCATGGCAGGTTTTTCATATTCTCTTTTCACTGAAACGGATGAAGATGGAGATGGCGTAATTGATTCCAAAGATCAATGCCCTGATACACCGCCTGGAGTTAAAGTAGATGATTTCGGTTGTCCACTTGATTCGGATGGTGACGGCGTTCCGGATTATAAAGATAAATGCCCTGATACAAAACAAGGATTGAAGGTTGATGAAAATGGCTGTGCAATAGATTCGGATAATGATGGTGTCCCGGATGAATTAGATAAATGTCCTAATACACCTAGAGGGATGAAAGTAAATGAATCCGGATGCCCTGATACTGATAATGATGGTGTTTTTGATGACGTGGATAAATGTCCTGGTACACCTGCCGGCGCTGCTGTAGATGCAACAGGATGTCCAAAAGATTCTGACGGTGACGGCGTTCCTGATTATAAAGATGAATGCCCCAACACTCCTGCCGGTACACAGGTAGATTTGAAAGGCTGTGCGAAAGTTGACACTGTTAAAAAGGAAATTATTTTAAGTGGTGATACTAATTTTGAATTTAATAAAGCTGCTTTGCTCCCTTCAGCTTATCCAATGCTGGATCAATTAGCGAAGACTATGAAAGATAATCCGGAGACAAGATGGAGAGTTGAGGGGTATACTGATTCAAAAGGATCCGACTCATATAACATGAAACTCTCAAGAGAAAGGGCTCAATCTGTTGTAGATTATCTTATTAATAAAGGGATTGAAAGAAGCAGGCTTGAAGTCGTTCCTTTAGGTGAATCCCAACCCGTTGCTTCTAATGATACACCGGAAGGAAGAGCAATGAACAGAAGAGTTGAGATAAAACTAATTCAAAAATAATTAATTCCCAATGTAGAGACGCTGTTTATATAGCGTCTCTGCGTTGGTTGATTTTCAATTAGTCTAAGTTATAAAAATGAAGAGGGTGGTCTTTTATAGCAAAAAAAAAATATTTTTATTTTTGGAAAACTATTTTGACATAAAACAATAGCCATAAAATTGAAACAATCTAATTCAGAATATTTTCTTCAAAAAAAGGAAATTCTTATGGACATTAAAGGACATAAAACCATTCTTCTTGTGGAAGATGAAGCAATTATCGCCATGAATGATTCTATTAAATTGAAAGAGTATGGATATAATGTTATCCATGTTCCAAACGGGCAAAAAGCAATTGAAGCGGCTAATGATAATAAAAATGTTATTGATCTGATTCTTATGGACATTAATCTCGGTGAAGGAATGGATGGAACCGAAGCAGCTAAAATAATACTTAAAGAACACGACATCCCGCTTTTGTTCCATTCAAGTTATACAGAACGCAAGACTGTAGAGAAAACTGAAGATATAACTTCCTATGGATATGTTGTTAAGAATGGCATTACCGTACTTGACGCTTCTATTAAGATGGCTTTTAGACTTCATGAAGCACATCAGGAATTGAAAAAACAGAAAATGGAGAATGAAGTCAAAAAGCAAGAATTACAAATGTACGAGAAACGATACAGAAGACTTTTTGAATCAGCAAAAGATGGAATATTAATTCTTAATGCCGATAACGGGATGATTGTTGATGTTAATCCTTATTTAATTAAAATGCTTGGTTATACTAAAGAACAGTTCCTTAAAAAAAATATTTGGGATATTAGCGCTTTTAAAAATATTGATTATTCAAAGCATTTGTATAAAGAGTTACAAGATAAGGAGTATGTCCGCTATGAAGATTTACCCCTTGAAACCTCCGGCGGAAATCAAATACATGTAGAATTTGTAAGTAATGTTTATTTAGTTGACAATGAAAGAGTAATTCAATGCAATATTCGTGATATAACAGAGCGAGTGAGATATGAAAAAACATTAACTGATAATATTGATGAAAAAGAAGCTTTGCTTAATGAAATACAGCACCGGACAAAAAACAGTTTTAGTATGATAACGAGTTTAATTCATCTCAGATCAAATGTAACTTATTCTGAAGAAACAAAAAATACACTTGAAGAATTAACCTTAAGAGTAAAATCAATTTCAGATTTATATTCATTACTGCATGCAACCGGTTCTTTTTATGAAGTTCAGCTTAAAACATATTTTAATAAAATAATCGAATCGATGCTTAGCCTTACAAAAAATATTACTATCAATAAATATATTGAAGAGATTACCGTTCCCTCTAAAAGTGCGGCTATTTTAGGAATGATTCTTGTTGAACTATTATCTAACGCTATCAAATATGCTTTTCCCCTATATGATGATGGAATAATAAAAATAGAATCTAAAACTGAAAATTCCCGTATAGTATTGATAGTTGAAGATAACGGCATTGGTTTACAAAATGATTTCAATATAACTGAAAGAAAAAGCTTGGGGCTTAATCTCGTAAATTTAATGGTCAGCCAGCTTAATGGTAAAATTAAATTCATTTCAGGAAAAGGAACAAAAATTATTGCGGAATTTCCAGCGTGAAATATAAGAGAAAAGATATACTTAAATACAATAATAGACATTCAATACTATTTATTGGATCAACAATTGACACATCCGCAAGATCAATCCAAGTCTGATTATTGCAAGATGTAGTTCCTTTTTCATCCCTTTGCTCCATTGAATTTCTTTATTTCTCTGCATAGCTTAACATCAAATTTAGACCTTAAAATTTAATAACGGAAGGTGCTTATCATGTTATATACAATTGCAGTTGTTCTAATAGTTTTGTGGCTTTTGGGACTGCTCACTTCCTACACTATGGGCGGAGTTATTAACCTTCTTCTTGTGATTGGAATTATAATGGTTTTGGTAAGAGTTATTAGCAGACGGCGTGCGCTTTAATTGTTTAGAAAAAAATTGTTTGTAATGTTAACCTATTAATTTTTCAATATGAAATAGTGTTATATTTATAACCAATTGAGTTTAAATTAGAATGGGAAATTATACAAGGAATTAATTAATTATGAAAAAGGAATTCTTGTTCGGTATCATTTTGGGTTTAATAGTGATCTTGGCAAAACCAATAATAGCACAGGATCATGGATTTGGGATCGGAATTATTTTAGGAGAACCAACCGGGTTGAGTGCAAAACTTTGGACGTCAAAGGAAAATGCTTTTGATTTTGGTCTTGGTCTGTCGGTGGGCGGCGACCGTATCTCACACAAAGGTAACTACAGTGGAGGCAGCCGCATTCATTTTCATATGGATTATCTCTGGCACTCATTCAATGCAATAAGCTCAACCGAAAGATTTCCTCTTTATTACGGAATCGGGGGCAGGTTCAACAGCGGGGGAAATTATGATGGTTCATTCGGGATACGGGGTGTATTTGGAATAGCCTGGTTTCCCCACTCAACCCCGATAGATATATTCTTTGAGTTAGTACCGGTATTACAACTTACTTCATCTACGGGACTTGGAATTGACGCCGGGCTCGGGATAAGATATTTCTTTAAATAATAGAAATAATTGTGAGTAGTTTATTTAAGTTATAGACTACTCACTTTATATAGTATATAGGTTTTGAAAGAAATAATCTTAAAATAGTTAGATATGATAAAAAATATTTGTAAAAAATGATTGGCGATTATGCTGAAAAATGCAAGAAGAATAAATATGCTAAGTACAATAGCTCATATTCCAAAAATATATACAGCCGACAAATTCCCCATTCAACAAGACACAATTCAAACTTGATTCATTGCACATCCGAAAGGATTAGTCCTCTTTTCATCCTTTAGGACGATGAATTAGGATTACCCTTTTTATAACTTGAGATTAATCGTAAGGATAATGTGCCGTACAGGTGTAAGTCACCAGGCGCAAGCAAAAGTAAATTGATTTCTAAGTTCATGTTTAAAATCGAAAAATAAGATACAAGTAGAATTTGGATCCCAAATTATAAATGTAAGGAATAATATTTAAGCAGGTAAAACTTATTAATAAGACAAACAAAAGATTCTTAATTATTGTGTTTATAGTGGTAGTGCTGCTTTTTTTATTCTTCGGCAGCGGTGAAATAATGAATGGCAGTATAAATGGAAGGATGAATGAAAATGGTTGGTTAGGCGTCAATAGTTGGTGGTGGTTCTCTACTATTATTTTACTCGTTTTTGGCGCCTCTTTCGTTTGGCTGTTTTATAGAAAGAGAAATTAACCAATTCAATATTTATCATAACAATTATAACCAGGAACGAAGATACCAGACAATTAAAAATTACCACAGTGTATAACCTCACTAATAAGTAAAAAGTAATTAGATTAATTAAGGAAAGAATGATGGAAGTAAACCCACATGCAGGAAAACCTGCTAAACCGGCCATACTGGTTAACGTGCCCAAACTAGTCACCGCCTATTATAACGAAGTACCTGATCCTTCGGTACCGGAACAGCGTGTTATGTTCGGCACCTCAGGGCATCGCGGCTCAGCCTTCGACAAAGCATTCAACGAATGGCATATTCTAGCCATCACTCAAGCAATCTGTCTATACCGCTCTCAGCAGAAAATAGACGGCCCATTGTTTCTGGGCATGGATACTCATGCGCTCTCCGCACCGGCTCTTGCCACTGCGCTGGAAGTGCTGGCAGCAAACGGGGTGGAAGTTATGGTTGCAGAGAAAGATGAATACACCCCAACCCCTGTTATTTCTCATGCTATTATCACATACAACCGCGGGCGTAAGGCAGGGCTGGCTGACGGTATAGTGATCACACCTTCGCATAATCCGCCTCGTGACGGAGGTTTCAAGTATAATCCTCCTAATGGCGGGCCGGCTGACAACACTGTAACTGATTGGATAGAAGCTAAAGCAAATAAATTTCTTGAGAATGACCTCTTAGATGTAAAAAGAATTCCTTTCGAGAAGGCTCTTCATGTCGGTACGACGCACCGGCACAATTATCTAGACGCTTATGTAAGTGATCTCGGAAATGTAATTGATATGAACATCATTCGGGATGCCAAGACTAGTATTGGGGTAGATCCGCTCGGCGGTGCCGGCGTTCACTACTGGGAACCAATTGCTGAGCGATATGGATTGAACCTCACTGTTGTCAACAAGACAGTTGATCCAACCTTCAGTTTCATGACAGTGGATTGGGATGGCCAGATACGTATGGATCCATCCTCACCTTATGCAATGCAAAGGTTGATTGATTTAAAAGATCGCTTCGATATTGCCTTTGCCTGCGACACCGACCATGACCGCCACGGAATTGTCACAAGGATTACAGGACTGCTTTCACCCAATCACTATCTTTCAGTCGCTATCTTCTATCTTTTTAAACACCGGTCTAAGTGGCCCATGGAAGCAGCGGTCGGAAAAACAGTGGTGAGCAGCCAGATGATCGATCGCATCACTGCGAAACTAGGTCGGAAGCTTTACGAAGTGCCGGTCGGTTTCAAGTGGTTTGTTGATGGATTGCTCGATGGATCACTTGGCTTCGTTGGAGAAGAAAGTGCAGGCGCCTCATTTGCCCGTCTGGACGGCACCGTTTGGACGACGGACAAAGATGGAATTATCCCGGCTTTACTTGCAGCGGAGATAACGGCAAAAATGGGGCGTGATCCCGGCCAGTTATATAATGAACTTACACATGAGTTCGGTGAGCCTTTTTACGAACGCATTGAGGCACCCGCCACCCCGGATCAAAAGGAATTGTTGGCAAAAATCTCTCCCCGGCAGGTTAAGCAAACCGGATTGGCTGGCGAAAAAATCCAGACAATCCTATCCCACGCGCCGGGCAACGCCGCGCCTATCGAGGGATTGAAAATAATTGCAAAAAGCGGATGGTTCGCCGCGCGTCCATCCGGGACTGAAAACATCTACAAAATTTATGGAGAGAGTTTCCGGGGAGCTGATCATTTGCACAGCATCCTGGAAGAAGCACAGATAATTGTTAACGATGCCATAGCAGTTGGACAGAAACCTGAAATGACTTTAAATACAAAATATTAAGGAGAAACCATGAGCAGACTAACAAGTGTAAGCAAACAAAATTGGACTGTCACAAATATAGAATCCTTGATGGACATGCTGGCAAGCAAGGAGGGTGCGACGTGCCAAAAAGCAAGGGAATCACTGATAGCTCTGGGTAAACCCGCCGTTCCTTCCCTAACCCGTGCCTTGCGGAATTCCAAGTTAGATCACCTTCGTTGGGAAGCAGCTAAGTCTCTCGGTTCGATCTACGATACAAAAGCAATACCATCGCTGGTGAAAGCGCTTGAAGACAGTGACCATGATGTGGCATGGTTGGCTGCTGTAGCATTGAGAAAATTTAAAAAAGCTGCCTGGCCGCAACTATTAAACATGTTGATTAAAAGCAAACCGGATTCTATTTTATTGCGCAAAGGAGCGCACCATGTTTTACGGAACCAGAGAGAGGATGGATTCAATAAATTGCTTACAACTCTAACGAAGTCTTTAGAACCCGGCGCGGCTCAGGAATCAACAGCAGTAGCCGCATATAACATCCTCAAACAAATGAAGGCAAAATCATAAAACTAATTCATACACGGAGCCTGAAATGCCGGTTAAGATAAATATTAGGAGAATCCATGAATGAACAAACGAATGTGAAAATGCTATACTCTTTTCTGCCGACAGATGTGGATGGATTCGATTCCCTGGCCGAACTTGCTCTGGATATGCGATGGTCTTGGAGTCATTACGCCGACGAAGTATGGAGAAAGCTGGATCCCGGACTGTGGGACTTTACGCAAAATCCTTGGGTAGTACTTCAGACCGTCTCGCGGGATAAGCTTGAGCGCAAGTTGGCAGATCCGTTGTTTCGTAAGGAAGTAAATAACCTCATCAAAATAAAGAATCAGGCCACAGAATTACCAGCGTGGTTTCAGCAAAATCATCCACAGACTCCTTTAACCTCAATCGCTTATTTCAGTATGGAATTCATGTTGAGCGAGGCTCTGCCGATATATTCAGGCGGTCTTGGTAATGTTGCCGGCGACCAGCTTAAAGCAGCCAGCGATTTAGGCGTGCCTGTGGTTGGCGTAGGCCTGCTGTACCAGCAAGGCTATTTTCGCCAGGTGATTGATAAGGATGGAGCTCAGCAGGCACTGTTTCCATATAACGACCCGGGACAATTACCGATAACTCCTCTTTTAAAACCTAACGGGGATTGGCTGCGGCTGGAAATTGCGCTTCCCGGTTATTCGGTGTGGCTGCGAGCCTGGCAGGTTCAGGTGGGCAGAATTAAACTTTACTTACTGGACACAAATGACACTGCGAACTTTCCGGCTCATAGAGGAATTACAAGCGAGCTTTACGGAGGCGGGCCGGAGTTGCGGCTTAAACAAGAGATCATACTCGGGATCGGTGGATGGCGGCTGCTAGCCGCTCTCGATATCCATCCGGAGGTTTGCCACTTAAATGAAGGGCATGCTGCCTTCGCTGTTCTGGAACGTGCAAGAAGTTTCATGGAAGTTACGGGCCAATCTTTTGAAGCCGCATTACATGTTACTCGAGCCGGAAATCTTTTCACCACCCACACTGCTGTGGCCGCCGGCTTTGATCGTTTTACTCCCGGCCTTATCAAACAATATTTAGGTGGTTATGCTGAGCAGAAACTTGATATAACACTTAACGATTTGCTGGCTCTGGGCCGCCGGAATCAGAACGACTCGTCTGAAAATTTCAATATGGCCTATCTGGCAGTCCACGGGAGCGGTGCTGTAAATGGTGTGAGTCGCTTGCATGGTAAAGTCAGCCGGCACCTCTTTGAACCTATCTTTCCGCGCTGGCCGGCAGATGAAGTGCCTGTCGGGTTCGTTACAAACGGAGTACATATGCCTACCTGGGATTCGGCTGCTGCTGACGAACTTTGGACTAAGGCTTGCGGAAAAGAACGTTGGCTGGGAACGACGGAAACTCTGAATGAGAACATTCGCCGCATCCCAGATGAAAAGCTTTGGCGATTTCGTACTGTAGCCATCAGGTCCCTCGTGGATTATGCCCGAGAACGGCTGTCACGGCAGCTTGCTGAGTCAGGAGCATCAACAGAAATAGTTAACGATACAAAATATTTATTCGATCCAAACGCATTAACTCTCGGTTTTGCACGCCGCTTCGCCACCTATAAAAGACCGAATCTGCTGCTGCATGATCCGCAGCGATTTCTTCGTCTGTTGTCCGACACGCAGCATCCCGTGCAGATCATTATAGCCGGTAAAGCCCATCCGGAAGATCTGGCCGGGCAAAAACTGATTCAGGAATGGGTACATTTTATCCGTCAACCCGAGGTGCGCCGGCATGCGGTATTCCTTAGCGACTATGATATGCATTTAACCGGGCATCTGGTGCAAGGCGTGGATGTCTGGATTAATACGCCGAGGCGGCCGTGGGAGGCAAGCGGAACCAGCGGCATGAAGGTGCTCGTCAACGGCGGAATCAATCTGTCGGAGTTGGACGGCTGGTGGGCGGAAGCATATGCACCGGAAGTCGGATGGGCGCTGGGAGACGGCAAGGAACATGGCGACGATCCGGCTTGGGACGCTGCCGAAGCAAATGCACTTTACAACCTTCTCGAACAAGAGCTTGTTCCCGAGTTTTATAATCGTGATAAGAGGGGTATTCCTAAAGCATGGGTAGCGCGTATTCGAGAAAGCATGGCGATTTTAACGCCACGTTTCTCTGCAAACCGAACCGTCCGGGAATATACAGAGCAGTATTATCTTCCGGCCGCTACATTATATATTGAACGCGCTTCGGGTAAAGGTGCTATGGGTAAAAAGTTTGTTGACTGGTATCATAATCTCGAACATGATTGGACGGCAATACGTTTCGGCGAAATAAAGTTTGAAACCAAAGGACAGCAGCATGTATTTGAAGTAAAGTTATATCTAAACAAAATCGACCAGGATGCGGTTAGAGTAGAACTTTATGCGGATGGAATAAATGGCGGCAGCCCGGTAAAGCAAGAGATGAAACTCATCAGTCAAAAGGCAGACACTGCCGGCGGCTGCGTCTTCGGCACGCAAGTACCGGCAAGCCGGCATGCGTCTGATTATACGGTAAGAGTGATACCGCACTATGGCGGAATTTCTATTCCGCTTGAAGCATCACAAATCCAATGGCAGAGGTAACAAAATTTATAGCAATAATCAGTTCAAGTTCAAGAGTAAGTTCAAGAAAAATAAATAACAGTATTCAAATTCATGTAAGGAAATCATAGAGGTAATCAAAATGAGAAAAAGCAGTTCTTTTGCAGCATTAATCTTCATTATAATTTTCGGCATCGGCGTAGGAATAGCATATGCAATGTATACAGCCACAGATAACGCGGAAAGCGCATGGATTGGGGCCATTGCATTTATTGTTGCCCTCTTTGTTTCTCTAGCAATTAAGGTTGCGGATCAGTGGGAAAAGGTGGTGATATTGCGCTTAGGTAAGTTCCGCTCTCTTAAAGGGCCTGGACTGTTTTTAATTATCCCGATCATCGATGCGATACCTTACTGGATTGATACCCGCGTAATAACGGCTTCTTTCAAGGCAGAGAAAACTCTAACCAAAGATACGGTGCCGGTAGATGTAGAAGCAGTGCTGTTCTGGAAAGTTCTGGATCCCAAGAAGGCTGCCCTGGATGTAGCCGACTATCAAAGCGCTATTAGCTGGGCATCCCAAACTGCCCTGCGCGATATCATCGGCAAGACCATGCTTTCGGATATGCTGGAAGGCAGGGATAAGATTAGCAACGAGCTCCAGAAGATAATCGATGTACGCACAGAGCCATGGGGTATTAATGTCATTTCGGTAGAAGTTAAGGATGTATTGATTCCTCCGGCTTTGGAGGATGCGATGTCCATGCAGGCCCAAGCCGAAAGAGAACGTCAGGCCAGAGTAATTCTGGGAGATTCGGAAAGACAGGTTGCCGAAAAATTTGAAGAAGCGGCCAGGACCTACACAGATAATCCAGTGGCCTTACATTTAAGGGCGATGAATATGCTTTATGAAGGTTTAAAGCAAAACTCAACTATTGTAATTGTACCCAGTTCCGCCATAGATACAATGCAGCTAGGCGGCATGGCCGGGTTAACAGCCTTGACTATGGGAATCGGACAGGATAAAGCTAATAAAGAAAAGGAAAGCGATATCAAAAAAAAGAATGCCTTCAATAACGAATAGAAGAATGTGATTGAAAAATATTATGGTCATGGAGATAAGATGAAAGAAAAAACTGAAATTAAATATTTATTTGTGGATATCGGCGGCGTTTTGCTCACCGATGGGTGGAGTCATGATTCCCGAAAACTGGCTGTCAAGGAGTTCGGACTGAATTCTGAAGAAATGGAAAAGCGGCATAGCCAGGCGTTTGAAACTTACGAGGAAGGAAAATTTACCATTACGGAATATTTGAATCGCGTAGTGTTTTACGAAAAACGTCCGTTTACCCAGACCCGGTTTCGAAAATTCATATTCTCCCAGTCTGAATCTTATCCACTAATGATTGAGTTGATCCGAAAGCTTAAGGCAAAGTATGCTTTGAAGATAGTTGCAGTCAGCAACGAAGCGCGCGAACTTAATGCGTACCGGATTCGAAAATTTAAGCTTGATGAGATTGTCGATTTTTTTATTTCCTCCTGCTTTGTCCATTTACGAAAACCCGACGCCGACATCTTTAGACTCGCACTAGACGCCGCCCAGGCTCCGGTCCAACAAATAGTCTATATTGAAAATACCCCGATGTTCGTTAGGATCGCTGAAGGCTTAGGGATTCGAAGCGTTCTTCACACTGATTATGAATCCACGTGTACGAAACTGGCTTCGTTTGGATTGGAAGTTGCGGAATGACAAACAGGTCAGTTGCAAAACCGGAACACACAAAAATTCTTACAATCAACGGCGGCTCATCGAGCGTCAAGTTCGCTCTATATCAGACGGGCAAATCGTTAAAAAAAAGTTTTAATGGAAGCGTTGACCGTATCGGTTTGCCGGGTACAAATTTAACTTTCGGCGGCTCAACAGAAAAACAAAAAGGCAGTCTCGTCCTTGAATCATCCGATACCAGGTCGACAGCAAATTTCCTGATTGATTGGCTGGAAGAAAAGACTGATTTTTCTTCGGTCAAAGGTATAGGACATCGAGTGGTTTTTGGCTTGAAACACACGGAACCTGAATACATTACTCAGGAATTGGTGAATGAACTTCACCGCATCAGCCCGTACGATACAGATCATCTGCCTGCCGAGATTGAATTGATAGAGGCGATGCAGCAGCGTTATCCTAAAATACCACAAGTCGCTTGCTACGATACGGCATTTCATCATACCATGCCGCGAATAGCAAAAATCCTGCCTATTCCCCGCCGCTTCGAAGCATTGGGAATTCAACGATATGGTTTTCACGGCTTATCCTATTCTTATCTCGTCGAAGAACTCGCTCGTGTTGCCGGTACAAAAGCAGCACAGGGCCGCGTGATTCTGGCTCATCTCGGCAGCGGTGCTAGTATGGCTGCAGTTTATGAAGGTAAGAGCATTGACACCAGCATGGGTTTTACACCTGCAGGTGGACTAGCGATGGGAACCAGGCCCGGTGATTTAGATCCGGGCGTAGCGTGGTATATGATGAAGTCGGAGGATCTTACGCCCAAGCAATTCAATAAAATAATCAACCACGATTCCGGTATCCTCGGTATTTCCGAAACCAGTTCCGATATGCGGGATTTGCTCGCCAGGGAAATCGGTGACCTCCGGGCGGCGGAAGCCGTGGCGTTATTTTGTTACCAGGCGAAGAAGTGGATAGGAGGTTTTACCGCTGTACTTGGCGGATTAGACACGCTGGTTTTTGCCGGCGGTATAGGTGAAAACTGTCCCATCGTTCGCTACCGCATTTGTGAAGGATTGGGATTTCTTGGTATCGAGCTTGATGAAAAACTAAACATGGCAAATGCCCCGGTTATTTCAACAGATAACGGGAGTACCGCCGTCCGCGTCATTCACACCGACGAAGAATGGATGATAGCTAAAACAGTCGGCCAAATTTTAAATCTTAATTTTGAAATGGAATATGATCATGAAAACAAAAAAAGTGTCTGAAAAGAAATTAGTCAAGGAAGTGCATAAAGGGTTTGAAGATAACATTGTAGTCAAGGCAAAAAAGACGGATGAAAAAGATAAACCCTTATCGCTGGAACTTATGCGAAAGATGAACGCCTATTGGCGTGCTGCCAATTATCTTTCGGTCGGACAGATTTATCTGTTTGACAACCCCTTGTTAAAGAAACCATTGAAATTGGAACATGTAAAGCCGCGGCTGCTGGGTCATTTCGGCACCACACCCGGGCTTAATTTTATCTATGTCCACCTCAATCGTATAATAAAGAAGTACGATCTGAATATGATATATGTTATCGGTCCGGGTCACGGTGCACCAGGAATAGTAGCCAACACTTATCTGGAAGGAACTTACAGCGAGGTTTATCCGAATATCACCCAGGATGAAGAGGGTATGAAAAAACTATTCACACAATTTTCTTTTCCGGGCGGTATTCCGAGTCATGTTGCTCCGGAAACACCAGGCTCAATTCACGAAGGAGGTGAACTCGGCTATTCTTTATCTCATGCTTATGGCGCAGCGTTCGATATCCCCGACGTGATAGTTACATGTGTCGTAGGCGACGGCGAGTCGGAAACCGGTCCGTTAGCTACCAGTTGGCACTCAAACAAATTTCTCAACCCCGTTAGTGATGGAGCTGTTCTACCTATACTGCATTTAAACGGTTACAAAATAGCAGGCCCTACAGTGCTTGGACGCATTAGCCATGAAGAACTGGATCATCTTTTCCGCGGTTATGGTTACAATCCATATTTTGTTGAGGGAGACGACCCCGACAAACTTCATCAAATCATGGCAGCCACACTTGATACGATTGTTACAGAAATTAAACAGATACAAACAGATGCGAGAAACAAAGGATTTAAGGAAAGACCTAAATGGCCCATGATTATATTTCGCACTCTTAAAGGATGGACTTGTCCTAAGGTAGTGGATGATCTGCCAATCGAAGGTACATTCCGCGCGCATCAGGTACCCATTATAGATTTTGTGAATAAGCCGGAACATTTGAAGATTCTTGAACAATGGATGAAAAGTTATAAAGCTAAAGAATTATTTGATAAAAGCGGCAAACTTATTCCGGAACTTGCCGAGCTGGCACCTAAAGGAGAACACCGAATGGGAGCCAACCCGCATGCCAACGGAGGACTTCTTCTTAAAGAATTAAAAATGCCGGATTTCCATGATTACGCTTTGAAGGTAACAAACCCGGGAACTATTGAAGGAGAAGCCACGCGCGTTCAGGGTAAATTCATACGCGACGTGATAAAACTTAACCCCGCTAACTTTCGTGTCTTTAGCCCGGACGAAACTGCTTCGAACCGATGGGGAGATGTGTTCGACGTAACAAACCGTTGCTCTACTGCGGAAATCATTCCAATTGACGACCATGTTGAACCCGATGGACGCGTGATGGAAATGTTGAGCGAGCATCAATGCGAGGGCTGGCTCGAAGGTTATTTGCTTACAGGCAGACACGGCTTTTTTTCATGTTATGAAGCGTTCATCCACATCATTGATTCGATGTTTAACCAGCACGCCAAGTGGCTCAAGGTGGCTCACGATATTCCGTGGCGAAGTCCAATTGCTTCATTGAACATTTTACTTTCATCTCACGTATGGCGGCAAGACCACAATGGCTTTAGTCATCAAGACCCCGGTTTCATTGACCACGTGGTGAACAAGAAGGCAGACATTATCCGTGTATATCTGCCGCCGGACGCTAACACATTGCTCTCGGTAACCGACCATTGCTTACGCAGCCGCGATTATGTTAATGTCGTTGTCGCAGGAAAACAGCCGGCATTGCAATGGATGGACATTGATTCTGCCATTAAACACTGTACTGCCGGACTAGGTATTTGGGAATGGGCAAGCAACGACAAAGGCGGAGATCCCGATGTTGTCATGGCTTGCTGCGGTGACGTTCCTACTCTGGAGACATTGGCTGCTGTCGAACTTCTGCGTCAGAACTTTCCTGAACTTAAAGTTAGGGTCATCAACGTGGTAGATCTGATGACATTGCAACCGAAGAGTGAGCATCCGCACGGGCTAAGCGATAAGGATTTTGATGCTCTCTTTACAAAGGACAAGCATGTTATTTTCGCATTCCATGGTTATCCATTGCTCATCCACCGTTTAACCTACCGCCGATCCAATCAGGAGCGGTTTCATGTGCGCGGGTATAAAGAAGAAGGAACGACCACTACACCATTTGACATGGTAGTATTGAATGAACTGGATCGTTTCCATTTGGTCGGCGATGTAATTGATCGTGTTCCGGGTTTAGGTTCGCGGGCAGCTTACGTCAAACAGTTTCTCCGCGATAAGCTTTTGGATCATAAGAAATATATAGACAAATACGGCCAGGACATGCCGGAAATTCGCAACTGGATATGGAGCAATCCCAAATGAATGCACAAACGCTAATAGATGCTATGAAAATACATATAACGTATATCACCCAAAAAGTAGTTGATAATTTGCAACCCGGACCAAAGAAAAATCAAGTGAGCAAAGAGAATGTTAGACTCTAAACAGAATGGTAGAGGTTTTTAATCAATCGTTAAAACGATAATGACTGTTGCAGCCACTTATCGTTATAAACTAAATCATAATCACAATAGGAGAATACCATGAATATCCAAATCAATACCGACCATAATATCCAGGGTAATGAGGCTCTAATTGCTAAGTTCAGCAGTGCAATTGAGAGTGCATTAAGTCGAATGAGCGATCACATTACGAGTGTGCAAGTCCATTTGAGCGATGATAACGGTGATAAGAAAGGAAAGAACAACAAACGCTGCATGATTGAAGCACGTCTCGAAGGACGTCAGCCCATCGTTGCCATAGACCATGCGGCAACCTTGAACCAAGCACTTTACAGTGCTATCGATAAATTATTAAGTATGATTGAAAGCATCCTTGGACGTCAACATGATCAAAGGAATCGCAAAACTGAACAATCAGAACCCAAGCTGAAATTTAGGGAGGAGAAGTGAACGTTTCAATAACAAGTTTGCACCGAGAGATGAGTTCACAACAGATCATAAACACTGCAAAGATGTTGGTCGCCAACGACAAGGGTTTACTGGCGATGGATGAAAGTAATCCAACCTGCAACAAACGATTTGCCAAATTAGGGATTCCTCAGACTTCGGAATCACGGCGTTCTTATCGTGAATTGATTGTGACTACACCCGGACTCGGTGAATTTATCGGTGGAGCAATTCTCTAAGATGAGACTATCCGTCAGCTAAAAAAGATGGTACCATGTTTGTCAAAATCATAAACGACGCGGGTATCATTCCGGGCATTAAGGTTGACACCGGAGCGAAAGATATGGCGGGTCATCCGGGTGAGAAAATAACAGAAGGCCTGGACAGATTGCGGGACCGCCTTAGGGAATATTTTCAAATGGGCGCACGTTTTGCCAAATGGCGAGCAGTGATTACTATAGGTGAGGGGTATTCCCACAATGGGTTGTATTGGGCAAACGCTCAGGCATTAGCCCGCTATGCCGCGTTGTGCCAGGAAGCCGGACTGGTTCCCGTGGTCGAGCCGGAAGTGCTAATGGACGGCGATCATTCCTTAGAACGATGCAGCGAGGTAACAGAGAAAGTCTTACGAACAGTTTTCAACCAGCTTTACACACAACGGGTTATGCTGGAAGGTATAATCTTGAAGCCCAATATGGTGCTTCCGGGATTGACCTGCCCTAAGAGTCCGTTGCACAACATGTAAATTTTTAATTGTTTAGTTCTTTACACATTATAATTGATTGAAAAAAAATTTCTTGGAAAAATATAATTTGATTTTTCTTTAAAATGAGAAAGTTGTTTTTGAAAATAAGAATTCAGTTTTATAGAAACATCCTGTAATACATTTGCCTTTCTACTTAAATGCTTTACTAACCTTTTTAAATTCTGCACTGTCGCTATACAAAATGCCTTCTTCTGTGATTTATCTATTCCTCTAGTCATAAACTTTGATAAACCATGATTCATCTTTGCCTCTGCAAACAACGGTTCTGTTGTTGTTTTTCTTATCCTCATTTTCTGCTTTCCTTTTGAACTGCTCATTCTTTCAGATAATCTTTCATATTCTTTTATAAATACTGAATGCTGAAGACGCCTTAACTTTTTACCCGGACTGCATTTCTCTTTAAGTGAACAGCTTAAACATTCTTTATTTTCTACACAATAAACCTTTCCCTTTCTCTTTGTTATATATTTGTACTTTAACTGATGACCCATCGGACATACATATACATCTTTAGCTTCATCATATATAAATTTCTTCTTTTCTATTCCTCCTCTTGTATTCGGATGATTCTGTGTTGGTATATATGCTTCTATTTCCTTTTGCTCCAAGTTTTGTAAATTCTCTCCCGAACAATAATTCTTATCTGCACCTACTGATTCTATCTTCAATCCTAATTCGTTTAGTCTTTTTTCTGTTCTATCTACTATTTCTAAAAGTGTACTCGAATCGCTCTTATCTGCATGAGTCGATAATACATCGGTTATTATTTTTGCTTGACTGTCAACTGCATAGTGAACTGTATAATAAAGGTTAATTAATTTCCCAGGTTTTTTCGCTATTCTGCTATCGGGGTCTGTAATGCTTTTATAATTTTTATTACTTAAACTTACCCGTTTGTTTTTTCCTGGCTTGATAACTTTTAACTCTGTAGACTGATCAGTTTTTTTATCTTTATTAGGCTCGGATATCTTTTCTATCTGTTCAGGGAAAACTTCCTCTTGATTCTCTTTCTTTAATTCTTCAATATATTTTTCTAAAGTTAACTTCGGCGTTTTCCTTTCTATTGTTTCCAATGATGCATTTGCTTTTACCAATGTTGAATCTATTGATTGATGACTTCCTTCTATTAATCCTGCTTCAGCACACATTCTTAATACTTTATTAAATATTCCGGAAAATATTTTCTCCGGCATTATTGCTCTGGTTCTGGATATCGTACTATGCCATGGCAATTGTTCATCCAAATCATATCCTAAATACAATCTTACCGCTAACGAATCGCTTGCTCTTTTTATTAATTCTCTATCATAAATTATGTCTTCAAAATATCCAAATAGGTTTAACTTAAAAAATACTACCGGGTCTATTGACTTGTTGCCTGTCTTTCCATAAAGACCTTCGCATTCTTTGTATACAAAATTTAAATCCGGTATCCTTTCCAATGTCCTATAAAAATTATCTTCCGGAACTAAATCTTCCAATGATACATTATACAGTAGTCTTGGTTGAAAATCTTTTTTCCCAATCATGAAAATTTTTGCCCTCTTTTTTCCTTTCTCTTCATTTTGCAACTTTCAG
>Ga0315554_1000904_pt1 | contig 17588 bp, 5 predicted proteins | sample SalMarSW160370MG_FD_202114 | JGI IMG/M metagenome (GOLD analysis project Ga0315554, IMG submission 202114) | Salt marsh sediment microbial communities from the Plum Island Ecosystem LTER, Massachusetts, United States - Salt Marsh Sediment SW1603-70 ... | reverse complement strand
ATTCTGTTTCTGAAATTGGTTCGAGTTCAACCTTAGGAGATTCAGGAACAATTTCTTCAGCTTGAGATTGGGGGATTACAGTTGCTTTTTCTTTTCCTAAAAATTCTTCACCCATTACTGCAGGTTCGAAGAATCCAGCTTCTTTTTCTTCAGCAGTTAAGATTTCTTCAATTTTAATTGGTTTTGCTTGTTCTATTGGTTGTTCTGCTTCAACAGGTGTAGGTTGTTCAACAGGAATTTCTTCTGGTATTTTTACTTCCTCATGTGATACTGTTACCGGTTCTGGTTGAACAGGTGTTTCTTGAGCAACAGGTACTGGTTGAGCTACCGGATTAGCTTGTGCAACTGGGGCACTTCGTGCTGCTGGTGCAGCGTCAGAAGCTGTTGATTGAGCAAATCTCAAAATTAGTTCATAAAGTAGCTCTTTTCTCTCCTCTGTTATGGGGGAAAAAGAAGTAATTAACAAGTAATTTGCTTCTAAGTTAAAAATCATAGCATGGACTTTTCCAGTTGAAGAAGTCATAACTGTTCCAGTAGGATCAATTTCTCCACCATTTTCTTTAAGCTTGGTTCTAAAATCATGAAGACCAATAAGATATTCCATGGAACTTTCAGCAGTTACATTAGCTTGAGAAGAAGCTCCAACAATAGGTGAGTTTGTTAATTTATCAATAAGAACTATTTCAACTATGTCGTATTCTTTCAAATCTACTTGCATACTAAGTTTTCCAAATGATGGGAGTAAAGCTTCAGGTTTCGGATTAAGAAAATCACGTAACTGTTGAACCCTCGGATCTTCTGCATGTTCCATCACATAACTTTGGAATTCTTCACTCTCTTCGACTTTTTGACCGAGATTAGAAATAAGCTCGAATCTTTTGGTATTGATTCCAGCTTCTTCCATAATAGTAAAAAGCAATTCTCTTAAACTATCAGCATAATAAATGCTGGTATTTTCAAAATCAATAGTATATTTTTCATCTGAGAACATTTCACGAATGTGTTGATGAATAACAATCATTTTTTCTGGAGTTACAAGATCGACTTTATGACATAAAACAGTTATATTACCTTCAGGATTTTCTTTCTTGTACTGGCGAATGGTAAAACTGAAACGACGTTCTGATTCTTCAAAAAGCTCAGGTTTGGTTACATCAACAATCCAAACAAGTAGTTTAACATTAGAGAACACAAGATGACGGAAATGAGTAACAGCTTCATTCCAATAACTTTCTTGTCCCCCAGAATCGATAATCATACTTGTTTGTTCCTCATCTAAGAATTGTCGTTGATAATGTACAGTAGCCATGTAATCGTCTACTTCACCTGGTTGCTTATTAAAGAAAACAACATCCTTTATAGCAGTCTTACCAGCAGCTTGAAGACCCATTAATAGTATTTTATCTTCAACAGTAGCTTTAGATTCTTCCTTTCCTGATAGCTCATCGAATAGATAGGACATAGTTGTGCCTCTAACCCTAGTGATAATTTAATCTTTATGATATTACACGAAAATAATATTAATAAGATATCGATAAAGGCCGAGAGAAAGAAGAAATCAATTCTTCTTTTGTTCGATTTTTTCCGCTGCAAGCATAACTTTTACTGATTTATGACGAATTATACGAAGTAATTCTTCAACCTCCTTCAACTGCTTCTTCTCTTTTAAGTAAGCTATAATTGCATCAACTTCATCATATACAAATTCTTGATTATTCAAAAGTAGATTACCGTATTCAGAATCAGCTAGAATTATTAAAGAAAGATTCTCAAATCCACCTCTTGCCATTTTGTTTGGTAATTGAATTCCATGTACAAAGCCTATCATTTTCTCTGTTGGAAGTATAATTGAACCAACTCTACGTCCCATATCATGTTCTTCGAATCCTAATGAACTATAAGCTTGATCAGAGATTTTCAGCAGAAAATTTTCAACTCCGATTTGCATTCGACCAAGATATCTAGTTGTATCAAGTGAATGTGTTGCGATGAGAGGGATAGGACCTTTTCTTTGATCAAAGATTGTTAATATTACTCCAGGTGACAACTCCTCATATCTATCCATTATTTCTTCGACTGATATTCCCTCCATAACTTCCTCAAATGGTTTACCTCTTGTCACTTTATAAACTATCAATGAAATAATTAAAATAACAAACAGTCCGCCACCTATCAACGTATAAAGTAACCACGATGGAAAACCAGGTGGGTAAATTTTGATTACTTTTTCATCCATCTCTGAATATGCTAAATCAAGAAAATCTCCTCCATCAAATGAAACTGAGACTAAGACATAATCTATATCTGCAGTCATAGTGAAAACTATTGTAGCTTCTCCATTAATATTGGTAGTTCTATTTAATATTACATAGGTAGTGTAGTTGCTGGGGATTGTAGCTAATACTCCCTCTGAAGTATTTTCGTATGAATATGAATAAACATAAAAGTGTAGAAGTTGTCCTGCTACACCTGTACCATTTTCAAAAGATAGAGCAGCAGTAATAGTAAATTCTGTTCCTTCTAAAACGGTAGAATTGGAAGATATTATATTAATATTAAGAAGGAGAGGAGTAACTGTGAATTCAAATGTGAAATCTCCTTCCAATATAGCATAGAAATATGTACTTTCTACATACATAATGATTGAATGATTTCCTTTTACTAAACCATGAGTAGAATAACTGAACCAATACTCAGATGTATTTTCAACATTATTAAAATTAGTAATTACAGAGTTTACTTGTCCCCACAAAATTGAAAGATTCTGGCTTAAATAATCTTTCATTTCAACATAAACAATTAAATCTTCATCATATTGAATAGAAAGATCTGTTTTCTCTAATATTTCTACTGTTCCAAGTTTCTTATCTACTGTGAGAAAAATCTTTACTGTTTGTGAACCTCCACCAACCAGATAGAACTCAAAAAGGGCATAAGATTCAACTCCTTCAGTAATATTAGTAGCTATAATTATACATTCATAAATGGTAGTGTCAATTTTAACCATACTCATTTCAAAATTGTAGACATCTGTTAGATTACGTAATTGCAGATCTGGAATTTCACTTCCATCTATAGTATCTGTAACATTTACAATGAAGACAAAACTATCAGTATAATTCATTCTATGATGGTATGATAAATATCCCCCTTCTTCTGACCACATTTCAGGATTTGGTGATGTTACCTTAACGTCGATATCATTTACAGTTATATAAAATGTATATGTTTTAGAGTTTGGTTGAGTGCTTATAGTATTATCAGTCAATGTAACTTTTAATGTGTGACGTCCATCCTCATCAGGAACATTGTCCATAAAATTATAACCATTAATTAAAACTGCATTTAAATCTAAATAATCACTTCTTGCATCATCATCATCCCAAATATAATAAAATAAAGCGATGTCATCATTAGTGTTGTTTTTATACAAAACAGGAGTATTACCCAAACTTGTATACTCTCCTCCATTAATGAGATTTGTATAAACGCCACTCTCATTTAAAAAAAGACCAGGAAGAGGAGCAGTTCGATCAATAATAAAATTGAAGGTTCTAGATAGAAAATTCTCATAAATATCATATAGTTCTATAGTAATTGTAGCAGTATCTCCTGTTTGGTAAGCTCCTGGTCCATCAAAGAATAAAGAAGGGATACGCACAGAGAAACTATCATACATATCATAAGTTGTGTAGATATAGTAAAATTCTAATTTATCATAACAATAGCGCACTGTTGTCACTGTTTCTATATTTTCTTCATCAATGAAAAACTCCAGATCAGTGAATTTGTTTATTTCATCTAGTTCATTTGGAGAAGTGAGATCCAATTGAGGGGCAATATTATCAATAATTAAGTAAATTGAGTAGAAACTGATATGACCTAACGAGTCGTTAGCATAAATTTTCAGAAAACCAGCACCATCTCCAGCGGAGAGTGTAATTGTTCCAGAGAAACTAGAATTACTGCCACCAGCCCATGAATAGAAAGTATCCACAATTGGATCGCTATCTTCAACTGTAACAATAACCTCATCTCCTGTTTTAACATAATTAGTTGAAAGGTGTTCAATGAGTTCAGGAATAGTTACTGTTTTGATTATAGGGGCTTGTGTATCAACATAGAAAACAATCGTTTGTGTAGCATAATTTCCAGCTAAATCGTAAACATAAATAGTAAAGTTATGAGTACCATCATCAAAAATTAATAAGGATAGAGAGAAAGGATAAGTTAAGGTTTGATTAGCCTTATTATCAATTTGAATATATACAATAAGCTGATTTACAGATGTGTAATTATCAGTAATAAGAAAGTCCATTATCTCGCTGGTTTCAAACCTTGTACCATTGTATGAAGTAAATACTGAACTATCTATTACTGGAGCTTCTAAATCAACTATAAAATTAAAATAGAAAATGTGAAGAATATTATCATAATCAAACGTTATAATTGTCAAATTATGAGGTCCTGGATCTGTTGATAAAGCATCTACTCCTGATAATATGAGTTGTGAACTTATGATCGTACCTGATTTTAGGATTCCACTATCCCAGACATAATAAATAGTTCCATTACTCTTCTGTATATTGATGACAACCTCATTTCCTCCTAAGTAATAAGAATTATTTCTTAAATCGGCTAACTCTACTAAAAACAACTCATCATCTGTGAAGAAACGGTAATTTTTCTCTGTATAAAAACCATTTACATCATACACTTTTATAACTAATGAATGATATCCTGGAGCTTCAGGTAAACTTGTTTGATAGATCGTACCTTGAGCTGGTGTCCACAATTGATCTGGGTCAGAACCCCAGCTATAATTTGCAGATTGTATTCCTACATTATCAGTTATGTTAAACTCTATCACTTTACCAGGAGCTTGATGAGTATCATTTAAAACATTGTATAATTCGATTGTAGGAGCTAAAGAATCAAAGTGAAAGATATAATTTACAGTTTCATTCGTATAGAAATCCGTAGTTTTAATTGTCAGGATATGTTCTCCATTATAGAGAGGAGCTACTATATCGTACGGACTCTCAAGCGTTGACCAAGTTCCGTTATCCCAAGTATACTCTGTGGTATCAACATAGTAGACATCAAAATCAATAGTGGTCCCACCCGTTACAGAAGAACCATTTATAAGAGGGCTATTAAGAACCACATTAATTATAGATTTATCATAACCAAAGATATACGAAGATGTTTTTGTATTATTATATACTGGATCACTCGCTTTAACATCTAATGTATTCCAACCAGGATTATCTGGAATTGTTGTTAAAGTAGAATCGCTGAATGAAGTCCAACTTTCACTGTTCCACCTGTATGAACTAATTGAACCATCAGTGACATCTATTGTCATTGCTTGTTGACTTTGATAAACTGCATTATCCATTGCTCCGATAATATTGATATCTGGATATGCTTTGGATCGCATATACAACTGAATTCCAGACATTCTAGTAACATTATTGATAAGATAAGTATTATCATATGCATTATTTGCATCATCTATTGTCCAGGTGGTAGATCCTCCTCCAGTATAACTATAACCTGTATAAGCCAGAAAAGAGCCTTGGGATGGAACATAACTAAAACGTGCTTCAATATCCCATCTCAATCTGTATCCAGCAGGAATTGTAACCGTTCCAGTAATATCAGCATAGGTACTCCTTTGTCCTGGCCAGATATTTGGTTCATATTGATATGAAGTTCTTCTAGCTAGAAGAGTCGGATTTAAAGGATCAGCTGGATTAAAAAGATAAAGACTCTGTCTAAAACTTATGTCAATTGACGAACTAAAAGGAGGAGCATCATTAGATTCATACCATGATAACCAATAAACTCTTCCTGTAATCTCATAATCTTCGGTAAACACTGGGCTATAAATTTTTGAAGGTTCATGAGGGCTATTTCTTTCTCTCAGATAGAACCAATCAGTGTTATTTGGCCATGTACTTGGTTCATCACTTAATGCTCTCCAGTACATCTCTTTTCCTAGAGTTCCGTCGTCCTTTATATCATCATAAGTAACCCATTCTAAGATATTTCTTCTATCATAGGGATCAGTTCCAGCAGGATCATTAATTAATGTATCACCTACATAAGAACTACCATAAATAAAGCCTGTTCCACCGGGGAAAAACGCTTGAGTTTTAAAATTACCTGCAATTTCTGCATTTGTTACTAGAGAACCATCACTAGGTTTTTCTGCAGATTTGATATAACCTGGAAAACTAGGAGTATCAAGGGTATTTGTTGATTCATTCGAAGAAGCGGAAACATCATTTTTAGAACTTTCAACTTGTCTATAGGTTACTGTATTGAAACAGAGTATAATTAACATTAAACCAAAAATAACATTCATTTGTTTTTTCATCTTCATACTCCTCACTTCTCCTCTATTCCTTGTGCAGTTAACATAACTATAACTGATTTCTTTCTGATCACTTCTACAATTGTCTTGATTTCTTCAAGACTCTTTTTTGTTCTTAAAGCTTCAACCAGATCATCTGCCTCGTCATACAAGTAATCTTGGTAATTAAGCAGATAATTACCATATTCAGAATCAGCTAACACAATTAAAGAGAGATTTTCAAATCCTCCTCTAGCTGTTTCATTTGGTAGTTGAATACCATGTACCCATCCCACCATTTGTTCACCTGGGAGAACGATAGATCCTACTCTACGACCAGTGTCATGTTCTTCAAAACCAAGAGAACTGTAAGCTTGATCTGAAATCTTTAGTAAGAAGTTTTCAACTCCCATTCTTAACCTTCCAATATAACGACCCAGCTCCAAGCTATGATCCATCACAAGAGGGACAGGTCCTTTTCTTTGGTCAAAAATTGAGAGTATAACTCCTGGAGACATTATTGAGTAATTGAGTGCTATCTGCTCTTCAGTTATTTTCTCCATCAAATCTTTGAATGGTTTAGGTTTAACTATTTTATAGATAATTAACGAAACAATTAAACCTAAAAACAAACTACCGCCTATGATTGTGTATAATAACCATGAAGGAAGTCCAGGCGGAGTTAGAGCATAAACTGGTTCATCTAGAACAGAAGAAGATATATCATATTGATCATTTCCATCAAAGAAGACTTCTATATCGATATACTCTATTCCCTCAGACATTTGAAAAGTTGCTGTAAAGTAACCATCAGCATCAGTAGTTACAGTGGTAGTCCAATAATCATCATAATCATCAACATTCAGAGCATATACCAATTTGTCGTTTGAGACTTGGATAATATAAACATAAATTATAATGGATTGACTTGCAAGAGGTGTACCGTCATTTGCTGTTAATATTCCTCTGATAACCACTTGAGAATCAATAAGTACTTCATAACTTGTAACTTCAACAGATATTTTAGATTGAAGTGGTAAAACCTCAACTACAAAACTGTTATTTGTCCCATAGAAGAAATAAGACTGAGCTTGAATGTTAAGAATATGATTACCTTTACTACCTAATAATACTGAAGAATAGTTAAATTGGTATAATCCATTTCCAAGTGTAACCATCGTATTAGTAACGTTATAACCATCAACAAAAATTGTTAAAATCGTTACATTTGAACCTATTTTATCTTCCAAAAAGATAATTATAGTAAAATTTTCTCCATAAACAACTTGATTGATACTTGATTGGTTAACTAGTAGTGTACCTTCTTTCCTATCCACTGTTAAGAAAATCTGAACTAGTTGTTTACTTTCTTCAAATTTATAGAATTGGATTTCGATTTTTGTTTCATCTGTTACATCATAAGCTGTAATCAATATTTCATAGGTTATATTATCCAGCTGTTTAATTATTTGCACTGAGATGTTTAAAGATGGATTTTCTCTATTAATTCTTGTTTGAAGCCCAATTATCTCAGTATTATTCACCGCATCTGTAACATTTAAAATAAAGCTTACACTCGCTCCATATATTAGATGAGTGGTATTTTTATAAGCATTTAAGGTTAATTCAAAATCATCATTTATGAACTTTAACTGAATATTATCAATTAGAAATGAATAAGTGTGATTTATTTCATTTTGAACATTATCTACTAAAATAACAGTCAAAGTGTAATTACCATCAGTTCCTGGAGTTAAGAAAGTTGGATATACATCTATCAAACTGAGAGATTGTTTATTTTCTTCTGCAACATCTCCCCAGTAGTAGTTGAAGGTTATTAGTTCTCCCACCTCATTTGCATAAGAATTATACCTTATAGGTTGATTACTTTGAGCATAATTCGATTCAGAGATATCTACCCATTCTTGTAATGATCCATCATAAACCTCCAAATCAATGACTGGGGGTTCATAATCTACCTTAAATTTAAACCACTCAATATGTGAGTTCCCCACTATATCCTTAACATTTACATAGAATGCTACTATATCCCCTTGTTTATAAAATGGTATAACTGTCACAGTAAAATTATGTTCTGGACTTGTGTACCATCCTGGATATATATCCCATGAGTATTGAATTAATTCTATAGTATTATCTCCTAAAACATCTGTTGTTTCAAATTCTAAAATTGTATTGAAATTAACTTCTTCTGTAGTATTAGGCATATTAACAAGAGCTACTGAAGGGGCTTGGATATCTATAATTAATGGTTGAGGCTTAGAGGAAAGATGTAATCCATCATCAGCATATATAACCAATGTACCAGATTTATTTTGATAAGGAAGAACAAAACTATCTGTAAAAGTATGTTGTTCTCCGTCCCAAACATAGTATGTTATAACTCCTGAATATTCTTCTTCAATATTCACATTTACAACTGCATTACCAGGAAGGTAATATTTTCCTTGGAGAGTTACCAAGGCTGGGATATCATACTCTATTTTAGGAGGAGTATTATCAATTGTAAATTCAATGTAAAGAATATCATAGAGCCCAGCAAGATCTATAGCATATAGATAGAGGTAATGTACACCATCGTTTGTTAGGAAATCTAAATTATAGAAATAAGAACCTGCACTTAAAGTTTCATTCACCATTCCATCAACAGAAATTAGAACTGTAAGATTTTCTCCAGATACTTCATTATCTGTAATTGTGAAATAGAATGTTGTACCAACAGAAACATATCGTCTATTATTATAATTTTCATCAGGGACAATATTCGGAGCTTCTAGATCCACAATAAAAACGAATGCATAATTAAATTCATAACCTGTATAATTATAAGTTCTAATAGTAAGGGAATGTGTACCTGCCGATGTTGGGATACCATCTGGGTATTCTAATGTTAATGTTTGAGACGCAATAGTTCCATCTTCAAAAGCTCCACCATCCCAGCTATATTGTGCTATCCCATTGCTTTTTTGAATGGTTATATTAACTGTTTCACCGCCTAAAACATAAGAATTATTTGAGAGATTTTGCAACTCAACTAAGAAGATATCGCTATCTGTGATGAAACTAAAGCTCTTATAAATTCCTTGATTATAATTATCAAATGCATATATATGCAATACATGCACCCCATCAGAAATAGGGAGATTGGTTCTGTAAATACTCCCATACGCTGGTAGCCAAGTTAAGTTCGCATTGCTATCCCAATGATACTTTACATCTTGTATACCAGAAGAATCGGAAATTTCCACATCAATTGTTTTTTGTGGTGCATATGTTCCACCGTTGATCACATTATCAAGGTTCACACTAGGTGGATCCGAGTTAAAAGTAAAGAAATATCTATAAATTTCATTCATGTAAAAATCAGAGACTCGAATGGTTAAATTATGCTCTAATTCGAAGATAGGAGTTACAATATCATAGGGAGCTAAAAGTGGGAATAATGTTCCATTCTCATCCCATTCATATGTTACCGTATCAACATAATAGGCCGTAAAATTAAGTAAATCCCCCCCATTTATCGTTGATCCATTACTCGGAGGAGAATTAAGTACTAAATTAATTTCAGAAGCATCATAAATAAATTGATAAAATTCATATCGTGTATTGTTATATTCTGTGTCACTAGCTCTTATTTCCAGATAATGATAATCGTGAACAGCAGGTAAATTAGTTGTGGTAGAAGTTGAAAAACCGATCCAACTCCCATAATCCCATCTATAGGAACTTATAGAACCTGGTGTGACATCAATATTCATTTCTTGAGGAGTGTAATATACAGCATCATTTACTGCGTTATAAAAAGTAATATCAGGAGTTTTATCCTCGAGCATATAAAGCTGCACTCCTAGCATACCATCGGTGTTAGAGACAATATATTCGTTAGTATACACACCATCAACAATATCCCAATCAAGACCACTTCCGTAACTCAGTATATCTAAACTAAAGTGCCCTCCAGTTGCATCTACATTATCATATTTCATCATATAAGTAATTTTAAATCGATCTCCAGCAGGCACAGTATAAGAGGAAAACGAACTACTTGTTTCAAACCATTGTCGATATTCAGTAGTAGTAGGAGTACCAGCAATTTTAGGTATTAGATATTCTACTGATGTTATCTCAGTAGAGTTTGAAGTTGCTGTTTCATAATGCCAAAGAGTTATTTTTAGAGTAGCATCCATAGCATTAAAAACTGAATTAGAAGGATCATCATTTAAATCTCGATGCATAGTGAATATATAATGTACTTTACCTGAAATCGTTGTATCGTAAGATAGGATTGGGCTGTACATTAACGCATATCTTCCTGAACCACCATAATCTGCTCCCATCAAATAATAGACATTATTTGTGCTTGGGACAACACCATTAGCAAGATCTCCAACTGCAAATCTTTCTTGATCTATATTTGAACCACTTGATATACTATCATAGGCGGTCCATTGATAACCCGATCCATTACCATCTAGATCTGATGTAAAGGTATTATAACTGAAATACGCCTTTGTTTTATAATTTCCTTCTATTACTTCTGTTTTTATTTTGATTGGAGATGGATTATACGGTTGATATCCATCATAATCATCAAAATCGTCAGAAGGCGAGTTGTCTTCTGTTCTTTGTATCGTATCTATAGGTTTAGAATTATTCTTTACAGAATTTGAAATTTCATAATATAAAACTGAATTGAAACATAATGCAATAAATACTATTGAAATTAATTTATCTAACTTTACTCCTCTCATTTACTTAACCTTTATTCACAATTTAATTGATTATTAATTATTTCTTTGATGTCAAATGAGTGATAAAAGCCTTCACTTATAGCTTCTTGAAACTCTTGAATACCTTCTTGTGTAACATTAGAAATCTTCACTGATATAATTCTTTCTGGATTAATTTGCACACCTATCTTATTCAGTACATGTTGTTGGATAAATTGTTTTCCTTGTTCAACATTAGCATCTGTAACAAGAATGCTTCTTTCAACATCCTTGTGTGTTCCAAGCAAAATTATGCTTGTATAATCTTGAATAAGTTCTTGTTCAATAGCTCTATTTAACCAGTATTCAAGATTCTGAAAAGTATTCATATCGACCAAACTATAAGTGAGAACCAACACAATAACTTCATTTATTGACCTGATATCAAAATAGAGATCAATTGCATCTTCAAAAGCCAAACCAGTTCCTTGTTCAGCATAACCTTTTTGTCCGGGCATGATAAATAGTTGCGAACTAATAGTAACTTTGAATTGTTCGATATTAGAATGAGCAATGAAATATTCAAATTCAAGATTAATGGATTTAGTAAGAGCCCTACATTGAGCATCTAAGAACGCTCCTTCTCTATAACTGGAAAGATTCAATGCAGAATGTGTTTTTCCAGTATGACCATCACCGATGAAGACCACTCCTCCGGTACATGTTATCTCCGATTCATAACATCGAATAAGTCTCTTGATTGACTGATCTGACCTCATGATCAACAACTGAGTGATGGTTCTTAAGCTTACGAATAAGCTTACATTAAAGTACTGATTCGCGTGTTATAAGATTATTCCTTATTGCAAATCAAAAATGGGTAACAGAAGGTGTTACTTCAACTTCTCTAATTTTGAGAAATCCCTATAGAACGAGAGTTCTTTAAGTATTTGTGCATCATTAGTGGTAGTTTTTTCTAGCACTATTCTTGAGAGTAATTCTCCTAATCCTGGACCAAGCATGAATCCTTGCCCACACATCCCTACAGCGTTGATATACCCTTCAATTCCTTGTATTTTTCCTACTATCGGAGAACCATCTGGTGTCATAGGATAAAGTCCTCTCCAAGTTCTTCTCATCTTAAGATTTTTTGTACGAGGAATTAAATTGATTAGACGTCGTGCTACTTCTGGTAGAAAGGCAGAGGTTTCATTATCATCTGTTCCAGGTATAAGGGGACTAGGTGTGAGGCACAGGATAAATTTGCCTTCCTTGTTCTGATAAAAATAGAAGTTTTCACTTCTTTCTCCCGGCCTGATATCAACAACGAGAGTATCTATGAATTTCTTGACTGGTTCACTTATTCCTGCTTCATGAGAATCAGGGTAAACTGGAAGGTCTATTCCCACCATTTCCCCTATCTCTTTTGCATAAGCCCCTGCAGCATTGATCACACAATCAGCGATATACTCGTCTTTGGTAGTTGTAACTTTCTTGATAATTCCATTTTGAGAGTGAATATTGATTACAGATTCTTTGAAGAAATATTCTGCACCTTGAATCTTAGATTGTTTTTCAAATCCATGAATGGTTTTTAACGGAGAAGCATTCCCATCTTCTGGTGAGTATGTTCCTCCTCGCAATCCTTCTTGAGCTATCCCTGGAACGAGTTCAAGGCTTTTATCTTTATCCACCCAATCAATATTAAGCCCTGCTTGTTTTTGTATGACAAGACTCTCTTTCATCAACTTCTCATGTTCTTCTGTATAAACAACAAAGGCATATCCACCTTGAAACCACTCTACATCTGTACCATATTTTTTCTCCCAATTCGATACTATATCAATAGAATCTTGACAGAGGAGAATCTTAGCTGGATTAGTATGAGTCGCTCGAATACCTCCAATTGCTCTTTTATTTTGACCTTGACTTATAGAAGGGAGTTCATCTATTACTGCCACCTTCAAACCTTCTTTAGATAGAGCATAAGCAGCTGGAACTCCTACACTTCCACCACCTATTATAACTACATCATACTTCTTACTCATCTTGTTTCTCCTCCTTTGAACCACCGACAAAGTACCGTAATAACACTTCCAGAAACAAAGGTCTTTTACTGAAAGGAGTAAACTCTTCACGAGAGACTCCTTCTTGTCTGAATAATTGCTCAATAAGTTTTGTACAGGTTTTTGCTCCACAAGCGCCCATACCTACCTTAGTTATAGCCTTAAGTTCGTTAGCATCTTTTACTCCTTGTCTAATAAGTGTTCGAAGTTCTCCAGCTGTTATTCGTTCACATCTGCAAATAATAGCTTCATCAGGGATAATATCATGGTATTTCTGTAACTCTTTAATCACGTGATCTTGAGGATGTTTGAAGGAGATAGCGTCCAACGCTGCTTCTTTTGGTAATCTAACTGAAACTAGCCGTGTGTTTGGATATTTTTTAAGAATTCGTACTTTTTCTACAGCAAATTTTCCAATTTCCTGATATTCTTCTCCAATAACAATTAATTCATCACCTTCCGCTATTTTCCCACAAAAAATCTCAGTCGGAATAGTAACTAATGGATGGTTTGAATCCGAACGAAAATCAACCAAAGTTACAGCTAACCCAGGGCAAACAGCTACACATTGAGCACAGCCAATACATTCTACATCTTTCTGATATTGAAATTCAGGAAGCCCTAAAAGACCACCTTCAGGTATAACGATGAGTCCTTTAGGACAAACAGATGTGCAAGGATTACAAGGAATTTCTTGATTACAATGGAAAACAGGATATACCCCTTCCTCTTTAATCGGTTTTTCTTTTTTAATTACAATACCAGGATGACTCTTTAAAATTTCAGCTTTTAATTCCCATTCTTTGGGAACTTCGTCGTCAGTCAATCCCAAAGACTTAGCAATTTTCATTCCAGCAATTTTTCCACTGAACATAGCAGAGGAAGCTTCAGCGATTTCATAAGCATCTCCCGCAGCCCAGACATCCATACAAAAGTCCTTTGCTTTCTGATAGAATTCGTTGATAGGATCCAAACCAATAGCAATCAAGACTGTGTCAACTTCAAAAGTTCTTTCAGTTCCAGCAATAGGTTTAAACTGTTCATCTATTTCAGAGATAGTAACAGCTTTAACATGATCTTCACCATGAACAGCAATTACTGTATGTCGTGTAAAGATAGGTACTCCAAGCCTTCTCAATTTATCTTCATGTACTTTGTACCCTCCACAGCTAGGGAGAGCTTCAACTAATCCCACCACCTCAATTCCAGCTTGTATAGCATGATAACCTGCAATAATACCAACATTTCCCCCACCTATGATAAAAATTTTCTCGCTGGATTTAACCAAATCTCTATTAACAAGAGTCTGAAAAGCTCCAGCACCATATACTCCAGGGAGTGTATTTCCTGGAAAGGCTAGCATTTTTTCTCTAGCTCCAGTAGCAACTAACAACTTCTTAGGTTTAATTAAGAAATATTGATCACCTTTTAAAACACCTACTAGTTTATCAGAAAAAACGCCTATACATGGACTACTCAACCAAACATCAATATTCGGTATGTAACGCACTTCTTTCTCGAGAATTTTAGCTATATCTAAACCTCTGGTTCCCGCGAATGAATCTGCAACAGATCCAAAGAATTTGTGCGTCTGAAGAAGTAATTTTCCTCCTAATCTACTCTTATCATCTATTAGTATAATATTAGCATCATATTCCCCCAAGGTGATGGCAGCTTGTAATCCAGCGGGTCCTCCACCTATAATTAATACATCAGTCTCAACTGTTTTTATACTGTGGAATTCAAACTTTTCATCATCTTCAGGAAGACTAGAATAACCTTCTAAGCTTTCAACCTTCATTCCTTCAACTAAGGGGGTCATACAAGATTTAACTGCAATACCATCAACAATTACTGTGCATTGAGAACATTGACCATTAGCACAAAAAATACCTTGAGGTGCACCATCTTTAGGGTGATGTCCGAATATTTGTATACCATTAGCTATTAAGGCAGAAGATAACATCTCTCCTTTCTTACCTAATAACGGTTTTCCATCAAATGAAAACGATACGAATTCAAAATCATCTTCTAACAATATAGGATGTTCAGTGATGCGTTGTTGCTTTTGGGAATCCATTACTACACCAGCTCAAATCCATGTTTGAGTTTTCAATAATTATTATAAAGCTTCACACATGAACTTCAAATTTCTTTAATAATACATCTTTCTTTTTCTGATGAAATACTTGTATAATTCCATTGTTACTATTGGTATAGCTATTGCTATTAGAACCACCACCCAATCCAGAATACTCAAAGGCATCAAACCAGGATTGTACCCTTCACCCATAATCGTTACAACAAGATTTTGCAGAGCGGGTATATACATTAGCAAGAGGTGAAGTATAGGTACGACTGCGACTAGTATAATTACAAGCCACTTCCAATCTTCTTTAAACGATTTGAAAACTGATTTGTTTAACCTTCTTAGACTGAGAACAATAAGACTCTCTGCAATAACCAGTACAGTTACAAACATTGTTCTTGCCTTAGCTTGTTCAAAAGTTCGAGGGAGGGGACCAGTGTCTCCTGTTATTATGTTACCCAAGAGATTAAAATCATTCACAGGAAGGATACCAAAATACCCTATTAGATAAATCACACCAGCTGAAAAAGCTAGAGAGAGAGCAAGAATTACAAGAGCTAGAACATACCTTCGATTAAAAATCTCCTCATCATCTCTAGGTGGGTAGTCCATTATCTCAGAAGCGATACTATCGAAGATAAATGCAAATGGAGGGATAAGATGAGCTGTAGAGAAAATATACACTCGTTGAAAATCGTTAACAAGGTGAAAGCCAGGGATAAAAGAAGAAGCAAAATAAATGATAGCTTCAGCAATATTGAGTGTTATATAGAAGAAAATCATAACACGTATACGGTCAAACAAACCACGACCTTCTCGAATACCTAAAACTGTGCTTGTAAAACTATCATCAGCAATAACAACATCAGAGGCTTGTTTAGCAACTTCTGTACCAGAAATACCCATACAGATACCCACATCTGCAATTGTCAGAGCTAATGCATCATTCACTCCATCACCACACATCGACACAACCTTTCCCTTATCTTGATATTTTCTTGCTATCACTTGTTTATGTTGAGGTGATACTCTTGCAAAAATTCTTGTTTTGAAGAATTCTTCTTCTGTCAAATCACTTATTTGATTTCCTTCTATTGTTAGCTCTTTCTCTTTTATTATTCCTACTTCTCTGGCTATAGCTTTTGCTGTTACAGGTGAATCTCCTGTAATCATAATTGGTGTTATTCCAGCTCTAAGACATTCTTCTACTGCATCTCTCACCCCATATCTTGCTGGATCCAGCATACAGACAAATCCGTTATAAATCAACTCATTTTCTTCTTGCTCACGATCATGTGTCAATGTTGTTTCTTTGTCCATCGGTTTAGCTGCTAGTGATATCACTCTATATCCTTCTGCAGCAAAAATTGTTACATACTCCATTATTTTCTTTCTATCTTCCTCTTCTAATGTTCGGTATTTTTCAGGATAACCTATCTTATCACATAGTGGGAGTACTGTTTCTGTTGCTCCTTTACAGAATAAAATATACCCTGCTTCATTCTGATAGGTCTTACTCATTCGTTTTACTAATGAATCAAAATTAAATTCTGAGAGATAACCGTACTTTGTCCTCACTTCTTTTTCTATCAATCCTGATTTATTAAACAAAGCCAGAAAAGCACCATCTGTTGGATCACCTGTAGTTTTCCAAGATATCTGATAGTTTGGCTCAAACACCTCTTCGACTATAAGATGAGCGTTATTATTCAACATCCCACCTATAAGTAAGTATTCTAAAGATGACCCTTCTGCAAATGGTTTCAAAGAATCAGGTAAAGTATATTCCTCGAATTTTTCTGGGAATTCCTCTCCTAATGGATAGATTGCTCCTTTGTTACTATATCCTACTCCAGATACACCGTAAAAATTTTCTACATCCCAAATACGTTGGATAGTCATTTGATTTGATGTTATCGTTCCTGTCTTATCACTACACAAAATCGAGCTTCTTCCTAATGTCTCTACTGCAGAAAGGTTTCTTATTATCACTCTATCTTTTGCCATTGCCAACACTCCTGTTAGTAGGATTAATGTTGTTAGCAAAGGTATACTGATTGGCATTATTGCCATGGAAGTTGTTACTGTTAAAATCAAATCATTAACGAAATCTACTTTTAAAATGGTTTGTGTGACTGAATGGAAAGCTATTTTGTAAATTACAGAAATTACAATAAAAGCTACAACTGCTAAACCAAGGAATTTTGCTAATCTGTTTACTTTTGATCTTATTGGGATTTCATTTGAACCTATTTGCTGTAGTTCAGAAGAGAGTTTACCTAGTTCGGTGTAAATACTTGTATTAACAACTATAGCGATAGCTCTTCCTGCTTCTAGAAAAG
>Ga0315554_1000903_pt1 | contig 17589 bp, 13 predicted proteins | sample SalMarSW160370MG_FD_202114 | JGI IMG/M metagenome (GOLD analysis project Ga0315554, IMG submission 202114) | Salt marsh sediment microbial communities from the Plum Island Ecosystem LTER, Massachusetts, United States - Salt Marsh Sediment SW1603-70 ... | reverse complement strand
TCGAAGAACCAGTAGATCAGATCGGCCTTGGGAGTGGATCCGCGGTCGCCTCCGAGGTAGACGGTCAGGCTTCCGTCATAGTCGTAGAAGTAGAGGTCGTCGCGGCCGTCGCCGTCCAAGTCACCGGTCTGCATGGCACCGTCGTGCTCGCCGATTCCGGTCGTGACGGTCTCTCCGGCCCCGGAGAAGCCGTTGTTCCCCGAGAACGTGGTGAGGCGGGCCGGCTGATCCGGCGAGAGCACAAAGAGGTCGGGTATGGCATCGGTGTCCCTGTTGCCGAGAGCGAATCGCCAGGTCGAGTCGGTGGCGACGGGGATGGTCGTCGTCACGATTCGCCGTCTGAAGTGGGGCCCCTTCCAGACCTCGACCGTGGTGGGATCACCGGGCACTATCACGTAGATGTCGGCCCGCCCGTCGCGGTCGTGGTCGGCCACCAGGTAGATCGCACCGTCCACCACCGGGATCGACGTGGCCCTCGTGCGGCGGCGTTTGCCATATTTTGAAGAGAACGTGTGCACGGTGTACTTGACGTAGTCGCCGGAGTTGCGGATCTCCCATAGGTCGGGTCTTCCGTTGCGCGTGCGATCGGCGAGCAAAAGGGTTGCTCCGTCGGCCGGCGGGCGCGAGGTGGAGTGGGAGGTCCAGCACGTCTCGAACCCGTGTTTGGCCAGACAGGCCTCGACGGCCACGTTGCCCGCCGACGTCCACCTGTTGATGCGTATGGCGTCCGGTGCTCCGTCCCGGTCCATGTCGACGACGAGCTGCATCGCACCCTCGGGCGCGGCGCCGGCGGCACTCTGGAATGTGATGGCCCTCTCGAAATCGGCCGGAGCGGTGTTCGGGGGCACCGGCTGCGGCTCCTCGTAGCCGGGGGTGAGCAGCGGACCCTCCCAGGAGAAGTGCATGGGGTCCTTGATGGTCTGCCAGTTGCCACCCCAACACCAGCCGGCGTCGGTCCATGCCCGCACGAACCAATCGGGCATGTCGGTGATCAGCACGTTGTCGGCGCGGTACGGGTTGCTGGTGGAGTTGATGTCGATGGCCGCTCCGACGGCGTGGAAGGAGAGGTGGCGGCCCGGCGGCACGGTGGCGGCATTGTACGACCAGGTGTCCCACCAGCGGATCTCGTAGTAGTGGCCTCTTGCCTCCTCGGCCCGCAGGTTGTCGATCACCTGCCGGAGCGCCGGAGCGACCCGCTCGTGCACGTAGACGGTGACGGTGTGGCTCGTCATGGGCAGCTGAATGGCGACGAGGCTGTCGCGCACGTCACCGATGGTGCGGCCGTAGAAGTCGCCCCACGGTCCCAGGATGGGCTCCGAGTTGGGCAGGTTTCCCGACCTGGTGGCGAACGGGCCGCGGATCCCGTCCGGTCCACCGCACCCCGGAGACTCATTGAAACTTGGCACGGTGAGAGCGCTGTCGGCGCTCGGTAGGGTCTCGTCTTGGGCGGCGGCGGGCACGGTCATCGTCAGGGCGAGGACGACGCAGAGCGCCAGGGTTCGTGGTTTGGCCATCTCGCCTGCTCTTATCGGCCGCTTATCTCAACATCTGGACGCTTTTGCCACCGTTGATGGGCGCAAGGCCGGGGATGCTAGGTGTGGTTTCTGTTTACCTTCACGCCCGCTTGTCGAACCGCCAGAGACCGGCTCGGCGTGCCGCCTCGTACGCGTTGTCGATCTCTTCGAGGGTGGGCCGGCGGTTGATGTCGGCGTAGCGCTCCGACCGGCCGACGCGGTGGTCGGGGCGGTACTGGGCCATCACGTTCACGTATGTGTCGGGGGAAAGCTCGTTGGCGAGCCAGGAGAAGATGGCGGCGGATTCACCGAGCAGGCCGGGCATGACCAGATGCCGTACCAGCACACCTCGGCGGGCCAGGCCGTCGGCTCCCATCCGCAGCGGGCCGACCTGGCGATGCATCTCACTGATGGCTGCGCGGGCCCGGTCCGGGTAGTCGGCTGCACGCGCCAGGCGGCGGGCCGTCTCCGGCTCCCAGAACTTGAAGTCGGGCATGTAGATGTCGACTAGACCGTGCATCAGCTCCAGCGACGAAAGGGCGTCGTAGGCGGACGTGTTGTAGACGATGGGCACATTGAGTCCTTGCGGCACGGCGATGGCTATGGCCTCGGCAACCTGGGGGGCGACGTGTTCCGGTGTGACGAAGTTGATGTTGTGGCATCCCACCGCCTGCAGCTCCAGCATGGTGGCGGCCAGCTCGGCGGCGCTGAACGGCCTGCCCGACGAGCGCTGGGAGATGTCCCAGTTCTGGCAGAAGACGCAGCGCAGATTGCACGAGGCAAAGAAGATCGTGCCCGAACCTCTCCATCCGCGCAGGCAGTCCTCCTCACCGAGATGGGGGAAGGCGCTGCTGACAAGGGCGAAACGCCCGATGCCGCAGACGCCCTTGTCGGCGGCGAAACGGTCGACGCCACAGTCTCGGGGGCAGGCTCGGCAATCGGCAAGCTCCTCGAGGGCCCGGGTCACCTTGCCCTCGAGCGTCCCGCCGCGGCGCGTCTCCAGGTAGACCGGCTCCCAGTCCTCCATGAGGAATCGATCCTCGGGGTTCACGATCGGGGGGCCAGGTGTACCGGGCGGCGCCGCGCTCCCCACGATCCGGGTGACGCCTCGAAGACGCCGGGGCAGGCGGTTCCGCACGCGGAGCAACGGCCCGACCCGTCGAGATTCCACGAGAGCAGGCGGTACCCGTCGCGGACGATAAGCTCCGCCCCGCAGCCGGAACACCTGGTGGTCTGGCCGGCGACGTCGTCGATGTTCCCGGTGTAGACGTGCTGCAGGCCGACGGACTCGGCGATGTGACAGGCCTCGGTCAAGGTGCCCGGGGCGGTGGGAGGGCGATCGGTCATGCGGAAGGCGGGGTGGAAGGCGGTGAAGTGGAGCGGGGTCTGCTCACCGAGATGGCCGGCCACCCATTCGCTGAGGGCGGTGACCTCCTCGGGAGAGTCGTTGAGGCCGGGAATCAGCAGCGTCGTGACCTCGAGCCAGGTGTCGGTTTCGTTTGCCACGTACTCCAACGTGTCGAGCACTGGTTGCAGACGGCCGGCACAGAAACGCCGGTAGAAGCCGTCGTCGAACGCCTTGAGGTCGATGTTGGCCGCATCGATGTGGGAGAAGAACTCCAGGCGGGGCTCCGGGTTTACGTACCCCGCGGTGACCGCCGCCGTCTTGATGCCGAGCTCATGGCAGGCCGACGCGACGTCCACCGCGTACTCGAGGTAGATGATCGGCTCGTTGTAGGTGAACGCCACGCTGCGGCAGCCGAGGCTCTGCGCCGCATGGGCGATGGCCTCGGGCGTCGCTTCCTCGGCGAGCACGTCGGTTTCACGGGCTTTCGAGATCTGCCAGTTCTGGCAGAAGCGGCACGCCAGGTTGCATCCGGCCGTGCCGAACGACAGCACCGAGCTGCCGGGAAGGTAGTGGAAGAGCGGCTTCTTCTCGATCGGATCGACGCAGAAGCCGCTCGACCGCCCGTAGGTGGTCAGCACGATCCCGTCTTGGCAGGCGCGCACGAAGCAGAGGCCGCGCTGCCCGGTGCGCAGCTTGCACGCCCGGGGACAGAGATCGCACTGGACCCGTCCGTCCTCGCGGCGGTGCCAGTACCGCGTCGCCACGACGGAATCCACCCCGTGATGATGCCGCAGACGGGGCGCTGCGGCAAGGGAGGCCGCCTACAGGGCCAGGAGGCTCCAATCGATGGCGATCTGGTGTTGGGGATCATCTCGATCGGCGGCGACCTCCACTTCGAGCCCGGGTCCCACCCTGCCGGTGAGATGGCCGGGAACTCGATGCAGCACGGAAGTGGAGAATGGGGAGCGGCCGGGCAGCTTGACATCGAGTCCGAAGAGCACGGCTTGGTCGTCGCTCCCTTCTTCACCGGCTTCGGCAAGCCCGAGGTCGCCCAGTGTGCCCATCTCCTTCGCCGACGTGATGCGCCCGGTCCCGCGGCGGCCGTGTGCCAGTAGGTCGGCGGCCCGGCGGCGGTTTTCCCGGGCCACTAGGTCGATGTCGACCTCGTCCTTCAGCTCCGGCGCGGGCCGTGCGAGCTCCTCGGGCCTCGGCGGAACGCTCCAATCGATGGCCAGGTTGTCGGGTGCTGCTTCGTCGAACTTGACCGCCACCCTGTGGCCGGGGAGCACGGCGCCGACCAGCATTCGGGGGACCACCTGCTTGAGGGATGCCCGGTAGGTGGAGCCTTCGGGACGTTCGACTTCGAGGTCGAACTCGAACACGGGAGCGTTGTTGATGGTCACACTGGTCTCACCGATGCGTAGAACCGTCGCGGTCGCCGGTGTCCCAAAACGGAGGATGCGTGGAGATCTGCCCAGGATCTTGCCCAGGCGGACCCCGATGAGCACGAAAATCACTCCTGTCAGCATCAGCGGCGCCGCCGTGATCAGCAGCGGCGCCCTCGCCTCGCCGGAGAGGGCGAGCCCGGCGGCCATGCAGGCGGTCCCGGCTCCGTCCAGGATGATCCCGGTTATGGTGAACGGGTTCACGGCTGCCGGGCCTGGTCGTCCGCGGCGTCGTCGTGGACGGTGAAGTGTGGCGACTTGAGTGCTCTTGGCATGGGATCAGGCTAGGCAGGCTCACACGACGAGGACCGCGGCGCCGTTCACCCGGCCCGCCTTGAGGTCCGCAAGCGCATCGTTGGCCTCGTCGAGGGCATAGGTGTCGACGATGGTGCGCACCGGGATCTCCGCCGCCAGTGCCATGTACTCCTCGGCATCCCGCCTGGTGAAGTTGGCCACACTTCGCAGCTGGCGCTCCCACCACAACAGGTGGTAGGGGAACTCCGGGATGTGATCCAGGTGGATGGCGTTCACTGCGACGACACCGCCCCGATCGAGTGCGCGCAGTGCCGCCACCACTACCTCGCCCACGGGGGCGAAGGTTATGGCGGCATCGAGCGGAGTCGGCGGCGGATCGTCGTACGACCCGGCCCACACCGCTCCGAGCTCCGCGGCGCGTCGGCGCTCGGTCTCGGATCGGGTGGCTACGTACACCTCGACTCCCCAGTGGATGGCTACTTGGATCGTGAGGAGGGCGGAGGCTCCGAAGCCGTAGAGCCCGAGACGTCCACCCGGCCGGATTCCCGATACTTTGAGGGCGCGGTAGCCGATGACGCCGCCGCAGAGGAGCGGTGCGGCGTCGAGGTCCGAGAAGCCCTCGGCGAGCAGGACCGCGGCGTCTGCACGAACCGTCGTCTGCTCCGCGTAGCCGCCGTGGCGATCCCATCCGTTGAAGACGGCTTCGACGCACAGGTTCTCGCGGCCGGCCAGGCAGCTGTCGCACCGCCCACACGATCCGCCGAACCAGCCCGCACCGGCCCGCTCGCCCACCTCCCATCCGGTGACCCCCTCGCCGACGGCGATCACCCGCCCGACGGTCTGGTGGCCGGGGATGATGGGCAGGAGCCTGGCCTCGAGGTCGCCTTCGGCGAGCTGGAGGTCGGTGCGGCACACCCCGCAAGCGCTGACCGAAAGTGCCAGCTCACCGGCCTGTGGGACCACGTCGGGCATCGACACCGGCTCCAGAGGTCGGGCCTCGATGGGGCCGGGAGCGCGCAGCAGCTGGGCGTGCATATTCCGACGGTAATGCGATTTGCCGGCGTTTAGGGCACGGATGCTTTGGGTCGAAGTCGCCGACCGGGGCCGACCTTGCCGAAACTGGCGAACTGTGGGATAAATAAGGGGTGAGTATCAAGCAGGTGGCCGGAAGGCGGCCCAAGAAGACGTATGAGGAAGGTCGTCTATGCGCCCATCGCGGGTGCACGACGATCCTCTCGCAATACAACAAGCACCAGTATTGCTGGCGGCATTTTCAGCCGAAGCCGCAGCCGGCGCGTATCCCGGTGCCGCCGCCCAAGCCCTGATTCGGCCCGACCGGCGCTGCCGGTCCCGCGTTTTGCCAACGCCGCCACCGCGTCTCCGCCCCGCCTGAGCGGCTTCCTGGCGCAACCGCCGGTGGCGCCGCCCGTTGTGCTCGTCGGCGCCTCCGCTGCAGCTCGCGGGCTGCAGGCGCGGGTACCTGACAAGTATGCTGGTACTTGAATATTGCCGTATCTTGTTCCGCGATTCGGCTTGAGGAAGGGAGCATCGAATGGTCAAACGGGTCTGGAAGGAGCTGAAGCCTGAAGACCTCGCCACCGTGCAGGGGTACTTGGACGGCCTGCCCCAGGAGCAGCGTCCTCTGTACGGCCTGACCGGGATCAAGACCTCGCTGTGGAGCCGGCTCGGCGGAGGGGCCATGCCCTACGTTGTGCTTTTCACAAGGGACAGGATCGTGCTCTCCAAGCGGAGTGTCGGCGGCCAGAAGGAGAGGGAACGCCGGGAGTACACGATCGGGGACCTGACCGGCGTGACTCCTCGTCATGGGCCTCTGCTCGACAGTGCCCTCTTCCGGTTTGCCGACGGGTTCACCGTCAGAGTGGGGAACATTCCTCACACGCAGATCGAGCCGGTGGTGCGGTTCCTGCACGAGGGCCTCGATGCGTTCGACCCCGGCAGGCTCACCTCCGTGCAGCGCACCAATTGCTACTACACCTTCATCAGCATGCAGATACTCTCTCGCGACCTGCTCTGAGGGGAGTAGGGGCACTCAGCCCGGTGAGACTTGGGGGTTGCCGAAGGGCAGGGCTACGCTTCTCGTACCGGAGAGAGGAGGTGGTCCACAGGTGAGTAACAGTCTTTGCAGGACCCCGGAGGTGGTCGGGCGTTAAGCGGCCATCACGGGGTGGCCGCTTCCCGGGGCGACCCGGGCAGGTGGCGACTCCAACCCGGACCACCGAGGCCCGGAGATCCGTGAGCTGGTCCTCTCACGGCGGCCATGCCGAAGTGTCTCCGGGCCTTCACGCGCCTGCGCCTCGGTTCCGTATGCAGCATCGAGGCGGGTAGGTGATCGAGGCCACGGATACGTCTTCAGACCGGGAGCCCGGTGCCTGAATGGCCGCTCAGCCGCCGTTGAGCTTGAGGAACATGCGGTAGTGGGGCCCAATGTCGGGCAGCTCGAAGGGATCGCCTTCGCGCTGGAAGCCGAAGCGCTTGTAGAAACCGAGCGAGCCGGCCCGGGCGTTGCACCATACGACGCGAGCGCCCTCCGCCCGGGCGTGCGCCAGACACCGATCGAGCAGGAGGCCGCCCAGGCCGTAGCCGCGGTGGCCGTACTCCACCGCCATGCCCCTCAGCTGCCAGACGTCGGGGCCCGGCCGCCCCGGCAGTGGTCGGGGGAATACCGAGGCGATTCCGACGAGGCGACCGTTCCGGAATGCGCCCAGATGGAGGGCGGATGGAGCGTCGTCTCCCGGGTAGATGAGCTCGTCGGCGCTCTGGTGGGGGCGCAGCAGGGCCTGGCGCAGCGGACGTATCTGCTCGACGTCGACCGCTTGGATCTCGAACTCGCCCATGTTTGCCAAGAGCCTATCGATCAGCCCGGACGCCTGCTCCGGCGTGGGAGGTCTCCCGGATGCGGCTCCGCTCCGGATGCGGTGCGCAAGGTGTGAATCGGCCCGGTGCGGACGGGCCGCTCGGGCGAGCGTCGGCTAAACTACATGGCTGTAATCCAGCTGGAGGGTGCTGTGGTCCTCGTCACAGATGCACCGGGCATGTTGGGAAGCAGGGTGACGGCCGCCGCCGCCCGGTGCTATCGACAGCTCGGCATCATCGTCGTCGAGAAGTCGTTTGCCGAGATTGCCGGAGTGGAGGGCGCCGCCGGCGACGCCGTCGTCGCCGTCGATGAGGAGCGTATCGAGTGTGTCGTCGACGGCCCGTTCGACGGTGCGCCCCTGGTCGAAGGCATCCACAATCTCGTCTCCGACGGCTGGACCGTGACCGTGCTCTGTGCCGCTTCGCTCAGCGGCGAGGTACATAGGGTGCTGCGCGGCGCGCCGGCGCACATTCAGCCCTGGTGGATCGGCGCCGATGACGCCGTGTGCTTCGGGGCGCCTGAAGTACCCTGAGAGGGATGCCTCTCCCTCTATACGCCCAGAACGTGATCGCCTTCATCTGGGACTTCGACCGCACCCTCATCCAGGGAAACCAGCAGGAGCCGCTCTTCGAGGAGTACGGGGTCGACGACGACGCCTTCTGGACCGAGGTCGACGGACTGGTCGAACACTATCGGTCGCGCAAGATCGTCGTCTCACGTGACGCCGCCTACCTGCTCCACATCCTCTCCTACGTCGAGGCCGGTGTCTTCCGAGGCCTGACCAACGCCAAGCTCCGCGAGCTGGGCGCCCGGCTGCAGCCGAGCCAGGGCATCCCGGACTTCTTCGACGCCACCCGCCGCCGCGTGGCCACCGTGCCCGACTACGCGGCGCAGGGGATCACCGTCGAGCACTACGTGGTCTCGACGGGCATCCTCCCCATGATCGAAGGCTCCTGCATCGCCCCCAAGCTCGACGGCATCTGGGCCAACACCTTCATCGATCGCCTGGCGCCGCCCGGGTACCTCGAGAAGCTCGACGTCGAGCCGGGCCCGGATGAGATCCGCCACATCGGCTACATGATCGACAACACCACGAAGACCAGGGCCGTGTTCGAGATCAACAAGGGCGTCAACAAGAACCCCTCCATCGATGTCAATGCGCGTATGACCGAGGAGCAGCGGCGGGTGCCGATTCCTCACATGATCTACATCGCCGACGGCCCCAGCGACGTGCCTGTGTTCTCCATTCTCAACCAGCGGGGCGGCAAGACGCTGGGCGTGTACACGACGGAGCCGGTCAACAATTTCCGTCAGGTGAAGGATCTCCAGGGCCAGGGCAGGATCCAGGGCATGGCCGAGGCCGATTTCCGGCCGGGCAAGGCGGCGTACCTCTGGCTCATGGACTCGCTCGACCAGATCGCCTGCGAGATCGTGTCGGCCCGGACCAGGGCCCTGGCCGCCATCCCGAACCCCCCCGGGCACGTCTGACGCGCACCCTTCAGGTGCGCCGCCCCTCTGCCGATATGACCGACAGCGTTGAGCTGGGGGTCTCCGCTGCCGCTACGTTGGTTGTCTTGGATAAGTCGGGACTCGGTGTCTCGCCTCGAGCCGGTGGTTGCCGCCGGCCTGGTGGTCCATGCCTCACTGGTGTGGTCGAGAGGCGGCACCGGCGAATGGGTGGGCGTGGTCGTACCTTTCCTGTTTGTGCTCGGCGCCCTTGCCGCCGCCGGCCCCATCAAGCTGCGGGGAACGGTGTGGGTTCTGGTGCGAGGGCTGATGGCGCTGGCCATCGTTGCCATGGCCACCGAGACCGGCGGCAGCGGCTCGGACGTGCTGGTCTACTGGTACTTCGCTCTTGCCCTGGTCTACCCGCTCGCTCTGCCCCCTTTCGCCGGGCGCTTGATTCTGTTGTTCGCCGCGGTCGTCTCCTTCGTAGAGCCGCGCATCGGCGACGTCACCGCTCCGGTTGCGGTCGGCTTGGCTCGAAGCATCTCGGTCCTGGCTACGGGTGCCGCCGCCTACGTGCTCGGCAGCCTCGTCTTTCGTCTGAGCGGTGAGCGCGAGCAGGTGCAGGGGCGCCTACAGCAGGCGGAGGCGATGCTGAGATCCGCCTTCGACACCGCGTCGGGGGGCATGGCGCTGTTGGAGTTCGAGGGCGGCTTCGTCGAGGTCAACCGGGCTCTTTGCGATTTCCTGGGACGTTCCGAGGAGGAGCTGCTCCCGCTCAAGTGGACCCAGCTGGTGCATGCCGACGACGTCCAGAGCCAGGTGTCGACGGCCGATCGTCTCGTCGCCGGGGAGATCTGGAGCGAGCAGTCCGACTGCCGGTTTGTCCTTCCCGACGGCCGCGTCGTGTGGGGCCTGGTAGGCATGTCGCTCATCGGCGACCCGGCCGGCCGTCCCCGCTACTTGTTCGTGCACGTGGCCAACACCACGGAGCGTGTGCATGCCGAGACTCGTTTGCGTCTGAGCGAGGCCCACTTCAGAAACCTGTTCGAGGTGTCGCCGGTCCCGCTGTGGGACATCGATATGTCCGGCGTGGCCAGGCTGTTCTCGCGCTGGCGCGATCTCGGCGTCGTCGATCTGTCTTCCCACCTCACCGATTTCCCGGAGCAGATGCAGCAAGCCCTGAAGGCGGTGCGAGTGCGCCGCATCAACGAGGCGGCCCGAGAGCTGTTTCGTGTGGCCAGCTCGGAGGACTTCGCCAGGGGCGTGCAGGCGGGCAAACTGGGTCCCGGCTACGGGGATGCGGTCACCGCCCAGCTCGATGCCCTGTGGCGGGGGAACAAGAGCCATGAGGTCATGGCCACCATCGGCGACTTCACCGGTGCGGAGCACACCGGCATCGTGCGCCTGGTCGATCTCAGCGACGACGGCGAGCCGGAGCTCACCTCCGCCGTCACCTCGTTCTTCGACCTCACCGAGTATCGCCGCACCCGGGCCGATCTGCGCCGTATCGAGGAGCGCCTCCGAACCGTGATGGCGGGCGCACCCATCATCCTCTTCGCCGTCGACCGCAACGGTGTGTTCACCCTCCACGAGGGACAGGGTCTCTCCGGGCTCGGTCTCAATCCTGGGGAGGCGGTGGGCCGGTCCGCCTTCGAGCTGTACCGCGACGCCACGACGGCCGTCCAACACATGCGCCGGGCCCTGACCGGAGAGGCGTTCACCTCGGTGGAGGAGATCAGGGGTCACACCTACGAGACCCGCTACTCGCCGATCTGGGAGGGAGGCAACGTCACCGGCGTCATCGGCGTGGCCTACGACGTCACCGAGAGGGAGAACGCCACCGATCGTTTGCGGCAGCTCATCAAGTCGAAGGACCAGTTCGTGGCCACGGTGAGCCATGAGCTAAGGACCCCACTCACCGCGGTGGTCGGGTTCGCCCAGGAGCTGTGCGACGGGTTCGATCGTTTCGACCGCGACGAACTCCGGTCGTTCGCCGGCCTCATCCACGACCAGGCCATCGAGGTCGGCGACCTGGTCGAGGACCTCCTCGTTGCTTCCCGCATCGAGTCGGACGGAGTGAAGATCGCCAACGTGGCGTTGGACTTCTGGGAGCAGGTCGACATCGTGCTGATGGCGCGGCGTCTGGGCGAGCGGATCGAGATCGACCGGTCCGTCGGCGACGCCAAGGTGTACGGCGACTCGATCCGAGTGCGCCAGGTGATCCGGAACTTGATCACGAACGCCGATCGCTACGGAGGGCCCCACATCGCCGTGCGCATGGAGCGAAGCGAGGAGGAATACGCGCTCTGCATCATCGACGACGGGCCCGGCATTCCGGAAGTCGATCGTCCCAAGATCTTTGAGCCCTACTACCGGGCCCATGAGAGGCAGAGCAACGTCGACTCGGTGGGGCTGGGACTGACCGTGTCCCGGCAGCTCGCCCGTCTCATGGGCGGTGACCTCACCTACGACTACCGAGGCGGGCGAAGCATCTTCACCCTGTCGCTGCCCGCGGTGTGAGGCGAGGCCGAGCCGAATACACTCGCGGGATGGCGCTGCGAGTCGTCGAGGAGCCCGTGGAGGCGGCCTGGCCCGCCGACGGCATGGCGCGCCTCGTCTTCCTGCTCGACGCCGCCAGCGCTCTGGAGCACCGGCTCCTTGTCGATTGGGTGGCCGCCAAAGCCCCCGACGCCGCCGAATGGCGGGCCGTCGAGATCCCGTCCTCCCGTCGGCGCCGCCGGCGCCCGCGCGGCGCGGCCAGGCTGCGGCGCCTGCTGGAAGGCGGCGACGATCCGCTGCTGGCGCCGCTGCGGGTCGTGTGGCTCGGCGGCGAGGGGGACAAGCACCGCAGTGTGAGGCTCATCGACCTGCTCACCTTCGGCGATCCTCGTGACCCCGGCCGCCTGCGGGAGTGGTGGACGCTTCGGTCCCACCCCGAGCGTGCCCTCGTCGTGGCCGGAGACTCGGCTCCGGTGTCCGATCTCCGGGAGCGTTGGGTGCAGGCCCGTGCCCGCCGGCCCGACGACCCTTCGGGTTTTGCCGACTTCGTTTCGCTGCAGGCCTCGCTGGCCTTGGAGCGGGCGGAGCGGCGGGTCCGGGGCAATCGATACAAGGTCCCCCGCTTTCTGCAGGAGGATCTGCTGACGCGGGCTTCCTTCCAGGTGGGCCTGGCCCGGCTCGCCGACCGCACCGGCGAGGAGGTGCAAAGGCTGGTGAATCGGGCCACCCGCTACTTGAGGGAGATGGCGGCGACCCACAGCCCCTACGTCATCGACTTGGTCGCCGCCCTCATCCGGCTCCTCTACACCCAGGGCTACCACCGCCGTATCCTCTACGATCGCATCGAGCTGGAGGAGCTGGCCGCGCTCAGCCAGCAGCACTCCCTGGTGTTCCTGCCCTGCCACAAGTCGAACCTCGACCACCTCGTGCTCACGTACGTGCTGTACGAGAACGGTCTGCCGCCCAACCACACGGCAGGCGGCATCAACATGAACTTCTTCCCGGTGGGGCCGCTGATCCGGCGCGCCGGGGTCTTCTTCATCCGCCGGTCGTTCAAGGACGACGAGACCTATAAGTTCGTACTCAAGCAGTACCTCGACTACCTGCTCTCGAAACGGTTCCCCCTCGAGTGGTTCATCGAGGGTGGGCGCTCCCGCACCGGAAAGCTGCGGGAGCCCCGCTTCGGCCTGCTTGCCTACGTCGCCGATTCCTTCAGGCGCGGCTCGTGCGACGACGCTGCTCTCATCCCTGTGGCCATCGCCTACGACCAGATCCACGATCTCAGCGCTTATGCCGCCGAGCAGCGCGGCGCCGCCAAGGAGCGCGAGGGGTTCCGCTGGTTCGTCAGGGCGGTGCAGTCGCTGCGGCGGCGCCACGGCCGCATCTCTGTACGTTTCGGCGAGCCGCTGCTGCTCTCGGAGCGGCTCAGCCGGTATGGGCCTGAGGCGGTGCCCGAGCCCGACGCCGACGCACTGGAGATACGCAAGCTCGGCTACGAGGTGGGGGCTTGCATCAACCGCGTGACGCCGATCACCCCCATCTCGCTGGTCACCCTGGTGCTTCTGGGGGCGCGGGACCGGGCGCTGACCGTCTCCGAGACCCTGGCCGGGCTACGTGATCGCCTGGAGGGCATCCGTCTGCGCGGCCTGCCGGTGAGCGAGCCCTTGTCGCTGCTGGAGACGCCGGAGATGGTGGAGGCGTCGCTGGATGCCCTCGTCGAGCACGGCGTTGTGAGCCGCTTCGTCGGGGGGACACAGGTGGTGTACTCCATAGGGCCCGACCAGCATGTTGCCGCGGCCTTCTACCGCAACACCATCGTCCACTTCTTCCTCGGGGGCGCCATCGCCGAGCTGGCCCTGCTCCATGTGGCCGACTTGCCCGAGTGCGGCACCGATGCCTTCTGGGACGAGGTGTGGGCGCTGCGTGATCTGTTCAAGTCCGAGTTCTACTTCCCGGACAAGCACGACTTTGCCGCAGACGTGGGTCTCGAGGTGGAGCGGCATCACCCGGGCTGGGTTCGGGCGCTGGAGGACGGGACCGACCCGCTTGCCGTGGTGCGGTCCTTCTATCCCTACCTGTCGCACTGGGCCCTGCGGCCGTTCGTCGAGGCGTATCAGGTTGTGGCCGATGTCCTGGAGCGCCGTGACTACCGCAGCGAGGTCGATCGCAAGCAGCTCCTCGCCGACTGTATGGCGCTGGGCAAGCAGTACCACCTGCAGCGGCGTCTTCAGAGCCCGGAGTCCCTGTCGACGGTGCTGTTCGGCACCGGGTTCGAGCTGGCCCGTCGGCGCGGCATCGTCGAGCCCGGCGGACCGGAGCGCCTCGAGCAGCGCAGAGCGTTCGCCGAGCAGATTCGCGACGTGCTGCGCCGTATCGATGTGATAGAGGCGCTGGCGGCGGCGCGGCGTGCCGGCCTCGAGGTCTGAGGCCGTCTAGTAGTAGGGGTTCTCGCCGGAGCCGTGATCGGTGATGTCGACGACTTCTCCGATCTCCGGGATCGCCTGCCGGAGGGCGGCCTCGATGCCGTGCCGGAGTGTCATCTGAGCCAGGCCGCAGCCTTGACAGCCGCCTCCCAGGCGCAGCACGACGTCGTTGCCGTCGACGTCCACCAGCTCGGCCCAGCCGCCGTGTGCGGCGATGGCAGGGTTGATCTGCTCGTTGAGCACGGCGGCCACCCGCTCGCTCAGGCTTCCGGGCCTCCCGGTTGAGCCGGGCGTGATCTTCGGGATCGGGCTGTTGGGGTTGTCGATGGCGAGGCCGCCGTTGTTCACGTGCAGGTTGGCGCCGCGCAGATCGTCGAGGTGGCGTGTGGGCACGATGACGGGCAAGGAGCCGTAGTGGGTGACGGCGTCCTCGCCGCCGGCGTCTTCGACGTTGATGAAGGACAGCTCGTAGGAGAAGTTGAGCCCGTTCACCCCGGTGATGGCGATGACCAGGGCGAGCTGGTCTGCGTCGGGTTCGCGGCTCCTCACCTCGAGCACCTTGGCCAGCGCCTCGTCGCTGATCGTGACGATCTGTTCTTCTAAGGGCATGGAAGCGACATCGTACCGAGGCGCGGCGGCTTGGGCCCCCGAGGTGGTCAGGCCTCCGGTGACGCCGGGCCGCTCTTGCCGCCGGCCGCGAGTCCGGCTGCGAGAGCTGCGGCGACGTCTGCCGTCACGGGCCGGTTGGCGGCATCGACGTGAACGATGCAGGGCTGGAAATCGTCGAGTTCCGCTTCCTCGTAGTCGGCGTACGCGAGCACGATCACCCGGTCGCCCGGCGAGATGAGATGGGCGGCCGCGCCGTTGACCACGACGTCGCCGGCCCGGCCGTCGATGGCGTAGGTGGTAAGCCTGGCGCCGTTGTCGATGTCGAGCACATGGACCTGCTCGTAGGCGCGGATGTCGGCCAGCTCCATGAGCCGGGGATCGAGGGTGATGGATCCCACGTAGTCCACGTTGGCGTCGGTCACCGTGGCCCTGTGGATCTTGGACTTCATCATGCGCCGTCGCATGAACGCTCCTTTGCTTGACGCCGCGAGGGTCGCCGTGCTGCGCACATTCCAACGTGTGGAGACCCCAAGATAATCCGCTGTGGGAGCGTATGTGCCGTCAGTGGCGGGGCGGCGGCTCCGGGGGAGGCGGGGAGATGTCGCCGGGGTCGAGCGGCTCGCCGATGCGCCGGGCCTTCTCGCGCAGCTGGCTCATGCCGGAGCGCAGCGCCCCGATGGCGCCGTGCTGCCGGATCGGGGTTCTGAGCAGATCGGGCACCTGCTGCATCCAGCCCAGGCCGCGCAGCGAGCTGTAGAGGATGGCGCCGGTGATGCCGATGATGCCCACGCCGGCGAGGAGCACGACGAGCGGGGGAACGGTCAGCTCGAAGAAGTCCCTCCACGTTGGGCTGGCCAGAACGATGACGAAGATGCCGGCCATGGATCCGATGAGGACGCGCCGCAGGGGCGTGAAGGGGCGCGAGACCATGATGAGGGCGAAGAAGCCGATCGACACCAGAACCAGCGTGGCCAAGGTCTGGGAGCTGGTGAGGTCCACACCCTCGTGAATGGCCAGCTCGTAGGCGCAGTAGGTGGCGGCGGCGGCCAGGGCCCCCACCGGGACGGCGAACGAAAGCACCCGTTTGAGGAAGCCGGAACTGGCGCGCTGCGCCGAAGGAGCCAGGGCCAGGAAGAAGGCGGGGGCGCCGATGGTGAGTGTGCCCACGAGGGTCAGGTGCCGGGGGAGGAACGGGAAGGGCCGCACGAAGACGCCGATGAGCACGATCATCAAGAAGGCGTACACGGTCTTGGTGACGAAGAGGTTGGCGACACGCTCGATGTTGGCGATGACGCGGCGTCCTTCGGCCACCACCGCGGGAAGGGTGTTGAAGGCCCCGTCGAGCAGCACGAGCTGGGCCACCGACCGGGTCGCCGACGATCCTGATCCCATGGCGATGCCGATGTCGGCGTCCTTGAGGGCAAGCACGTCGTTGACCCCGTCCCCGGTCATGGCCACCACGTGGCCGCGTCGCTGTAGCGCCCCCACCATGGCGCGCTTCTGGTGCGGGGTCACGCGGCCGAACACGGTGCCCTGCTCCACGGCGGCCTCCAGCTCCGGGCCGCTGTCGGGCAGGCTGCGAGCGTCGACGACCCGGTCGGCGCCGGGGACTCCGGCCTCGGCGGCGATGGCGGCCACCGTCTGCGGGTGGTCGCCGGAGATGACTTTCGCCGCCACGCCTTGGCTTTCGAAGTAGCGCAGCGTCTCGGCGGCATCGGCGCGGATGCGGTCGCCCAGCGACACGACGGCCACCGGCTCCAATCCGAGCGGCAGGCCGTTGCCGGACAGTTCCCCCGAGGAGCGGGCCAGGAGCAGCACCCGCTTGCCCCGGGCCGCGGCGGCGTGCACGTGATCGACCACGGCAGGATGATTGGGCAGGATCATCTCAGGGGCGCCGAGTATCCAACTTCCCATCCTGCCGAATGAGGCGCCGCTCCACTTGCGCGCCGAGGAGAAGGGCACGGTGGCGGTGGGCAGCCAGCCCGACGGCTCGGGGAAGGCTTCGGCGATGGCCTGCATCGTGGCGTTGGGGCTCGGATCGGCGGCGGCGACGGCGCCGAGGGGAGCGGCCGGCTTGTACTGAGGTGACAGCGCCTTGACCTCCTCCACCATGAGGCGACCCTCGGTGAGGGTGCCCGTCTTGTCGAAACAGACCACGTCGACGCGGGCGAGGCCTTCCACGGCGGGGAGCTCCTGCACGAGGACCCTGCGCCGGGCCAGGCGCATGACGCCGACGGCGAAGGCGACGGACAGCAGCAGCACGAGGCCCTGGGGGATCATCGCCACCATGCCGGCGATCGTGCCTCGGAGCGCCTCCCGCCAGCTGCTGATGCCGAAGAGGTCGGCATTCTCGACGTTGAGCTGGCTCCACACCAGGATCGCCACGATCAGCGGGAGTACCCAGGCGATGACGGCGAGCACTCGGTCGATGCCCTTTCGCAGCTCGCTGCGGGCCAAGCTGAATCGTCTTGCCTCTTCGGCGAGGCGGGCGGCGTAGGCGTCGCGGCCGACCCGGCGGGCCTTGTAGATGCCGGTGCCCGACGAAACGAACGATCCGGAGAGCACCTCGGCGCCGCGTTCCTTCATGATCGGATCGGATTCACCGGTGAGCAGCGACTCGTTCACCTCGAGGCTGTTGGCGATCACCACCACGCCGTCGACGACGAGCTGGTCGCCCGGCCGCAAGGTGAGCAGATCGTCGAGCACCACCCCGTCGACGGCCACCTGTTGCTCGCGGCCGTTGCGTATGACGGTGGCGGCGGGGGCGCTGAGCAGGGCCAGGTTGTCGAGAGTCCGCTTGGCCCGCAGCTCCTGGATGATGCCGATGGTCGAGTTGGCGACGAGCACAACGCCGAATAGGGCGTCCTGGGGGTCGGACACGATGAAGACGAGCACGAGCATGGCCACCAGGATGAAGTTGAACAGGGTGAGGGTGTTCGCCTTGATGATCTCGGCGACGGTGCGGCTCGGGCCCGTCGGCAGCGTGTTCACCGCGCCGGCGGCAACACGCTGGGCGACCTGCCCGTCGGTGAGGCCGCGCAGCGACGTTCTCGAGGTGCTTCCGGCCGTCTCGGTCGCCATCCGGGCCCGATGGTAGTTTGCCGGCCCGTATCACCGAGGCAGGGCGGCTATTCGATCTTGGGTCTTCGGTCGTCGGCCCGGTCGTTTGCGG
>Ga0315554_1000901_pt1 | contig 17643 bp, 16 predicted proteins | sample SalMarSW160370MG_FD_202114 | JGI IMG/M metagenome (GOLD analysis project Ga0315554, IMG submission 202114) | Salt marsh sediment microbial communities from the Plum Island Ecosystem LTER, Massachusetts, United States - Salt Marsh Sediment SW1603-70 ... | reverse complement strand
GCTAATTTCAAAGTTTACTTCCCCCCCGCTGCCGAATGATCTTCCAATCCGGTCAAATTGATCTTACTCCCGTCGTCAAGATATTCCTGCCCGACCGTCACCAGCGTGTCACCCTGATTCAGCCCGCTTAAGACTTGTACCGAACCATCGAATTCGACCCCCAGGGACACTTCCCGCGCCGTTACCGAATCACCGGCGACGACGAAAACATAGTTTTTGTTATCCCTTATAACGACGGCATTGCGCGGCGCGATAATGATATCCCTAAACTTCTCCACAATAATCTCAGCCCGGGCAAACATCCCCGGTTTGAATTTATTTGCAGAATTATCAATCTCGATTTCGACCTGGAAGGTCCGTGTCGCCGGATCAGCCGAACTGGCCGCGGTAATTACCTGCCCGTTGCCGACTAGTTGGGTGGACGACTCGACGATAACCTGAACGGCGTCACCTTCATTGAAATAACCGATATCGGACGCACTCACGCCGAATTTCATTCGCAGTTTATCAATCGCTGCGACCGTGGCCACCTGCTGGCCGGGATAAAGAAAGTCGCCGGCGGATACTTTGACCGATGTAACCGTTCCGTCAATCGGTGTCCTGATATCGACCAGCCTGTGGGCGGCATTATAATTGGCGCGGGCAACTTCATAATCTGTTTTGGCGCCATCATATTGCATTTCGGATATCGCTCCCTGACTGAAAAGACGATCCATCTTTTTGAAATTTTTCTCCGCATTCTGATATACCGAATAAGCCTGAACATAATTGGAGGTCGGCCCGGTACGATCCAGACGGATAATTACATCGTCGGCCTTTACGCGACTGCCTTCACTGACCATAATTTTTTCCACTGCTTCGGCGATTTTGGCATTTATTACCGCCTGTTTCTCACCTTCAAGAGTACCCGTGAAACTTTTTGTAAGGTCCTCGGAACTTGCCGTCACCAGCATTCCCTTTACCGAAATGGCTTTTTCGGCATTTTGAGCACCTTCCTGATCGCCCCCGGCGCATCCGAAAATTAATGTCATCATCAGGATAATCAGAATCCCCGATATCATCGGTTTTGTCGAAGTCATTATAATGCCTCTCTACTTAATATCAAATTTGGCGGCCTTCCTTAAGGCCGATTTTGCCAGTCGGAAATCATATATCGCTTTCGAAAGATTATTACGGGCATCGGTTAAGGCGGTCTGCGCCGACAACACCTCCAGCTGCGTCCCAACACCCGATTCATATCTCAAATTCGCAATCCGCAAACCTTCTTCCGCCTGCTCGATCGTTTCTTTTTGTGATTCCATCGCCCGCCGCGCCATCATAAGATTATCGTATGCCTGCTGCACCTCCAGACGGATATCATCGTACGCCTGCTCCTCGGCCAAGACTGCCTGGTAATAATCGGTTTTCGCTTTTCGAACTTCGCCAATCGTACGACCGCCGTCGAAAATCGGAATATTTAAAAGAACCGAGGCCGACCAGCTTTTACTCGTCTCTCTTTCCTGTATTTTGAAATCATCGGAATAGGCGCTGAAACTATAAGCCGTACTCAAGCTTATATTGGGATAAATCCAGTTACCCTTCGCGACGCGTACCGCCTTTTGGTACCCTTCCTTTTGAAGTCGAGCCTGTCTGATTTCCGGGCGATTATTCAGGGCCAGTCCTACCAACGAATCCAGCGACGGCAAATCGGTTATCGTCGTGTCGGAATAATCGGAAACCAGTGTGATTTCTTCATCCAGAGCAATCCCCACAAAGGATTTCAATTTTTTGCGCGTTAGACTGACCTGTGATTCAGCGGCAATTAGCTTCGGCTCCAGGTTGAGTTTCTCAACCCGGGCGCGAAGTAATTCGTATTCGGATACCATTCCCTGGTCGAAATATTTTTCGACAACGTCAAGATTGTACGAAAGCTGTTCTTCGGCGCTCTTCAAAACATCGAGATTCGATCCGGCCAGAATGGCCTGATAAAACATCGATTCGGCGCCGAATACGATTTCGTCCTCAACTTCATTGACTTTTTCCTTGGTATATTTTTCATAAATTTTGGCAATGCCGTACGCCGAACCGACTTTTCCCCCCGAATAAAGCGGCTGAGTAATCGATAGGGATAAATCGAAATCATTATTATTGAGACCGGGAAAATTAAAAGAGACATTTCCGCCACCTAATTCGCTGGGGAATATCTGCGGCGTGGTCAGGTTTCGCGTATAACGGCCATCGATACTGATCTGCGGTAAAGCGGCGGATCGGGCGGAGATAATCTCACTGTGTGAACGATCCAGCTCTTTTTGAGCTGTTTGGAATTGTCGATTATTTTCCAACGCCAGCTGACGCACTTTTTCGAGCGTTAAAACCGTCGCGGCATTCAGAAGCGTCGAAAAACAGAGTCCCGAAAAGAAAAATATTAGTACTTTTTTCAGCATATTTTATCCATTTCAAATCTATCTTTTCGCAAATAAAGCTTTGCAATTAAAACCACCTGGTCGGCCAATTTGTTCAGGTCAACCTTGCAATGACCGAGTTTATATCTTAAAATAATGCCGTCGAAAATTGCGTGAAGCAGCGTAAAAAGCGACTCGCACTCCTTCTTTTTCAGTTGACTGTGTAAATTCAAAAAATTAACGATCTTATCCCGCATCTCGCAGTGCGTCCGGGCAAAATAATTTCTTAAGCGCGGGATATTATGAACCTGCTCCCAGAACTCCGCGGTCGCATACTTATCTTTCCTGATGAATTCAAAGCCGGAACGGACAGTCTTTTCCAGCATAATTTCCGGATTCGTCTCAGTTTCAAGGTGTTGTAAAATCGTTTCGGTACTTCTTTCGCTGATATTTTTAAAAACCGCGAAGAATATATCCTCCTTGCTCTTAAAATGAAAATAAAGCGCCCCTTTGGTCAATCCGGCTGCCCGCGCGATTTCTTCGGTTGTGGCGTTGGCATAACCTTTTTTAGCGAAAATTCTGGCCGCCGCTTTAATAAGTTGTGCTTGTCTTTTTTCCGCCGGCTGCTTGGGGCTTTGTTTCATTCTCTCAATCCTTCGTATATACTAAACGGTAGGTATTTACATACCTACCGAAGAGTATATATACGACAATTTACGCAAAAGTCAAGAAAAGGTTTGACTAAATCACTATATTTCTTATCTTTTTTATTGAATTTCATAAAAGCGGCTGGCTGGGCAAATTCGATCGCTTGTAACCGGATTCCTATATCCACTTCTTTTTCTTGAAAAAGACAATCATGATAATCATAATCAGGATAAATATCGCCCAGAAAAGGACGTAACCATATTTCCAACCGTATTCCGGCATATATTTGAAATTCATCCCCCACAGACCGACCAGAAATGTCGGCGGCATCAGAATAACCGTAAAAATCGTCAGGACTTTTATAATCTGATTGGTTTTAGTCGAGACATTGGAGAAATACACCTCCAGAGCCGTTATCAACGTATCGCGGTGCGACTCGGAGAGCTCTATAATCCTCGTCAGGTGGTCGTAAATATCCCGAAAATACATCGCCGAGCGCTCTGAAATCTGGGGATATTGTCCCCGGCTTATCTGTCCCAACATCTCTTTCTGGGGCAAAACGATTCTTTTCAGGTGATAAATATCTCGCCTCAGGGTAAATATTTTCTTGACCGTCTCCTGATCCGGTTCTTCGAGTACATCTTCCTCGATCTCATCGACCTCCCGGTCGAAAAATTCAAGAATGTTGTTATAATTATCGACCATTACGTCAAGCAGCAAATGAAAAAGAAACTCCGAACCGCGTGACATCACTCGATCATCTTTCTTCGCCCTTTGAAACAGGTATCTGAATACTTTATGCTCTTCATCCCGCACCGTGACAACGCAGTTCTTCGTCAGGAAAATATGCACTTCCTGTAATTTAATCCCTTCCTCGTAATCGACATAATCGGCGATCGAAAACTCGGCATACAGGTAGTTCTTATAATCGTCAATCTTGGAACGTGGCAGCTCCGAAATGGCATCCTCTTCCTCGATAACATCCTCGATTGCAAGCGGGTGAAAATGAAAATCATGCGTTAAAATAAATGACTCACTATCATCCGGGTCGAGCATATCAATCCAGAGGACAGCTTCCGGTTCGGCAAAAAGGGCATCAAAATCGGCAATACCGCGCATTTCCTGAATCGGCTCATTCGCTTTCCATAAGAGAGATCTAATCATAGGCCATCCTTTTCCACCATGACTTCTTCCGGTTCATCCTCGATATCCACCTGATCCAAAATCTCTTCCTTCTCGCCCTCTTCCTTGAATTCCTTTATGGTCGTACGTGTCGAACGGAAGAAAAACAATCCGATAACTAAAATAGGAATAAGGTCGCAAAGATGCAATGCCAGGGCGTACATGACGGCATCGGCCTTCATGATTCTAAAGGCCAGAAGCGGCGCCATTACCGCCAGTTCAAAAGTCCCGGCGTTGCCGGGCGTGATAGGGATCAATAAAGCCAGGATATTTATTACCATAATGACTACCGCCGTGATAAATGGAAGCTGAAAGCCGAAGGCTTTAAAGAGGAAGTGGACAACGAGAATCTGAGAACCCCAGGCGCCCAGGGATAAAAAAAACGTTCGGAAAAAATACTGAGTGGATCTGAGAAGCGCGATACCCTTGGTAAAAGACAGCGCGAATTTTTTAAGGGTTATATAAGTCCCCGGCCACCGGCCCCGCAGATGCTGTCGGCCGAATGATCCGATTTTTTCCTTAAATGTCAGGAGCAGATATAACAGAATAAACATCGACCCGGTCGCGATCGCGATTATATAGCTGATTGAACGATATTCGGCCGGAAACACAAAGGCCATCGACAAAAGCAAAATCATCAACAATAGGGTGATGGCATCAAACAGGATTTCCATCACGACCGTCGAGAAAACAAATGTTTTTCTCAATCCGGCGTTTTTCGAGAAAAGCAGAAGTCTTCCCACCTGTCCTGTAAGCGCCGGCATGACAATATTAAGCACCTGGCCGGCGGCGAACAACGGGATAACTTTATGAAAGGGTATTTTTTTTGTTTTCTCGACTATTGTCCGCCAGCGAATTCCCTTCAGGAAAACCATGGTGAATTGCATCAGGATGGCGGGGATGAAATAATAAATATTTACGCGCGCGAATAATCGTTTAATATCGTTCGGACTTATATCCTTAAGCAAATAGAGGAATATTCCGAGAGCTATTAGCGTTCCCCAAAATTCCTTTTTCTTAAAAATACGCGGCATCTCTATTCCAAAAATTAAACCGGCTTATGCCGGTCGTCAAAATGTAAATGATAGGCCTTTTTAAGTTAACTGTCAATTAAAAAGAGCGGCAGGAATATTGTCAGATTATTTCGATATATTCCTTTTTTATCCATCCTTTTCTTTTATTTTCGAAAATAACCAGATAATAGTCTTCCAGAGATTTCTTGATTTCAAAAGTCAGGCCGTAACCGCCGGTGAACTCGAGATCACTGTTTTCTGAAGGAGCGCTGTAAACCTTTGCCTCGGCCGTCACAATAACACCCTCCCGGGTCATATATTCTCTTCGATACTTGTACCCGGCCAAACCGGAAGTCGCCAGCACCAGAATCAGCAGTCCATAAATTGTCAATTTGACATATAAACCGCGATATTGGAAATACACATAACCAACCAGATATAAAATAAAAATGATAAACAGAATCGAAGCTGTCCAAAACATTAAGTTCATGGTAAAAGGCGTGACAACCATATCGAAAAAGGTGGTTATTGGATTGATTTTAACGCCTTCCAGTCTGGTCGGCATAAATTGCCGGGCGAAAGCCAGATTGGCGTTGATATCGTCATCATTGGGATTCAGTCTCCTGGCGCGCAGATAATAAAGAATCGCGTAGCCAAGCTCACCCTGTTTGAAGTAGCAATTTCCGATATTATAAAAGAGTGAAGACGACTGAAATCCGGCTTTCACAAGTTTTAAATTATCCTTTAGAGCAAGGTCATATTCCCGATTGTCGAAATGGTCGTTAGCCTGAATAAATAATGAATCCGCATTTATTTCAGCGGCCTGCGCCGCGGATAATAACAGGAGAATTACAATTCCGGAACTAAATATTTTGAGCAATCGTAATACCCTCCAGCCGGACCAGAACCCGTTCGGCCATTTTCAGTGACAGTCGGATTTGTTCCCGGTCGACGCCTGCCGATGAATACTGTGCAAAATCAGCCCGTTTAAGAAGTTCCTCGGTTTCCTTGATAAGTTCTTCCTCAGCACCGGAAGTGGTTATAATTTCAATCATCCGATCGCTGCTGAGGCCGTGCGGCGATATATTAAGTTTATCAGCCACATACGAAAACAGGGCCAGTCTGATCTCCGAATAAAATTTGTCAGGTTTATCCTGATCAGCCAATTTACTCGCAGCCGTCAGTCGTTTTCGCGCCTTTTTTTTGGCCCGACGCGAACGCGCATAACCGATATCGGTCGCCAGTTTTTTTCTTCTCTTCTGGCCCACCAAAACGGTTACCAGAAGCACCAGCGGAATTCCGTTTAATATCAGGAAAAAGGGCTTAAAAAGCACTACTTGGGTCCGTATCGCCAGATCACCCGGATCGGTTTTTATATATCGAATATCTTTCGCATTGGGATCAATCACCCGGCCCGCCACAGGGGCTATCGGGATGTCGGCAAATTCGCCTTCTTCGGCCGGTTTGACATTAATTGTAATCGAATTGGTCGATAATTTCTTATACGTTCTGGAGGCCGGGTGAAAATAGTTAAGGGAGACGCCCGGTATCGTCAGTTTGCCCGCTCTCTTCGGTATATAAACCTCTTCGAAAACTTTGGTTCCTCCTACGATTCCATTTACTTTCGAGATTTTTTCGCTTGATGAGGCTCTGTAAACTCTGAAGTCGGTCAGGTCACCGATTACCGGTTCGGCGATTGTCTTTATATTTCCCATTCCGCTTATTTTATAAGTCACTGTGACCGGTTGGTTAACTTCTACGGTCGATTTATCGACCGTCGATGAAATTTTATAATTTCCGACCGATCCGGTATAGTCACCCGGCTTATTTTCGGCGGGCAACGGCTTAATGTTAATTTTCAGAGGTTTTGAGCGCACCGTTTTGTCTTCGCCGGCCCCGAAAAAATCGTCAAAGACCGAAAACGGGTCATTGCGTCGCTGTCGTCGCTGAACGGGAACACGAGCCGTGACCATTGCCGAACCAATCGATAGCTCCCCGGCTCGTGTCGGAAACAGAGCCGTATTTATTTCAATTACACGATACCTATTTCCGTTTACTTCCTGATAATAGGTTTTTTGCGGTTCCAGCATTTCGGCCCAAAAATCGGTCGTTTGCGGCTGCGTATAATCCGGCTGGGAATAAAGCTTAACGGCGCTGAAAAACTTTACGCTCAGAGTCACCTGTTCATTGACATAAGCCGATTTTTTATCCAGCTCGGCTGTCAGAAATATATCTCCTCCCCCTTCGACAACAGGCGGCGCCTGCGGCTGGGTTCCCGCCGAGGGCGCCTGTCCCGATCCGATTACCTGCAGCGTGATTTCTTTCGATTCATACCTCTTGTGACCGTAAACAATTACGGCCGGTTTAATAACAAAGGTGCCCTCGCGCCGGGGCCGCAACTGGTAATTGTACGTCACCGATGATTCCATTTGCCCGTTTACAATGGAGATATTCGTCGACGTGCCCTGAGAATAAACATCAAACATCGACAGATTGGGCAACTGCGGTTCGGGAAGATTCTGCTTATTTGATTTAATCGTAATCATCAGATAAGCCTGACCGTCGATATTTATGACTTCCTGACTTAATGACATTTCAATAGAAACGTCATCGTCGGCGGCCACGATGAGCGGACAAAGCAAGATAAGTATCAGATATAGCCTTTTCAACATCTTACCACTCATCTCCATGATACGTCCCGCGCGCCTTAAAGCGTTCCTGATCTTTTTGGACATCCCGTTCATCATCCTGAAGCGCGTTAAGAATCCGCTCGGCATCCTCTTTGGTCATTTCATTTTCATTCTGCTGAGCCTGTTGTTGCTCCTCATTCTGCTGCTTCTGATTTTCCTGAGGTTGCTGCTGCTCTTGGTTTTTTTTCTGCTCCTCCTGCTGCTGCTGCTGATCCTTCTGCTGCTGTTGCTGTTGTTTTTGTTGCTGTTGCTGTTGCTGTTGTTGCTGCTTCTCGGGTTTCATTTGCTCTTTGAGCATCTTGCGCGCCAATTCAAGGTTATATTTGGCGTCCAGATCCTCCGGATTCATTTCCAGAGAACTCTGATAGGATAAAATCGCCTTCTGGTAATCACCCATTCGGTATTGAACATTACCCAGGTTATATTGAGCATCGGCCGCCTTTTGAATATCTTCGGTTGTCAGCGAATTCTGGTATTTCTCGACCGCTTCCTCATATTTCTTATCCTTATAAAGCGCATTACCGATATTATAATCCAACTCCGGATTTTCCGGACGCTCCACCTCGGCCTGATGATAATAATCCAGCGCCTTTTGATATTCACCTTCACGGTAGGCGTCATTACCCTTGGTCGCCAGGTCGGTAAAATCGTCGGCCTTTGCCGCTGAAACCGGAAAGAACAAAAGAAAAATTAAAATAATCGATTTTTTCATTTTGCTGACGTCTCCAACAATCCATTTCGTCGCTTTTCCGAGATAAAAAACTCCAGCACGACTAAAATTATAGCCAAAAACAAAGGATATTGGAAGCGATCTTCGTATTGCATCAATAATTTCCCTTCCAGCTCCTTTTTTTCCATTTTATCGATTTCATCATAAACCTTGTCAAGCTCCATTTCTCCTGCCGACGCCCGATAATATTTGCCGCCCGTATTCAAAGCTATTTTCTGGAGGGTGACTTCATCCAGCTTGGAAACGACGACTTCACCGTTTCTATCTTTCATAAAACCGACTCGGTTCCCTTTGCGATCGGTTACCGGAATCGGCTCGCCGACCGGAGAACCAATCCCGATGGGGAAAATCTTAACACCCTGTTTGCGGGCCTCTTCGGAGGCGCCGATCGGGTCCGTATTGTGGTCCTCACCGTCGGTCAGCAGCAGCAGCACTTTGTGTTTTCGTTCCTGCCCTTCGAACGCTTTGGTCGCCACTTTAATGGCATCACCGATAGCCGTTCCCTGGCTCGGAATCAAACTGACATCGATAACATCAAGAAACATCTCGACCACCGAATAATCCAATGTAAGCGGACATTGCACAAAAGCTTCACCGGCAAATGCCACCAGACCGATCCGGTCGCCTTTCAATCTCTCGATCAATCCCCTGATTTCCTGCTTGGCCTTTGTAAGTCGGTTCGGCTTCATATCTTCCGCAAGCATCGAGTTGGAGACATCGACGGCAATCATTAAATCGATACCTTCTCGTTTCATCATTTCCATGTGCGTTCCGCACTGAAGCTGCGAGAGTGTCAAAACAACAAAAAACATCCCGATTAAAATTATCGCCGCCTTGCCGCCCTGCCGGGCAAATGAAATTGACGGCGAATTTTGCATCAATAGAAACATATCACCGAAGCGAGACAATATTTTCTTTTTCCGGTTGATTGACCAGAGAAAGAACAGAGCCAGGACAAATATCAAGGCTATCAGCGCGAAACTTTCCGGTGATGCGAATCTCATATAACGTCTTCTCTTATCATCTACGGTATTTTCCTGAAAAAAGTATGCCCCAGGAGTATCTCAAGGACCAAAAAACCGAGCCCGAAATAAACGAACATGGCGAATAACTCGCGGTACTGCACATATTGGTTGACTTTGATCTCGGTTTTTTCGAGCTGGTCGATTTCGTTGTAGATCTCCTCCAATTCCTCTTTCGACCTGGCGCGGAAGTATTTGCCGCCCGTTTTTTCCGCAATTTTCCGCAAGGTCTCCTCATCGATTTCATTGGGCAAATACACATATCTTTTGCCGAAAATCGGGTCGTCGACCGGATACATGGCATTACCCGGTTTGCCAACGCCGATCGTATAAATCTTGACACCCATCGTCTTGGCGATTGTCGCCGCCGTCAACGGATCTATCTCCCCGGCATTATTGACGCCGTCGGTCAAGAGAATAATTACCTTGGATTTCGACGGTGATTCCCGTAACCGATTTATACTGTTCGCCAGCGCCATGCCGATAGCGGTGCCGTCTTTTATCATACCGAACTTGACCTGGTCGAGGAAGTTTAATAATACACCGTAATCGAGCGTCAGCGGGCATTGCGTAAAAGACGACGCCGAAAATACAACCAAACCGATTCTGTCACTGGTACGCTTGTTGACGAATTTTTTTATTTCTTCCTTGGCTACATACAGACGATTATACGGTTTAAAATCCTCAGCCTTCATGGACCCGGAAACATCCAGCGCCAGCATGATATCGACCGTCTTGGCCGATACTTCGCGATTTTCCGTCCCGGCCTGAGGCCGGGCAAATGCAACAATAAAAAATACAATAGCCAGAATTCGCAAGAAAATCAGTAGAAATCGAAATCGCTGACGACCGCTGCGGGCGGAGCGTCGGACAATTTTTAAATCGCTGTATTTTACCGTGGCCGACTGCAGGCGTCTTTTCTTCATATAAAAATAAAGCATAAGAACGATCAACACCGCCGCGATGATAAATATGGCCATCGCCGGCAGCGCATATTCATGATCAAAAAGCGTAATATGAAAACCGGCAAACCTAAACACCGATGCCTCCCCGGTTTCCGGCCGCCACGGATGTGACCGGAATCGCCGTACGGCTCAATTCAATCTGACGAATATAATCGATCATACTCACCGCTTCATCGAAATCATTATTGACTTTTTCCAACTCCGGAACCAGTTTCGCGAATTTAACCAAATCGGCAAACTCCAGAAACTGCTTCAACCTGTTATACAATTGTTCTTCGATATCTTTTTCGATGACCGCCGTCAGGAATTCATAGGTCGTCATGTCCAGCACCGGCATACCATATATTCTTTGCAAAAAGGCGCGGATTGTTTCACTTAATTCAATATAGTACAGTTTGAATTCGCCCGACGCCAAATAGTTCTTTTCCTTCAACACCGCCAGTCTCTCCGACGCAATCTCCCAGGGCGGTCTGAGATCGACCGGCTCGGCCGGTTTTCGTTTACCGCGTCGAATCTTCCACCACACCAGCACCGCGATAACAACAATCAGAAGCAGGGCACCGGCGAAATAGTACCACAGCGGAATCTTCGGTTTAAACTCGATCGGGGCCTTGATATCGCGAATATCGGCCGTGTCGACATCCTCCGCGAGAAGCGACTTAACTCGAATCGGGACCGGCTCGGAGATCAAAATCTTTTTTGTACTATCCGGCAGCATGTACTCGACCGGAATAGGTGGAATTATGTAATCCCCGGTCGTAAAAGTTGTCAATGTAAACCGGCTTTCGATTTTAATTCGGCCGTCCTTCAAATGCTTCTCTTCATCTGTCTGATAGTCCTTGACATCGAATGCCCCGAGATTGGCGCCAATCGGCGGCGGCGTCAGGATGATATCCGAATCATGAACAATCGTCAGGCGGTAGTTAATCAAATCGCCGATATAAATCTCGGCTTTATCGACCGCCGATTCAATCTCGATTCCCGGTGCCGATTTCACCGTATCCGTCGTCATGGACGTATCATGTGACCATCCGATCACAGGAATAAGAAATAGTACAATTAATGATATGTATAAATATCTCTTCATTTTCTTTTATAAATGGTTACGTCGTTGGAGCTGAATACGCCGTCATAATTATTCTCCAGCGAAGATGCATAATACGCAGGCGGTTTATAAAGTATCACGACCAAGCGCGGCGTTTTCTTCCGCAATTCTTCGTTAAAATATTGTCGGTCGGCCAAATTATAGTGCAAATATCCATCATAATTCAACGACGATCGGTTTTCGCCGGTTTCGATTTCGGTATAACGCAACGGTATTTGCCCGGTAAGGAATGGATATCCCGGCCATTCCGAGAGAACGGTATCGGACGGTCCCGAAAGAGCAAGCATCCGGTCGGTTATTTCCCCTATATTCGATAACATGTACATCCTATCGTTATCCCTTACGCCAAATATAAAAATCGCGACATACGGTACTATCGACAAAAGAAATAAGGCTGAAACGGCGGCAAAAACCGCCTTCCTGACTTTCGCAGTCAGGGCGCGATTCATCACGGTTAAAAATTGTCCGATATTAAAGGCGGCCAAGATTATACCGAAGGCCAAAAATTGTTCGATATATTGCCTCGCTATCGGATACGGCAGGAGATAAACGGCCCCGATTAAAAACAGATTTAATATTGCCATTCCTTTCGGTTTTCTAAATAAGTCGGCGATCGATTCGAGACGTTTCTGCTTTATCAAAAGAATGAACGATATTACCGCCAGAGCAAATATTATCAACAGATGCGGGTCGATGATGGCGCGAAATACGGTGGTCGCCTTATTCGAAAAGACGGCGCCGAATCCGCCTTCCGCAATCCGCTTGAGACGCAAAATTAAGTTGCCGTAAAAAAAACGATCCGGCGCCTGAATAATTGTTAAAAGAGTCGGAAGCGCGAAAGGTATCAATGAGACAATGAATATCGCCAGGTTCTTCAGTCTCCCGGCCTTCGACAAGGAAAACATCGACAGAAAGTACGGCGGAAGAAGAACAATAAAGACCGAGCGGAAATTTATCAACGCCGATAAAAACAAGCCGGTGAGAATCATATACGACAGCCGCCTTTTTTCATAGTACAACAACCAAAAGAAAAAGGTCCCCAAGGAAAGAAAACTGCAGAAAGGCAGCGTTTTGAAAGCTGAATGCCAAACGATGGTTATGCCGGAAAAAACATACATGGCCAACGCGATGGTCGTTGTTTTATAGCCGCGAGTCGTCTTAAAAACGATAAGCGCCAGCAAAATAGCCGACAAAAATCCAGCCAGAGCGGCGAAACCGCGCAGAAGAAAAAATGATTCCCAGCCGCCATTCGAAAAAGGGGCGAAAACAACCGGCAGCATTATCATTTGCGGAAAGAAAAAGTCGGTATAGACCGACATCCCCTGATGCACCATCCGCGCGGCATTCATATAAAATCCTTCGTCGGCATCGGCCAGCCGCAGAAACACAAATAAAAACAGTACCGCCAGATGTACTATCAATAACAGAGATATTATATATTTGTACCGATTCATTCCAACTATTTTACATTTTCATCGAAAATCTGCACTTTTTCGACCGCCGCCAGTTTGCCGACATAATCGGAAAAGGCCTGCTGGGCCTTCTCCTGCTGATAGTCGTACAGGACTTTCGATTTTACATCATCGTACGATTTGTCACCATACTTTCCGCTTTTATTGGCCAGATAATAATTACGAACGTCGGAAGTGTCGATATTCACGTCCGGCATAACCTTATTCATTATATACTTCTGCACCATCAACTGCTTTTCCAAGTCCTTCTTTTCCTTGATTATATCCGGGTCGTTTTCGTAACCTTCGCGCACCGCTGCGCGGTACATTAATTCCCGACCGACATATTGCTTCAGAAATTCTCTTTTCCCCTCCGTACTCACATACTGTTTTTGCGCCTCGGTCGGGAGCTTCTGGATGGCTTCGTCCAGTTCGGATAGAAAAATCGGCTCCTCCCCGATCTTGGCCACCGTGGTATCGCCTTTATGAGCGGCATAGATGGAATCAATATCGACCGCCTTATTCAATTCCCGTTTGGCGTCAACCATCCGACCCATTTTCTCCAGCGATGCGATAAGATTTTTCCCCGCCTCATCATAAAAACTTCCCTCCGGATTCAGCGAACGGGCCACCACATAATGAGAGGCTGCCTGCTCATAATCAAAAAGATCATTAAAATAGATTTTGCCGATAAGGTAATTTATATTGGCACGCGTTTCGATATCGACGTCGGGATCATTCAGAATTTTTTCATACTGGGCAATCGCCGCCCCATAAAGATTGTTATCGCTCAATTCACCGGCCAGTTTCTTTTCTATTTCATAATGGCGGTTGTTTGCCTTCCCGGACGGCATAAAAATCAAATAAAGCACTAAAATTAAAGTTATAACCGATATAATCAGGCTGAATGCCGAAACAAAAGATTTTCCGTTTGCCATTTTTCCATCCATTACCTAATGTCTTTTGCCCCGCAGCTTAAAAAAATTAATCAGCGGCACAATGTACGATTGATTGGTTATGATCTGGATAAAATCCATATTTATCAATTTAAGCGACCTTTTCAAGCCGAAGCTGTCCGCTTCCGCCTGCCGGGCGAAATCCTCGCGGAAACCGGATGACGACGTATCGATAAGCAATGTTTCGCCCGTTTCGGCATCCTCCAGCTCGATCAGGCCGACATTTTCGAATTTAATTTCACGCGGATCGGAAATTTTTATCGCGATTACATCATGCTTGTTATTGGCAATCTGCAGCGGTTTTAAATAATCTTCTGATAAAAAGTCAGAGACCAGAAACACGACCGATTTTTTCTTGATGACCCGATTAAAATATTCCAGAGCACCGCTTATATCGGTCTGGGTCCCCTCCGGTTTAAAATAAAGGATTTCCCGAATAAGCCTCAATACATGCGCTTTGCCTTTCTTGGGCGGAACGAATTTTTCAATCTTATCGGTGAAAATAATCATTCCCACTTTGTCATTATTCTTGATCGCCGAAAAGGCCAGCACGGCGCACAATTCGGCGGCGGCATCCGCTTTAAAACGTTCTTTCGTTCCGAATGTCCCGGATGATGAGGCATCGACCAGAAAAATCACCGAAAGTTCGCGCTCTTCGCGGAATTTCTTGACATGCGGATACCCCGTTCGCGCGGTAACATTCCAGTCGATCAGACGAATATCATCGCCCGGCTCGTACTGCCGTACTTCCTCGAACTCCATCCCCTGCCCCTTAAAAGTGGAATGGTATTCCCCTGAGAAGAGATCATTGACCAGACGTTTGGTCCGGATTTCAATCCGTCGAATCTTTTTAAAAAGCTCTTTTTGATCCATTTTACTATTATGGCTTAAGGAACCTCGACCGTATCAAAAATAGTTGCGACGATATCATCCGAGGTTTTTTCTTCGGCCTCAGCTTCGTACGTTACCAAAATTCGATGCCTCAGGACATCGGGGCCGATCGCTTTGATATCTTCAGGCGTGATATACCCGCGACCGCGAAGGAAAGCGTGCGCCTTGGCCGCCAGATTGAGATATATGGTCGCTCTTGGCGAAGCCCCATAGGCAATCAGATCTTTGAGAGATTCCAGACCGTACTTTTCCGGCTCGCGCGAGGCAAACACCAGATTGAGGATATATTCCTTGACTTTATCATCGACATAAATACCGGTGACGACTTTTCGTGCGTTAATGATTTCCTGCGGCGAAATGACTTTATCGACATCTATATTTCCGCCGACCGTCATTCGATCCATTATCACCCGCTCTTCAGCCGGTGTCGGATAAGTGATTTTTAATTTCAGCATAAAACGATCGACCTGCGCCTCGGGAAGCGGATACGTTCCTTCCTGCTCGATTGGGTTTTGAGTCGCCAGCACCAGAAACGGTTCATCCAGCGGAAACGTCGTCTCACCGATCGTCACCTGCCGCTCCTGCATCGATTCCAGAAGCGCCGACTGCACTTTGGCCGGGGCGCGGTTGATTTCATCGGCCAGAATGATATTGGAAAATATCGGCCCCTTCTTGACCGAAAATTCCGATTTCTGCGGATTGTAAATCATGGTGCCGACCAGGTCGGCCGGGAGCAGGTCGGGCGTAAATTGTATCCTCTGGAATTTGGTATCGATGGCATCGGACATGGTTTTTACGGTCAGCGTTTTGGCCAGCCCGGGAACGCCTTCCAGAAGAACATGGCCGTCGGCCAGAATACCGACCAATAACCTTTCAACCATATACTTCTGACCGACAATTACACTGCTGATTTGCGTCATCAGTTTTTCGACAAAGACAGATTCTTTTTCAACAACGGCCTGTATTTGTTCGATATCTTGATTCATTTTGCCTCCGATTTATTACTGATATCTAATTTGCCAAAATAATTCTCAAGTTCATTGATTAGCCGAATTATATCGCCCGGTGACCCGGCCAGCGGAGCGAATTTTTCGGTTTCGGCCTGCGTCAACCAGCCGGTTAATTTTTCTTTCAAATCAATGGAAATATCCAGATTTTCCATCTCATCCGAGAGCGCCGCGGCCGTCTTTCCGGCGGTACTGAGTTGATATTTTTTCTCGATATAATCGCGCTGTAATTTATACAATTTCGTAAAAAATGTTTTCCGATCCCCCTGCGCACCATCTTTAATGCTGCTCAATCCCTCCAGAAACGCCTCTTCGGCCGACTTTTCAGGCTCCTTTTGCGGCCGTTTTCTCATCGCCATTACTATTATTACCGCTCCGGCAATCACGAGTACAGCAAGTATAATTATATATACGGCACTACTACCCGATTTTTCCGGCGGCGGTAACGGATCGGCAATAAGAATTTTGAACTGCTGCGTGGTTAACTCGCCCGGTATCGAATCGGGCCATGAGATATATTTTAAAACTATCGGTTCGATTATACCGGTGCCCGACAAAGTCGGTTTTAAAGTGTACTTGAAAGTGCGCCGCGTGATTTCCGTATCGTTTTCTTTGTCGCTGGCGATAGTCGAACTGGTGCCGACCACTTTTAATCTCTCGGTTTCAGGTAAAGGCAAAACCTCAAATGAATACTTGCGGATATCGCCCTGCCATTTGAGTACGACGGTCAAACCCAGGCTGTCTTCAAAAGCTATATCGGTCTTATCCAAGCCGGCGGAAAGGCTGATTTCTTCACCAAAAACAGGGTTCAGAAAGCATAAAAATAAAATCAGCCCGAAAAAAAATATCGAACCGTATGTAGCGTATTTAATTTTCATATCCAAAAGGTATAGAAAATAACAGTATATTCATATATGTCAAATCCATTCTATCGTTCAGACTGGCACAATAAAATTTATACATCTCCCCCCAAAATCGGTTTCAATCAATTCTTAAATTTTTCCAAAGTAGAAGGCGAGTAAGCCAAACAGCATTAACAACTTAAGAGCTGTTCCGGCGACGGCGAATCTCGTCGGAGACTTGCTTATCCAAAAATATATAAGAATGATAATTATGGGAATATCAACCGCCAAGATGGCTATATTTGCATAAGCCGGACGAAACCAATTCTGAAAAATCGGAATCAATGTCAGGAAAATCAGGACTGTATATATGGTTGATACCATCGCCATCACGGAATTGCCTGATAAAACCGACACCAGTGTCCGGCAATTGGTTTTTATATCCCCTTCAAAATCGGCGATATCCTTGAGAAGTTCACGTCCCAGGTGAAAGAGAAATGCAAAAACGGCCGGAACCAGGGGACCGGGTAGGATAAAAACAGCATGCAAATCAACGGTCAGCCCGCCGACAATAAACGTCATTCCTCCCAATACGGAGATAATCAGATTTCCAAGCAGCGCTGTTTTTTTAAAACTGAAGTTATAAACCGCCAGAAGTATAATAGACAAAGCGACAATAATTAACACTATCAGGTTTACCGCTGCGGCCGAAATAATAGCCGCGATATCCATTGCCAGCGCCATAATAATCGCCATAAAT